>OGJJ01000433.1_pt1 | contig 38431 bp, 30 predicted proteins | sample 1572081 | NCBI WGS metagenome assembly OGJJ01 (sample SAMEA2582122, study PRJEB24529) | metagenome | biome: Human gut stool | place: China | collected 2011
TGATGGGTAGGGTCTCTCCAGTTCCGAACCACACTTTTCATACATACCGTTTCCTCTATACCGAGGGATTCCTCCGTGCTGCTTTCCAGTTTCTTCACACGTTCCATGGCTTTCACCCATATGCACAAGGTTCAGCTTCCCTTTGCTCTCTTTTCAGAGACCTTTTTAACGATACGGCAGAATTCACTTTATGTTACGGTCTGCATAATTGCTCGCCCCTCTTACCGAGGTTACTTTATCCACTCGCTTAGTACCCTGCATTACTGCAACGCACCGAGTTTAGCTACACGGCTCACTGGCGATTACCGTGACCGGACTTACACCGGCTAGTGTGGTTCAGCTTCGCTGGACACACTACACAGCAAACAGCAGTCTCCAAAGAAACTGCTGCCAAGTAATTATTTATTATTTTTAATGAATTATGAACTGCATCTCATCTGTTGTTTCCGTTTTTATTTTCCCCTTAAAGTTATATTTAAGATTAACTTCTACAGAATATAATCCAGCTATATCTGAGCATATTGCAACATTAAATTCCCCGGTATCTCCTGTTGCCACACACACATATCTTTTGTCCACGTCGCCATCTGTATCATCTGTAGTTCCTATGTATGTTGCTAAATATTCCTGTTCAGCATTGGAAATATCGCATTTCCACTGCTGAACAGGTCTTTCATCCTCCCCGCCGGCAGGTGAGATAATCGCAATTTCATCTAGGCTTTTATAATCCAAAACCTGAACCGTTATCTCCTTTATATCTATAGAAAAATCATTTCTATTTGTCACAGAAAGCCTGACTGTTGGCACATGTTCCAAATCATCTGTTCCTGCTACATACATCGGAATCCTTTCACCATTCACTGTTCCTGCTTTATACATATCAAAGGAAGAATCAACTGCCATATTCTCTGTATCAGTACTTTCCAAATTTATTGTGTTTGCATTCTCATTTTCTGCAATTTTATTATCGTGGATGTGCGCTGGTATTGGTGTTAACATTTCTGCTGACACATCAAATTGAGATTTTTTATCTCTTACTATTCGAAATAAGATCCCGCACAAATTTACTATCAAAGCTAATATAAGCCCTCCCACAACACCTGCTGTGATAGGATATACTATATTATCTTTCCACTTATCAGGAATGTTTCTAATCCTTCTTTTTATTGCATCCAGAATATTTCTCATATTAATTTTTCCACCTTCCATCTTCAATATTTTCTGACAACTTCATTATATCATATATAAAGACCTCTCAATCATTCTGTATAATGAAAAACTCGTTCGTTTTTTCGACATATTTATACAAAACTGTATAAATTTTTTATGACTTCTAACAACATATTTATTCTTATACTGCTTCAACAATATCCATCTTGTTTCGTGGATGCAGTTCTCTCAGAATCTCAGCCTGTTTCCTCGCTGCAATATGGATATAGATCTGTGTTGTTTTTATAGAACTATGCCCCAGAATCTGCTGTACACAACTTACATCCACGCCCTCTTCTATCAGATAGGTCGCAAAGGAATGGCGGAACATATGCGGGGTTATATTTCTTTTGATACCGATCTGTTTTGTATATTTTTTCAGCATCAGGCGGATGGACTGCTCTGTAAATCTGTTTCCCCGGTTGTTTACAAAGAAAAAACCGCTTTTTTTAATCGCTGTTTTATTTTCTTTATAGTATTGCTTCAATACAGTAAGAACTGAAGGGTTGCTGATCTGAACATACCTTTCTTTGCTGCCTTTTCCCATAAGTCTGATCAGGCCTGTGTTCAGGTTTATGTTTTCTTCTTTTATGTTTGATACTTCATAGACACGGGCTCCTGTTGCAAAGAATAGTTCAATAACTGCTGCATCTCGCAGAATGTATTTATGCTCAGATGTAGTGCTTTGTTTCAGGGATTTATAAATGTGGTTCAGAAGTTGTTCGATTTCTTCTCTGGGAATAATTCTGGGAAGTGTTATGGATTCTTTGAATTTTACTTTAATTTTGTGGAATAGGTTCTCGGTGATGATTTCGGATTCCTCCAGATAATTGTAGAATGCTTTGACGGAGGCGATTTTTCTTTTGATGGTTTTTTGTTTGTACTTCTTATGCAGGTGAGTAATGTAGTCTTCGATCTGATTTTTGGAAGGTATGTCGGTGTTGGTATAGGTGAAATATTGCTGGAGGTCGATTTTATAGGCTTTGAGGGTTTTCCGGTCGAGTTCTTTTCTGTATTTGCAGAATTCAAGATATTGGGTCAGGTTGGATTTGATGGTCATAGTGTGGTGTTCTCCTTTTTCTTTGGTAAAATGTGCCTGTATTTTTGATATTCAAAAAAGTATAGCATGAAATATGGTGCGGGGAAAGTAAAGGGATATTTCTTGGATATATTCAGAGATGTAATACAGGATAATTAGTAGTTATCCGAATATTATGTTCGTAGGAGAAATAGAATATGTCATTTGAAAAACTTTTTGATCAACAAGAAAAACTTTACAATAAAATAATTGCAGAAATTAATAATTCCAGATCTCCTAGAATTATGATTTTAGGAAAATCAGGGTGTGGAAAAACCCATTTAACAGAACATATTATTCGTAATATTACGGGAAATTCTAAGGAATGGATGATTCTACGCTTTTCTGGAGACATTCAATGTATTGATAGAGATTACTATCCTATCATAGCTGGTATTTCTAACTATTGTCAAAAATATAACACTATAAAATTGGCTCAAAAGGCACTTCCAATTATACTTGAAGAAAATGGGGCACACTTTTTTTCTTATATTACAGATGCAATAATGAGTTGTATTTCACAAAATTCATTATTAACAAATAAACTTTTTACTGATAATGAATTAGATTTACTTTATAAAATAAAAACTTGTATTGGAAAACGTCAATGTCTGCTGTATTTTGAAAACATACATTGGTGGGATAAAAAAAGTTTGGATTTTATGTATCTTCTCATAAAAAACGCTTCAAGATATATTCCCTCTTTAGAAAATGCTGTTATTATAGGAAATTATACGAATGATCAATTGGCTCCTCACGTTGAAGAAGTACATTCATTTATTGACACTTTAGGATTCATAGCTTTTAACTTTAGTCAAATTTCCCTATATGAATATAAAAAATGTCTGACTCAAATGGATTTACCTTATCATTCGGAGGAGATCATTCGTATTCTATATAAAATTACAAACCAAAACTTAGCAATTACAAAAAAAGCATTGTATTATCATATGTCTCCCTCATTTATACTATCGCAAAATGAAAATGAGAGCGAAGAAGAATTCTTAAAAATATTAATTGAAAAACGACTAGATGAATTAGGAGCAACTGGTGAACAAATCACAGAACTATTAAAATTTGCGTCATTGATTGGTTTGGCGTTTTCTTTATTAGAGCTAGAGCATTTAGTTTCTTATGATAATCAAAAAATAAGGGAAATTATATTTAAAGCAAATGAAATTGCTTTAGTAGAACCGCAAGAATCCCTTTATCATTTTACGCATGAAGTTATACGAGAATTGTTCCGGAAAAAATTAAAAGAGAATAATTACTGTTATTGTCAAAAAGCGATTTTATGTTTTAAAACATTGAGACCTTATGATTATTCTATTCGAATAAAGTATTTATTAAAAATAGGAGATATCCAACAAATAGAAAAATTGTACTGTTTGAATTTATTTCAGCAAATAGAAAGTGCAAAAATTGCCGATCCAGAATATCAAATAAATATATTATTTTCTGAGGAAACAAAAGAATACATTACATTAATACAAAAAAGTTTTCAATATTTTAAAAATGGAAACTATATCCATGCAATTACAATTGCAGATAAAATTGAAAATAATTATCCTTTAGAATTACTGGCTGCTCGTGATTCTTTAATTTCGCAATGTCTCACCAAAAGTCTTAGCAACTTAAATCGCCAAACTGCCGTAAAGCGATTAGAAAAATATTGTCATATGGAAAATGATTTTGAAGAAAAACAAATATGGGCAAAAACTATGATGAATTTACTTACAGCTTATGTTCATGTACGTGATATAAGAAGTGCGAAAGATATTTTAGACAAATTATATGATTTTTATGGAAAAAACGCAAAATTCTGCGATGATTATAAGAAAGAATTAAATATATTACGAAGAAAAGTGGCACCTTTTTATGAATTAGAAATTGCAGCAATCCATTTAAAAAAATCCGTTCGCTTTTTTGCTGCTAACAATGATACAAGTATTATACAGTATCCAGTTCAATATTTTATCTCGTTAATTAATTATAGTGCTAACCGTATTTCGCTTGGATATTTTAATGAAGCATTTGCACTAATAAAAACTGCGTTAGATTTAAAAAGTGATCTGTCCGCTTTACATTTTCCGAGAGTGGAAATAGCTATCAATAATTATTTAATAGCAGGTTTTTTATCTAAAAAAATGACATTAAATAACACTATAGATTCTTTGATTCTTATGCTTAGAAAGATTGATCATATTGCAGATGAAACGATTCTAAATACCAATTTAGCTGCTTTTTATCTTATGAATCTTGAAAAAAATAAGTCTTTACATATACTGGAATCTTTAGAACAGCAGGTAAGCAAATCTGAATGCAAAGAATTTTCATATTTATACCATATTAAAACCAATCTTTTGATTATAGCGTTAATTGATAGGAGATATGATGATGCCCAAAATTATATTAATGAATTGGATAAAATAATTCCATATTTGTATCAAAATACGTATTTTTTAAAAAAACACGAATTATTAGTTGGTTTATTTCAAGAAAAAAAAGAGATTCCATATATTTGGGGATTTCATAATATATTGTTAGAATCTCTTTCTTCTCTTCAACCAGCATGGAATTTTTACGGTATACTTCCAGCTTTTAATACATTAGAATATTGGAGTGAAACTTAACTCTTTAAATAATTAGCCAATGAACTTCCGATAAAAATAGATATCATTTCTTCAAAAGAATATCCTAACAGTTCAAAGACTTTATATGTAGAAGAATAAATACTGTAACCGGGATTTGTTGCAACATCTGTAACGTAGAGTTGATTATCTGGTGTTATCCGAAAATCAACTCTCCCTATTCCGGTAATGTCTAATATATCTTTTATGTCTAATGTTAATTTTTGGATTTTTTCAAATAATTCAGGCTTTTCTTTGGAAAAATCATAAAATTCGTAGGGATGATTTTTGCGTGCTGTATAATTTAAAATAGTATCACCTAACATTTTTTTCGATTCACTCCATTGGATACCCATAGGTGGCAAAACATAATTTTGAACAGAAGATATGAAGGTTGTTTCTACTTCATATCCATGGATAAACTCCTGCACAATGACATCCTGCTTATATTTTTGACTTAAATTTCTTATAAAGTTTTCTTTATCTTCAGAATATGAAAATATATTTTTCTCATCTAAACCGATACTTGATGTTTCAAAATTTAATTTTGCAATAACTGTAGCATTTACAAATGGATGTTCATTTAATAACCAACCATTATTATATTTGTATAACCAACTTTTGGGAGTCGGTATTTTGAAATAATCTAAAAGGCAACCTGAACGATATTTATCTCTACATAGACTTACAGTATAAGCATTGCTATTATTGTAAAAAATATGATGTAAATCACAAAAGGATGGAACTAGAGATTTTCTTCCAATCTTTGTTCCTTTTTGAGCAGAGTTTAAAACCAGTAAATCTCTTTTGGATGTGTTCATACAGTTTCCATTAATTACATCTGCTATAAATTGGTCTTCATCAAAATAGGAAATCACATCAAAGCCCTGTTGACGTATGGAAGATAAAATTTTATTGTATTGATTTAAAGTAAGGTACTCACTTGTAATAGAATCTTCGGCATAATTATCAGCATCAATAGTAAGGCCATCCACGTTGCAAACTAGAACAATTTGTAGTTTATCGTGATTTTTATATGCTAATTCTAAAAAATAGTCTAACAAACGATTTACCATAATAAAATTTTCTCCTTTTAATATTTATAGTCATATTCGGATAACTACTAATTATCGTTACTTAAAGAATACCACAAATGGCATTTTAATACCAGCTTATTTCCATTCGTTATAACGAAACTGACAGTCATTTCTTCGACATAATAATATGAAAAAGGGTATGAAAAATCCTCAACACACAGAATTTCCATACCTTTTTATGTGATACCTTAATTCAGTGTTTTTTAATTATTCTCCACAATAATTTTGCCCTGGGCAATATAGCAGGTGCATTACTCATATATTCTACTGCTATCAAAAGAATAACCAGAAATACACCCCAAACTACAAGATATCTCCGTATAGATTTATTAATTTCTTTTTTCATTTCTGTTTTTATAGAATCATTCTGAAAGCACTCCCTTATATCCTCTTCCGTCAGTACTTCTCTGTAAGAATCTTTTAATTTATCATAGCTGTCGTATACTTTCTGCAACTCGTATTTTGACTGAAAGTAACTGATAAAAAGGTAAACAAACGAAGTCCCCAATACGATCTCGGAAATAATCGTGATGTCTCTTGTAAAAATATTATCCAGCGGCTGGTCTGATACAATATTCGCAAGTATCACTGAAAATAAAAAACCAAAAATGGCCAAAAGGTTAGCTTTAAATTTGTCCAACATCTCTGTCGCATATTCCCCTGTCCTTGATACAATGTCACTGATAAATTCTGCAACTTTATTTTTCAGTTCCAAATATTGTGTTACATTATCTTTCAGGTACAGGTTATAATTTGTCTGAATCGACGCCATTACTTCAGACCCTATATTTAATAGTACTTCATATTTACAGTGAAGACATATAATATTTCTGGCTATAATCGCCTTATCAATGATGTTACCGCCAGAATACATCCAATCATAAATCTTATAAAGATTATTATTTCCCTGTATGTTCTCAAGAGCATCATTATATTCTACCGAACGCTGTCCCATAATCTGAAGTTTTAAGTTTCCGTTCTGTATAAATGAATTCGAAGCCAGCAAGCAGGATGCTAAAATTGTTTCAAGTTTTAAAAACAATTCCCCGAAAGGATTTCCCTCATATCCTACTTCTATTTTGAAATCATCCGGTAACAATTCATAGTTATCCTGATTATAAAAGTAAGCATTTTCCCTGCATTCTGACAACCTCTTGGTTCTGTCGAAAGTCGAACTCAGTGTTCTGCTTCCTGCTGCCAGAAAAAACATTGTTTTTGTGCAAAATATGTCCCTGCAGTCAAACAGTTCAAATACCATGGCATTTCCCGCTTCTTTCATAAAACCAGAAAATACGTTTAATGCTTTATCTATCGGCAGGGACTTAATATCCTCAGCAAATTTTTCAAAGCAATATATGGACAAATATCCATTTACTATTTTTTTGTCTATTATAAGATTAACATCGACTATTTCATCATCATCCAGAGAATCCAGAAATTGTATATACTCGTCTTCCATATTCTCTTTCAGATTAAGCATATCCTCCCCTTCTGAAACCAGATATATTTTTATTTTATCCCTGTCCGAAATGTCTCTAATTGTGTTGATCCATTCAGAATATTCTATAGAATGCTCTTTATCAAAGCTAAATTCTAATTCATACGTAAATCTCCGTTCCTCTTCCTTTCTCAGATCCGTAATTTGGTTCCGGATTCTCTCCAGCATTAAGAACTACTCCTCTCTATTTTCCTCGTCACTGTGGGCGAATGTCTGAAATGTCTGTTCATTACTTACTCTTATTCTGAGATATTTTCTACCATAATTATCTTCATATGCCCAAATATCATTTTCATTTTCTAAGTCTGAAATTTTTAATTCGATTCCTGCTGTTACTTTATAAGTTCTTTTTGCTTTTCTCTTTATAGCATCTGGCACCGACTGAAACCGTCGATCAAATCCCTTTTCTTCTGGAAGGCTGCTAAGTTTTTCACTCAACTCACGCTTCTTATCATCACTAATATCATTAGCTGAATACTCTGTAAAAATCTTTTTAATCATATCATCATAGTCAAACATTTCCTGACTTGTATTGCTCATATATGAATACATTGCAGTTTGTATAATTCTGTTATCGTAAGGTGCGGTTTTCTTTAAATTTCTATTCAAGCATCTTTCTACTGCTTTATATGCCTTTGCTGTATTTGTCGCATCGTTCTGACACTCTTCCAATTCCAAAAAATCATGCCACCAATATTTCGCGACGGTATCAGAATATACCTTCGCCTGAAATTGATCTGCATTCAAATCGTCCAGATTAAATATGCATGTTTTCCAGATTTTCTTTGTATCTTTTGAAAAACCAAACTTCTCACTATAATCTGCCTCATCAAAGAAACCTGTATGTTCAACTTTAGCAAGAATACATTTTCTGCTTTGGTTCTCCTGGAATAACACAAACAGCAGACTTCCTTTCTGTACTCTTATATTCATATGCCCAACCCGTTCCTGGGCTTCCTGTTCTTTTCTGATAAGTCGCCCTGCAATTGCATCTATCTTTTCTTCAATTAGTCCTGTATCTTCCGGACTTTGTGCAATTTCAAGAATTTGTGCAACAACTTCTGTTCCTGTTGACTGCGTATGATACTCTCTAATAGAAACATTATTACTTACGTGACCAATCAATTGTTCAATATAATCCCTGAACTTTGGCATTTCATTTACATTTCTTTTTTGGATTCTGTCATTTTCATAATCAATTACTCTGACTGCCTGTGTAATTATCTCCACTGTAGTTCTCCTTAATTTTTATCTTTTGTAAAAAAACGTGCCCTTTATGAAACATTTTTAGAGTTACGCTTCCGTAGCTTGTGCTTTATTAGTTATTTTCATTGTACCATATATATGCCTGTTTTCAGCGTTTTGTATAACAAAATACTATTTCGTTCTTCCGATATAATTGTATAAAAAAGATATGGAAACACCACCATAGAAGTTTCCATATCTTTTTATCAGCCCTCTATTTTATGTTTCTCTATTACGCAACTATGTTTCTTCGTGTCTTTGTCATAATTAATTCCAGCCAGCAATAAATTCCCATGATAGTCTTTCAGTGCCTCTACATACTGTTTTTCTTTTATCTGCTCAATCGCACCGCTGGCAGTTTTGTCCCATTTCAGTTCGATGACTGCTGCCGGTTTGTCTGCGTGCAGTTTTCTTGGGATGAAGCAGATGTCAGCAAAGCCTTTTCCTGATGGTAGTTCTCTGACGATGGTATAGTATTCTCTTGCAAAGTAGAAGGCAAGATTGATGGTGCAGCTCAGAGAGTTTTCGTTATTATACTGCAGGATTGATATCTCATTATGAGCGCGGTCGATTCCTTCGGCTACTGTGTCTGCATCCATTTCCCACAGAGCCTTTAGTAATTTCCGTGAATCATCTACAGAACGGATAACTTCGCTCCAGTTCATAGTACTGATCGCGTTTACGTATTCCTGTGAAACTTCTTTATTTGGTATTATAACGGTTCTGTCAGGCCAGTGGTAGCTCAGATATCCAAGATGAACCAGCAACGTCAAGATGTCGTCTCTTCCCTGAAAGGATGTCATATCATTAGAGAAAGTTCCTGTATTAATCTCAATACGATCGCCTGCAAGCATTCGGATTACAGCATCTTTCAGACCATCAACATTCATGGAAATGTAGATCTTCAGGGCTTCATAGGTTTCGGTCTGATTCCAGTAGTTGTCATAAATGCCACTCAACATAACATCTACTACGGATTTTGGGCTGTACATGGCGTATGTTTTTTTGTTGTTACCTTCCAGAGTTACAAGTTCATATCCATCATACCATGCCTGTGCTTCCTGAAAGTTTCTGTCATAACGACTGCAAAGGGATTTTACTTCCTCTCCCGTAAAACCGAAATATTCTGCCATATCACGGGGATTCAGCATGGAGTATTCTGTGAACATGTTCAGGGCGGAGTGGGAGCCTTATTTCTTTATGGGAAGTATTCCTGTCATGTAAGCAAGTGCTACGTATTCTTTATCCTTTAACCACATTCTCAGAAAATCAAGATATTTTTTCTGGGATTCTATATCTTCTTTATATTCGCGGAACATACAGTCCCACTCATCGATCAGGATTACAAATTGATATTTCGTCTCTGCATAAATGTCCTGCATCGCAAACACAAGATGCTCGCTGTCAACATATTCCGGATATTTTCTTTTTAGTTCTCGGAGCAGGCGCGTCTGTAACATATTCAACATTTCCTCAACGCTCATACTCATGCTTAGAAATTCCTGTATGTTGATCTTGATGACATCATATTGATTTAAATATTCTTTGTAATCGACTTCTTTGCCGATTTTCAAATCATCAAATAGTTCTTCTGTATTTTCTTCTCTGCTGTAATATGCAGCCAGCATATTTGCTGCCATAGATTTTCCAAAACGTCTTGGTCGGCTCACACAAATGTATCGTTGTTCTGTATTTATTAATTTATTTGTTTTTTCGATTAAACCACTCTTATCTACATATATTTCAGAGCGCAGGCTATATCGAAACAGTGTGGAACCCGGATTCAGATAGTTTCCCATTTTGATGCCTCCCTTTGTTTCAGCAGTCACTTTTTTATATTTAAAGTTTATCATAATCGGCGGGCTTTTGAAATGATTTTCTTCTATACCACCTCTACAGTATTTGTACCGTCCTTTTTTCTTTTATCTCCTATCTCCTTTCTGAACAACCAAGTTTTTTATTTTCTCACCTACTCAGAAAGGAATCTATTCAAAGCTTTGTATCAGGTTGCTTTAATCTTTTACTGGGATATTCCAAAATACTCTGCCACTGATTTGATCTTTGAAAAAGCTTTCACAATCTTTTCTGCTGTTTTTCCTGCACAGTCTACGAATGTCTGGAAGTCGTTTCTGGTAGCCTGCTGTCCTTCTGCTGAGGGGCTTTCTTCTGCTTTGGATAAGATTTTTTTCAGAATTTCCCTCTGCTTTTCATTCAGATTCTCGTCCTCTTCAACACATTTTCTGGCTTCCTTCCATTCTCCATTGTTGGTCTTCTTAGAGCCGTAATTAACTTCATTTTGTTTTCCTGATATTACAATGGAATTTGAGTTTCCTGTAATATTATTGATATTGATAAATGAATTCATAAATCGTCCTCCTCCAGATAATTTTCTTTCCGAATCTGACTGACATTATGTATATACTGTCTCTCTCCTGTCAGTTCCATGCCTTTTATCAGATACTTATTTTGTTCTTTCAACATTTCAAAGCGCTTATCAAAAGTTCTTATCTTATTTTTGACAAATGCCAAATCCGGAACAAAATCTGTACTTACGTAAGTCGCACTGACTTTATCCAGATCATCATTTCTTGATGCGCAGTAGAAAAGTGTATCAAAAATATACAACGAATCCAATTCGCAGACATCATCTACTACAAACTGGACATTCTTATAATCCTCAAGTGATTTAAGTGATCGGCCCAAATCTGCACAACGTTCATCATACTGTTCTAAATTATATGACATTTCGCAAATCAGCGATGGCTGCAAGCTAATGATTACTTTTACAGGATAGCCATTCTGGGCCCACTCCAACATTCGCCTCTTTTCACTTAATTCCAGTTTATCAAGGTCTGAATGGTTCATCTGATCTTTGATAGTAGAAAAAGGTGAAAAATGTCCATATAATCTTAACGTCGGACTGACATTTTCTTTGCTGCTGCAAAATAATATCCTCTCCAAATAGTTATCAATTCTCACGGCACGTTCCAAGCTGTCTTTTACACCAAATCTTCTGGGACAGATTTCACGCATCTCTTTGATTTTCCGAATTGACCAGTCGATTTTATGCGAGTCATCAAATTTTGGAACATTCGGAACACCCGTTTGTACGACGACGACATTTGAACTACCATTCTGGATGATACTGTTTGAATTCTTCTGAATTTTTGTTTTTGAAAATAAAGCTTTTCCCATTTTTTATTCCTCCTCATACTGTTCATATGATGAAGGAAACAATATACGTTCCCAGAGGAATCGTTATGTTATCACTTCCCTTAATGGAAACAGCTTCTATAACAGCAGCTGCCACACTAAGTGCCAGCAACTTCTGTACTGAATAATTCAGATCATAAATAACACTATATCCATACATGGTCATAAATGAAACGAGAAACATTGCCAGAGAACCGGAAACACTTTTCTGACTTCCACGTACATTGTAGATTCCCTTGTAAAATTTTTTTCCAACTAGCGCTGCCATTCCATCGCCATATCCCAGCGGCATGAAATATATTCCCATCGGGATCATATTTCCATAAAGCCTGAAGGAAATATTTACCAGAAGCAAAAGCGAAATAAAGTAATACACGGTTCCGAAACTCTTTTTCTGACCTGGCCGCTCAACGCCATCAAACCATGAATATTTGTAGGACAAAGCCATTACCGTTCCAATGATGATCGGAACTGTGGAACATGCAATTACATTGTCAAAGATATAATTTCCAATGAACCACCAGTTCGCAACCATCATATGTGCAAATTTCCGGCTGAATTCAAGTCCGAAGCATTTCATTTTGGATGAGAAAGCCAGAACTCCTACAATATAAGCGACACTTGCTACAACACCGATTACATTTCTCATTATCTTTTTCCTCCGTTTCTTTATTATTTGAGTCAATTATAACCGGTGTTATTTCTCATAGATATATTTAGTTCGACAGACTTCCCCTTTTACAACTTCAAAAAATCAAATTGTTTTAATTGTTCCCCATATTTTTCCATTTTTCCCCAATAATTTTTTCTATATTGTTTAAATATTCTTCTTTTTGTTTCTTCCAAATGCCACGATCTGTTCGTTTATAAGCTCGTTGCGCTTTATTCATAAATAATCTCCACTCTTCTTTTTGAATTTCGGCTATGCAGACTCCGTTAAATTTCCTCTCTTCTTCTTGAATTTTGGCAATACAGGCTCTGTTAAAATAGTAGCAACTCTGTTGAAACGCAACAGGATATCTACACGCGTTGATATAGTCTTCTACTTTTCTTAATACACTTTCGGCAGCGCCTAGCTCAGCATCTGTGTGCGTATCCTTTAAATACTGCTCTATACATAATTCTGCCAAAACCAGACCATATTGTATCTCAATGATGTTATTATCTACATCACCTTCGGTCAAATAAATATCGATCTTATTCTTTAATTTTTCAATATCAATCTCTTGACTCAACTTCCACTGGCAAATCCAACTATAAAACTCCGCTTCTGCTTTTTGGAGATTTGAAAGAATCACTTTCGGAATTTGCTGTAGAATTTTTTCTGCCATTCCGTAATCCTGCCCAATATAAATATTATATTTTACCTTCATTAATAAATAAGCCGGCGATAACGCTTCTTTTAATTTATATCTGTTCACATATGCAAGAGATACATGAAAATCATTTTCTGCCAAATTGTTTTCACCTCGCAGAATGCGTTGATTAATAATATAACCGTATGAAGTAAGCACATCGCGGTTAAAATTGTTATCTCTTGCTACCCTGAGACGGTTTTCGTAAATTTCTCTTACATATTTACCATCTTTACCTCTTAATGAAAAATAAGGTTCCAACTTCATTGTAAGCATCATATATTTTTCTATATTATCTTCACAGCAAAATTCAAGTATTGACTTTACTACCTGAAATTCTCCTTCTCGATCCAAAAAGCACATTTTCCCCTTATAAATTCCTGCCATTTCATTACTGTCCAGTGCTTCTTCCAGATAACGAATTGCCCTTTCCATGGTTTCTTTATAGAATTTCTCCTCATCTATCGCTACATCCGTACTGAGTTTATACAGAATAAGGTTCCTCATTAACGGAAAGAGCCTTACTCCCGGATAGGGCGCATCACTGTTTCTGGTTTTTCCACCTTCCATAAGAAAAAGATTATGCAACATATTGTCCATAATATTGCCATCGGGATTCATATTATTCAGACTCCACATCATCTTTTTGCTCACGCTCGTTGCGATACATGCTATTCTTTCTAATACCTTCCGCTCTGTTTCACCAATGCGATTCCACATATCTTCCATTAATTCATTCCATAAATATTGATAAGTTTCTTTCCCTTTTTCATTTTTCCACAAAGTTTCTTTCAGGATCTGTTCCATTCCTATTCCATCCACATGGTATAACTTCCATATAAGTTCTCCAATTTTTTTAACAGCTATTGGAATGCCACCTGTAATATTATGGAATTTGTTCAATGCAATTTCCATGGTTTCTTTAGTTTCTGAGTTTTCTTTGTTCAATATCTTATCCAGTTCTGGAACATATTCTTCTAGCATTTGCCGTGTACACTGCATATTATTGGTGAGATCATTAAATACAAGAGTCTCCGCTTCTGCCGAAGCGTCAATTCCAGCCATGCTATGACTTAATATTAAAATTTTGGCTTTGGCATTTTTCAGGAAATCATAATGGTCAAATTTTCCATATCCTATCCGTATAACTACATAATCCCCCTGCAAATCTTTCCTTAGTTGTTGTTCCATGGTATCTGAATATTCCATTTGTTCAATATCATAGATATACGGAATGATTATTGTTTCTTGTCCTTTCTGCTTATCTAATAAATATTTCTCAACAGAAACTGTAATCCCACTTTTTCTTGTTCCCTGAATTATCATACATTTACTTTCTTTTTTGAAAAAATCATCTAATTTTTTGCGTAACTTGTCCGGACATACGACTCTATCCCATTCTTCTTTCTCTTCTTCCGATAATTCATGAGAATATTCCACTACATATGGAAGTACTGATGTATTTATATTGACTTCCCTTTTTAATAACTTTCTCGCGATTTCTTTATACTCTGTCACAAATTGAGACAGTTCTATTCGCGGCACGTGATATGTTATATGAAATTCAATGCAGGCATTTAACAGATTTTCTGCCTGTTTCCCTGACACGCCTTTCTGTTTATATTGATATATTGTATTCGCTTTTATCTTTTTTCTAGAATCAGTTTCCTCTCCATTCATACTGTTGGCGATTTCTTCACATATTTTCTTTTGGTTCCATCCCAAAAACTCACGGCACTTTTCTACATAATCATAAAATCTTTCCCCTAATTGAATTCTTAAATTTTCTTTTTCCCTTTTTCTCATAAGTTCTGCTCCCCACATTTGATATTTTGCACTCGCAGCTGACATTCGTAATGCCTGAATATATGTAATAATCTTACAGATATCTCAGCCAAATAGTGCTCCCCCACAGATAGCCAGTCTGTTGCTGCTTAATGCTTTTTCATCCGTCAACAATTCTCGATGTTTTTATTGTATCATATATGGGACAGTTCTTGTCGTTCTGTATATCGAAATAGTACTTCGTTTTTTCGACATAGTTATACAAAAAAGAAACCACTCCAGCCATTCAAAAACTGGAATGATTTCTTTTCTGTTTTGCGTATTATATCAAATATGTTTTTTCTTGTTGATGTAATTATTGAGTACCTCGAATTGCTTCGCATCTATGTTTGTTTTTTCGGTGCATGTGATTCTGATCTCTATTTCACATTCGAAATAGTTATTTACATTTCTTCTCAGGTATTCTTTTAATGCGGCAAGTTCTCTTATGAGGTAATCATTTTTTACGTTAAACCACTGGCACAGGAAATTGCAGTTCCTTTCTTTTTCATTATCTTCATTATTTTCTTCGCACTTCTCGCCACAGATCAGGATAATCTGATGTTGAGATATTCGCGTCCTGTCGATTTTTACTTTTTCGCAGGGCTTTTTGCAGGCAAATGCAGACATTTGAGACATGGCTACGGGAATTTCCAGGATTAGTTTTTCTGTTATTGTCTTTGGAATAAGTCCGCCTTCTTTGTTGTTAATCTCATATTCCGTATAGAGTTTATATCCCTGCGTCAGCAAATGTGAGATCCAGTGAAATGCCGATGTTTCTGACATCTGCTGCATATTATGATGCAAAATCGGCTTTGACACTCTGTAATTGCTCATGTCTAATAAGTCTGCAAGACGGATTAATATTTTATCGAACTTTATGCTCAGAAGCTGTTGTGAGGCAACGGATTTTCTTCCATAAATATCTCGCTCATCTGCACCATGCGCTTCTGAGACTTCTGCAACGACTTCACGAATCAGGACATCGAGATATGATATATCTGATCTTTTTCGTATTTCTGCTGCACTGTCTTTTTCATGTCTGCCACGGACAATTTCTTCAAAATATCCGTCGATTTTTTTGTAACTGTCCAGCATATATTTTTTGATGCACAAAATATCCGGTCCGTTTTCCGGTAAATTTTCCTGTCTGTATTCGTCCTGCAGGTCTTTTGCCAGTTCATCCGCTTTGTCTGTATCTATGAGAAAAAGATCTGACGAAGGTATCTTTACCATTGATATGTCATGCAGATAACAGGCGAGAAATAAAATGTAGTAGTCTATCGCGGAAATCTTGAAAAAATCAATTGTATGGATCAGTTTGACTATGTTTTGGATCAAAGTGATCGCATGTTCCTGGTTATGTAACGTATAAAAATATAGATGTTTCGAACCATTCTGCCAGACATCATAAACGTATTTGTGTGTAAGTATCAGATTGTCAATTTTTACCGGATCTTTTACAAAGGAATAAAAGATTTCCATGACCCGCATGATTGAGTAATCTACAACACCTTTATTGAGAGGATCTTTCAGCACAATTTCTCTTTTTCGAAACTCTTCTGTCTGGAACCAGGGATTTCTCAAGAAGGCCAGAATTCTGAGTTCTCCATAGGTTAATGCTTTCTTACTGTTTTTCGCAAGGACCGGATGATCTGAAATTTCAACGTTAAACAGGTACGAATAAATTGTATTCATTACCATTCTGAGTATTTTCTGCGTATTTGCACGGACCAGTTTCATCTTGTCATAAAGACCTTTTTCTTCTGAAAACAGTATTTTCACTATTTCTTCATCTTGTTGTTTCTGGAATCTGGCGCAGTAATACTCTGCAACTTCATAATGTTTATTTGCATACTTTTTCAGTTTGATCTGTGCTAATCTCTTGAGGCTTTTGTACGAATCGTCATAAAGAATATGCAGTTCTTCTTCAGTCATGTCTGCATTGTCTCCCAGTAATTCTCTATATGTACATTGCAGATATGAAAATTTTTCTCCGCCTTCTTTGATGCACAGTTTATCAATCTCCTGTACATATCTTTGCAGTTTGCTGATTTCCTCTTCTTCTGCAAAAGTCTGATACATGCCTACTGCTGCATCCCATATATCATTGCTGTAAGATTTCATAAACCGTTCTAATATGTCTTTCTTTTCCTTTGCTGATTGCACCCTGCCATCTATGAACCTTTCTAATGTTTTGTCCTGAACTCCGGCATAAATAATCTCTTCCAATTCCTCTTTATAGATCTGCTCATCCGAATCATCTTCCGGACGGTGCATTGCAGATAAACGTTGCTTTCTGTATTTAAAAAATCTATAGTATCTTATAAGCCTGTCTTTGAATTTTTTTGTATCGCGCACCTCTGGTTCTGGCAGGTTCTGCTTCTCTTTTTTCTGACTCTGACCTTCCAGTTTATCCAATTGTGCTTTTACCTGTCGGCACAATATCTCAAATTTTTTCTCAAGGTTTCTGTTCTCTTCATCTGAGTACATCCTGAAGAAATCACTTCCAGCCTGGGACATCTGCCGACTTATGCATTTCAGATAAACTTCACTTTCATCAAGACGATCCAGACGAACATAGCTACTTTTGCCGCTCAGATGCAGCCCAACACCATAAAGGTTGCTTTCGTAAAATTCCTGTGTATTCTGAGGATAAATTTCTGTATTTTCCTTCTGATACTTTTTCAGAAACTCCTGTTCTTTTTTTGTAATCTGCTCATTAATGTTTTCCAGTTGTTTCTGAAATTGATCTTCCTGTATATCATTTGTAAAAATGACGGAATCATCTACATAAAAATAGCTCACTCCCGTAAATGTATCTCGGAAAATTTCGGAAACTATTATCATGTATATATTTCCAAGGAAATATGACTGTGGCAGGCCCTGGGGAATGCCTCTTACAAATTTGCGTGATTTTACAGCAGTCTCAGGGGGCTCTGCGTCTTTTGTTTTTTCGGTGTTTACTGTATTTTGCTGTTCATCGTCTTTGCTTTTCGGTGTTTTATGCTTCGATACCTTTAAATACTGTTCCTGTAGTTGTTCAGTGAATATTGTTGTATCGGATTTTCCAAAATCAAGTTCACAAAACAATAACTTCCGCAGCACTGTCTTCATAAGGCTCATATCCTGTTCTGACAGATGTGCCGGTAAATATCCGATGATATAGTGGTATATGATAACCGGATTAATTGTTGGGAAAAAATTTTCGAGGTCTAATGTGACTTCGTATTTGTATTCCAGAGATGTGTGATATTTTTTCAGTGCATCGTTGCTGTTCTGGTTATATTTCTGGTATTGTTGTTTCCATGGTTTAAACAGGCTCTCTGGCTTTACGGAAACTCTGTTTCCATAGAAATCTGAAGGAATCAGGCGGCTTAGATTTGACAGGGTCAGCTTTGAATTCTCCTTCTCCGGTATTTCATAAACAAACAGATGAAGCATTGATACAATTGCAATCTGGGTAATTAAATCTGTAGTGTGGAGTGGCCTGAATTCCAGTTTTCCATCGACTAATTTTTTCGGTTTGAAGTATACTTTTGCCTGGATAAATTCGTCTGGATCATCCAATAACTGTTTGATTCGTTTTTTTACATCTTCTGTCACTTTGCTGACAAGTCGTTCATCAAATTTGTCCTGTAACTGATGATATAGATGTCGGTCTTCCGGTTTCAGTAAATTGTATTCAAAGATGTACGAATTTAAGGAATAGATTGCTAAATATATGTTGATATCGGATAATAAATGTTCTCTGTATTTCGATTCCTGCCCTGTCTTTGACTTCATTTTCCGCTCTCCTTTGTATTATTCGGTATATGATCATTCAAAAAAGTTTTAAAGTCTGACATCACTTTATCCGATTCTTCTTTATTCGATTCTACCCTATCCATTTCATATTGCTCATGGTAAATATATCTCTGCATATCGCAAAGAATGCTGCCTTCAATTGTTAATGTTTTTTCTGAAACAAAGTCAGGACCGCCCAATATAGATTTCTTAACTTTTCCGTTTTCATCTGTTTCAAACAGCCAGTATCTGTCAATTTTTAATGTAAGATTGTGATATGATTCTGCTGCCTCAAACAGTGCTTTCGCAATTTCATATTTAATTGAAAATGCTTTTATGAATATACGAAATTCTTCTATGAATCCCGGCAAATATGTTGCGTTATAAGCATAATCCCGGCTCGCATGACATAAATATGAAGAAAAACATTTTAGTCCGTCTTCAAAAATATCCATAGAATTTTTGTCTGTTTTTAGTTCATTATAGAATTCATTATACGATTCCCATGTTGATTCATCCATATTATTACTCATTTGTATTTTCTCCGTACCATAAGTCTGAATAGACTAATTTCAGATAGTTGTGAAGATCTTCTTTCCATTTTATATAATTCTGATACTCATCTTCCCAGTTTCCTTCATTCATTGACTGGAGGCACGCAGCCGCTTCCTCTTTATCACGCATCAATCGTTCATAGAGTTCGTCTTTAGAAGCTGTTATTTCATTTCTATAATCAGGGAAGTTTCCCGTCCGAAGCAGATATTTCCCCACGGGTGGTTTTTTATGCATATCTCTGATTTTCTTTTCTTTCAGGTTAAGAGGTTTTTCCTCTATCTCTAATGGGAGAAATGGCGGTAGCAGCACTTCCTGCTCAATATAATTGGAATACTCATTGCCTGATAAGAACTGCTGAAAATCAACTGATGGACTTTCTTTTGGAATCTCCACTTCTAAAAGGATTACATTATTTTTTTCGGCAAACTCAGTATCATAGGCTCCTTTTGTGCAGGCAACAAAAGATCCTGTAAAACCCTTCTGGTATGCATTTAATGAAGCCTGCCGGTCTACTCTTTTTACCTTAACTACTGATATATTTTTTTCTTTTTGCAGGCACATCATCGAAAACACTCCTGTATAAATAGCAAGTGTCTCGTCCAGCCTCTCGATAAATACAGGTTTTAATTTTTTCTTTTCTTTGAATATCCGCTCTTTTTCGTTTTCGTATCCATCAAAAAGCAATGCATTTAACGTGCGATATGCTTCACTGTCTCCCCACAAAGTATCTCTTGAAGATTCTCCAAAAACTACTTTTCCGTCTTTAGTTCTTTCTCGAATATCTCCACCATAGAATCTCAGCATGTCTACAGGTGCTCTGTGCTCCATATAATTTTCCTCCTGATATTTGTTTCTGTTTGTAAAAATAATGATTTTGGGTACCTTTATTGTATCATATGTTGGACAGTTTCTATCGTTCTGTATATCGAACTATTCATTCGTTTTTTCGATATGTTTGTGGTCATAATAGAAAAGGTATGGGAAACTTTTCACAACATTGAAGTTTCCATACCTGTTTGAACATTTTATTCCAACAGTTTTCCTTCCTGATAGGAGCATTCCAGATAATCAGGGTTCTGGTAATATACGTCTGAATCGAAGTTCGATATCTCATCACTGATGAAGGAGGAAAAAATTTTTATTAACTCTGCCAGCTCATCTCCTGGTTTGGCGCAATCTTCTATCATAATACTGTAAAGTTTGCCTATGTCCAGAAAACTTGGTACTGAATATTGGCAATTTGAGATGGTATCAAATTCTCCTAGAGTTATTTTGTAATACTGAATCACTTCATCGCTGACCTGCTCGAAGCTGAGGCAGTGATTTACTTCTGCATCGTATAAGAGCTTCTCTATTCCGGACTTGCCAATTGCATTTACGATGTCACCTCGATGGTTTTTCGTTTCTCGTGCAATATACTCGATTAATGCACATACATAGAAATAATCATTTCGTTCTTTTTCTGTCATATATTACCTCGCTCTTTACAAAATGCAGACAATTAAGTGCTGAAAGGGTGTGATATCCTATATCTTAGTTCCAATGGCCTTTTCTATTCTTCCTGTACATAATTTCAGAACATCCTCTATCCTTATATCTGTTGGCTCGTCTAACCCAGATCCGAAAAAATCTTCTGAATACCATTCATAATCTTTCTCTATATTGTATTTATCTTCCAGCAGTTTAGTTATCTCGGATTCTGTCAGTATCTCATTTTCGACCAGTCGTAACATCAGTCCATAGGAAATCTCTTCTGAAAAAATAGATGAAACAAGCAGGTCGCACCAGGCTCTGGTTATGTTTATTTCGTTTTTATCCATTTTGTATTGGTTAGACTTTATTTTTGCCTGTTGTAATAAAAGTAATTTTCTGATCTGATTTTCTGGTTTCTTGTCATTGTTTTCATTAAGTTTATTCTCTTCCATCAAAGATTTTATCAGTAAAATTCTTTGTTCTTCCTGCTGCTGCGCTTTCTGCATATGTGTGTATGCTTCATTTGTGCAAAGTACACACCAATCCAGTATTTCTGTAAAATCGATATTTAGCTTAAATTCCATCTGTTCAAAGAGTTCTTCCAGAGCTTCCGGTAGTTTTCTTTCTGATGGAAGTTCCATATGACATCGTTTAAAAAAGTCCGATAGTTGATCCCCGATATGATTTTTGCCCTCCATGTAATCGGATGTAAGTTCCTGGAGTACACAGATCATAGCATTGTACTGTTTGCAAACCTGATCATCCCGCATCCTCAATGCAAAGCTACATCTATAGCTGTCAAGGATATGTATAAATTCTGTTGTTAAAAGTTTTCTTCCTCTTATGCAAATCCATTGCCTGTCCATAAAATCTCTCCTTTAGCTGTGTAATATTATTTACTGCATTAGGAACATATTGTTCTTAACTATTATAAAAGAATACTCTTCCTAAAGCAAGTATTTTCCTGCTTTAGAAAGAGTATCCTTTGCTTATATTACAATTTTTCTTCATTTAGTTCAAAAAGAAAGTCTCAAAATCCTGCACAGAGTAAACTTCTACTTTATCGTAAAAAGCCCTCTTTCCGAATCGGCTTTCGCAGTATAAGTGTTTTACTGATTGTTCCATTCTCTCGTAGAAGTTATCTTCATTATGTATGTTTGCCAGATCGTCCATGATCTGACCCATGGCGTCTATGGGATTTTCTTTTACTTTGTCGGTGACAATGATATAGAAGATCTGTAAATCAGGGTGTGTCGTGTTTTTATATGCTTCTGGCAGCAGATGATATTCCAGTGTCCATCTGCTTTCTGCTGTTTTTTAGAAAAGATTTGATTTTAATTCTGATGTTCCCATTCTACTCCTCCAGATTCATGTATTTTTTCCTTATTGCGCTCATTTTTGCAAAGGATGCGGCAAAGTCAGCGTAAACATCATCTAGGCTGTCTGTTCTTTCGATGTATTTTACTCTATGATCTTCTTCCTGCTCTGTCTGGTAAAAGTGACATTTATTACGAATGTCATATTTTCGCATTAAAGCATCAACTGCCAGCAGGAAATTTGGGCTGTGTGTGGTAAGAAGAACTGTGATATTGCACTCTTTTACCAGAAGTACGATAACTTCTGCCAGGCGGTTGATCCATTCTGGATGAAGATGTGATTCTGGCTCGTCCAGGATCAGGAGTGTTTTATCTGAGAGGTCGTTTTCTGTGAGGATTTTCTTGATGATTGAAAAAATCTTAAAGCCTGTTGCCAGATTTCCGACTTTTATTTTCATTTCTGGTGTATAATAGGTGCCTCCGGAAACCATACCCGGTACAATCTCATTGATTTGTTTCATTACATTTTCCAGTTGTTTTTCCTGGTATAAAGTTTCACTGATTTTTTTATCCTCTTCGGGCTTTCTCATTAAGCGCCGCATATCTTCTCGATGATTAACAATCCTTGATTGTACATAACTGTCGGTTCTCTTTCTTGGGGCTATAAATTGATATACACGAGGATCTTCGATAACATAAGGATCATCGATAAAATACACGCTGTCAAAATATCCATCCTGAAATTCTGATTTTTCTATATCTATATTGTCGTCAGAAATATAAAGTTCAAATAAATTTTCCTCCTGATCTTTGAGTTTTATGATTGAATACTGTTTATTGTCAGATTGGCCGATTGACTGTACTTGGTTCATAAATTCTACCTGTAAAGTTCTTTCGGCTATTTTACATGCAAAATCTTTTCTCTTTTGATCGTGAAATGAGTTTACAAAATCGCGCGCTTTCTGACATTCTGCTAATGCTTTTGGTTTGATTTTTTCCCATTCAGCACAAAATGCTGCCTCATCTTCTTCGTAAAATTCTGAAGAAGCTTTTTTCATATCTCCAATCAGGTAATCCAGTAAAGTATCCTCTCTGATCGCTTCACAAAACTGATGAAGTACCATAATGTAATAATCAGGTTTTTCTCTTACAGGCATATGGTTCAAATTCAAAATAGAAATTATAAAACTATTTCTTTCTTCCCCACAATCACGCATTACATATTCATATTCATTTAACAGGCTCCGATACAGATTTAATATTCTCAAAATTCTATCAACAATTGCTACTGCCTGATCCATATCCTGCTTTTCTTCCAAATTTTCTACCGCATTGACAATAGAATACAACGCTCTTCCGACTGTTGTCTTACCAGAATTATTGCTTCCTGCGATCACAGTCAAACCATCAATTTTAATATCCGCTTCTTTTATTATTCCAATTCCTCTGACTGAAAATTCCATTGATTTATTCCCTTCCTGAATTATCCTATTACCATAAAAAGGTTTCCGATACCATTCTCTATAATAAGTTTTATCTATAGAGACATGATACCATGAAACCTTTTGTCCGTAAAGCAACACAATTTTACATTTCGCTTAGATAATAATACACACCATCCCGCCCTTGCTGTCGTTAACGATCTTTTGCATGGTGTCCTGGAGTTTGGTTTGGCTTTCTTCGCCGATGGCGGAGATTTTGGTGCGGATGCCGTCCTGGACGAGCTGTTCGATGGATTTGCCGAAGATGTTGGTTTCCCAGATGCTTTCGCCGCGCTGGCTGCTCTCGCCGATGTACTGGATGAGGTCGTTGGCCTGCTGCTCGGTGCCTACGATCGGGGCGATCTCGGTTTCGATGTTTGCCTTGATCATGTGGATGGACGGGCTCTTGGAGCGGATCTTTACGCCAAATTTGTTACCCTGGCGGATGACGGTCGGGTCTTCGATCTGGATCTCGGAGAGTTCCGGGACGACGACGCCGTAGCCGGTCGAGCGGACGGCTTCGAGGGCTGCCTGGACTTTGACGTACTGCTCTTTCATGGCTGCCAGTTCTTTCATGGTGTGGATCAGGTCGTATTCACTTTCCATAGTGATGCCGCTCATTTCGCTTAAGATCTTGTAATAAAATTCGTCTTTGACCTGGATACGGATGCGGACGATCCCGGTGGAAAGATCGACCTGATCGAGAAGTGTCTCCTGAATATAGGGTCCTGTGAGCTGAACGGAGTCCTTGGTGATGTCGCGGATGTGCGTCAGATTCTGCATGTATTCGCGGATCTGTGTGAGGATCTGGGCTTTCAGTTCGTGCTGTGGTGAAAGCATTTCGACCCATTTCGGAATGTAGAACTGGATCTCACTGACCGGGAATTCGTAGAGGACATTTTCCAGGATCTTTATGATGTCTTCTTTGCGGAGCTGTTCACAGTTGGCGGAGATCGTGGTCACGCCGTATTTGTCCCGCAGCTCCCGACAGAGTTTCTGGGTTTCTTCTTTATATGGTGTCTGGGAGTTGACAAGGATCAGAAATGGTTTGCCCTGTTTTTTTAATTCTTTGACCGTGAGTTCTTCGGCTTCGATGAAATTTTCTCTCGGAAGCTCACCGAAACTGCCGTCGGTGGTGACTACGAGGCCGATCGTTGCGTGTTCCTGGATAACTTTGCGGGTGCCAACCTGGGCGGCTTCGTGGAAGGGGATGGCTTTTTCGAACCATGGAGTTTTGACCATCCGCTCTCTTCCGTCTTCGATGTGGCCGGAGGCGTCTTTGACAAGAAAACCGACACAGTCGATCAGTTTGATCTGAACTTTCTGGTCTTCGCCGAGTGTCACGGGAATCGCTTCTTTTGGGATAAATTTAGGCTCTACGGTAGTAATGAGTTTCCCTGAACCGCTCAAGGGAAGCTGGTCGCGGACTTCGGCCTGCTGCCCCGGTTCCATGGCGGGAAGTGCCACAAGTTCCATAAATCTTCGGATGAACGTTGATTTTCCTGTCCGTACAGGTCCGACAACACCTATGTATATATCACCACCGGTCCGCGCCTGAATATCCCGGTAAATCTGAAAATTTTCCATAAAAAATCCCCCTGCATATATTGTAACAGTCCCATGTATCGTTACAATATATGCAGGAGGAAACTATTTTATTTACGGTTTTTGAGGTATTCTGCTCTGCCTTCTTCGTAGAGGTTGTTGCCTTCGCTGTCGATGATCACGACGAGGGGCATTTCTTCTACATAAAGTCTGCGGAGTGCTTCGGACTGGAGGTCTTCGTAGGCAACCAGTTCTGCACTCTTGATGCATTTGGCGAGAAGGGCTCCGGCTCCGCCGATCGCTCCGAAGTAAACGCCGCTGTATTTCTTCATGGCTTCTACGACTTCCGGAAGGCGGGCGCCCTTGCCGATCATTCCACGTGCGCCTACGGACATCATGGTCGGTGCGTAGGCATCCATTCTTCCGCTGGTGGTCGGGCCTGCGGAACCGATGACCTGACCTGGCTTTGCAGGGGTCGGGCCTACATAGTAGATGGTTGCATCTTTCGGGTCAAAAGGGAGTTCCTCGCCGCGTGCAAGTGCTTCGCACATTCTCTTGTGTCCGGCATCGCGGGAGGTGTAGATGGTTCCGGTCAGGTAGACGGTGTCGCCTGCGTGAAGAGTTCTTGCCAGTTCTTCTGTTAATGGCAGTGTGATGTGACGTTCCATATTAAAGCACCTCCGTTTTGTGGCGTGTTACGTGGCAGCTGATGTTGATCGCACATGGCATGCCGGCGATATGGGTTGGCATGGTCTCGATGTTCAGGCCGATGGCTGTGGTCCTTCCACCGAATCCCTGCGGTCCGATTCCGAGCTGGTTGATCTTTTCCAGCATTTCTTTCTCCAGGTCAGCATAATATGGATCCGGGTTCTGGGTGTCTACCGGACGCATGAGGGCTTTCTTTGCAAGAAGGGCTGCCTTGTCAAAAGTTCCTCCGATTCCGACACCGACTACCATCGGTGGGCACGGGTTCGGGCCTGCTGTCTCTACAGTCTCCAGAATGAAGTCTTTGATTCCTTCGATGCCTGCGGATGGCTTGAACATGCGGATCGCGCTCATGTTTTCACTTCCGAAGCCTTTTGGTCCGACGGTGATGCGGATGTGCTCGCCCGGAACGATCTCGGTGTAGAGCATTGCCGGTGTGTTGTCACCTGTGTTTCCTCTGCGGACAGGGTCTTTGACAACGGATTTGCGGAGGTAGCCATTTGTGTAGCCTCTGCGGACACCTTCATTGACTGCTTCTGTCAGATCTCCATCTGCGATATGTACGTCCTGGCCGATTTCCAGAAAAACACATGCCATACCGGTGTCCTGACAAATCGGAACCTGTTCATTCTCTGCGATCTGATAGTTCTCGATGATGTTGTCGAGGACACCGCAGGCAATCTGTCCGTCCTCACAGGAACGACAGGCCTGGATTGCTTCCTTGATATCAGACGGCAGAACCTGATTTGCCTCGATGCAGAGACGCTCGATGGTGTCTGTGATAGCTGATGCTTTGATTTCACGCATTTGCATTTACTCCTATCTTTCGTTTTTGTGCCGACAGCAACGTTGTGCTGTATCATCGCGAAATGTGAGTGATACAGGATGACAGATTCTCTGCTGTTTTTCTGGCACTTCTGATTTTATTTTAGACTATCTCGTTCGAATCTGCAAGTATCTGTAGAAAAACAAACGGTTCTTAATAGCAAAACAACCAGACTCCTGTCAAAGCATCTCTCTTTGTGGAGTCTGGTTATCTTTTATGTCAGATTTCCTATGGCAAAAAATCTAAGCATGGATTTTATTTATCTTTTTCTTCTAACTTCCCCCTCGGAAGTTATACGCGCGGAATTAATAGAATTCGTTATGGAGCAGTTCGTGCTCTTTACCCTTGAGAAGTCCCTGGTAAAGTTCGAGTACCATCGGGTTCTCGTCAGATTTCTTGATGATCGTGGTGTTGTCTGCATTGTACAGACCTCTTGCTCTGGCTGCCTTGGTCCTGTCACCGGATCTGGTCGGCTGACCGCCACCCATGATACAGCCACGACGGCATGCCATAACTTCGATCAGATGGTATTCTGCTTCGCCGTTCTTTACACGGTCCATAACGATCCTTGCATTGGCAAGTCCGCTGGCTACGCAGACTTTGATCTCCATGTCTTTGTATGGTACAGAGAATTCCTTGATTCCCTCTTCTCCACGGACACCACACTCAGAGATCTCACGCATTGCTTCCTTGGTATGATCTGGGGTCAGGCGACGGAGAACCGCCTCTGTAACACCACCGGTAACGCCAAAGATAACACCGCCGCCGGAACCGAATCCAAATGGCATATCACATGCTTCCGGATCCAGAGATGCGAAATCAAGACCGAAGTTATCGATCATGCGGAGAAGTTCCATTGTTGTGATAACGATATCTGTATCCTGCTCGCCCTCGGTAAAGCTGTTTGGACGGATCGCTTCTGCTTTCTTGGCTGTACATGGCATGATGGAAACCATAACGGTTTTCTTGCCTGCTGCGTGTTCCGGATCACGGAAGTATTCCTTAATGACTGCGGACATCATTCCCTGAGGGGATCTACAGGTGGAAAGGTTCGGAATATATTCTTTGTATTGTTCTGTGATGAATTTGACCCATGCAGGACAGCAGGAGGTCAGAAGAGGAAGTTTCTCTCCTTTCTCAATTCTGTCCAGGAATTCTGCGCTTTCTTCCATGATGGTAAGGTCGGCACTGAAACTGGTATCATAAACTTCATCAAATCCCATGCGGTGAAGGGCATTTACAATCTTGCCCATAACGCTGCGGCCTTTGGCCAGTCCGTAGTGATCGCCGACTGCGACACGTACTGCCGGTGCAATCTGCGCTACGACACGGGTGTCCGGATCTGCCAGTGCATCCCAGACTTCATCCATATGTGTACGGATGGAAATCGCTCCTGTCGGACAGAATACACGGCACTGTCCGCAGTTTACGCACTGAGTCTCTGCAATCTTCTTGTTGAATGCAGGCATAACCATGGCTTCTGTTCCACGGAATGCAAATCCAAGTGCACCGATTCCCTGAAGTTCCTCGCAGGCACGTACACAGTCGCCGCAGAGGATACATTTGTTCGGATCACGCACGATGGATGGAGAACTGAGATCCAGCGGATGAATCTCTCGCGTATTTTTGAAACGGATATCGCGAACGCCGAGACGATGTGCCAGTTCCTGAAGAACGCACTCACCGCTCTTAATACAGGTTGTACAATCTCTGCAGTGTGCTGCAAGAAGCAGTTCTACGATCAATTTACGATATTTCTTGATCTTGCCGGAGTTGGTATAGATCACCATGCCGTCTCTCGGCACTTCTGAACAGGATGCAAATGTTCTTCCTCTGTCATCTTCTACGGTACATAAACGACAGGCACCAAAGGTGGAAACCTCTGAATGATAGCACAGTGTCGGAATATTGATTCCCGCATTACGGATAACAGTCAGGACGTTTTTTTCATCGGTAAATTCTACTTTTCTACCGTCTATTGTCATTGTACCCATACTTTATCCCTCCCTATGCTTCAATATAGATGGCATCAAATGAACAGTTGTCTTTACATGCACCGCACTTGATACACAGATCATTGTTAATGGTATGAGGCTGTTTCTTGGCTCCGGTGATCGCTCCTGCCGGGCAGTTTCTTGCACACTTGCCGCAGCCGATACAAAATTCCGGATTGATGATAAATTTACGCAGTGCTGAGCAGACTTTTGCACGGCACTTCTTATCCCTGATATGCTCTTCATACTCTTCATGGAAGGTTTTGAGTGTACTGATGACCGGAAGCGGAGCACTCTTGCCAAGTCCGCACAGAGCCATGGCACGAACCATCTCTGCCAGTTCGGAAAGTTCTGCAAGATCGCTCTCCTCACCCTTGCCTGCTACGATCTTCTCGAGGATCTCAAGCATACGCTTGGTTCCCTCACGGCACGGAACGCATTTACCGCAGGATTCTCTCTGAGTAAAGCTCATGAAAAAACGGGCAACTTCTACCATACAGGTATTTTCATCCATAACTACCAGACCACCGGAACCGATGATCGCATCGTATTTCTTGACAGAATCGAAGTCAAGCGGAATATCCAGATGCTTCTCTACCAGACATCCTCCGGACGGTCCACCGATCTGAACACCCTTAAATCCGGCATCTCCTTTGAGTCCGCCGCCGATATCATAGATGATCGTACGGAGAGTCGTTCCCATTGGTACCTCGATCAGACCTGTGTTATTTACGTTACCGGTAAGAGCAAACGCCTTGGTTCCCGGGCTTCCCGGTGTACCGATGCTCTTGTACCATTCTGCGCCGTTTGTGACGATCATTGGTACGTTGGCGTATGTCTCAACGTTATTCAGTACGGTCGGTTTATTGAAAAGACCATGTTCTACAGTACGCGGCGGTTTTACACGCGGCATACCTCTGTTTCCTTCGATAGATGCGGTAAGGGCAGAACCTTCACCACATACGAACGCACCGGCGCCACGGTTGATATGGAAATGGATACAGAAATCTGTACCAAGAACGTTATCACCGATCAGACCAAGTTCTTCTGCCTGTGCGATCGCGATACGCAGACGCTCTACTGCCAGCGGATACTCAGCACGTACATAGATGTATGCGTTCTGTGCACCTGTCAGATAGGAAGCGATCAACATACCTTCCAGCATCTTATGCGGGTCACCTTCCATGATGCTTCGATCCATGAACGCACCCGGGTCACCCTCATCACCATTACATACTACATAACGGTCTGTCTCTTTCTGACGTGCCACCTGTTTCCATTTCTTACCTGCCGGGAAACCGCCGCCGCCTCTTCCGCGAAGGTTGGCTTCTTCTATCATGTCAAGACCTTCTTCTTTGGTCATTTCGAAGAGGACTTTTTCAAGACCGGCATATCCGCCTACTGCGATGTATTCTTCGATATTCTCTGCGTCGATATGTCCACAGTTCTTAAGTACCAGACGCATCTGTCCGGCATAGAACGGGATGGATTCTTCGCTCTGGTATATCTGTCCGTCCTTATGGTAAAGCAGCCGCTCGATAGGCTGCCCCTGACAGACAGTTTTCTCATAGATTTCTTCGCAGTCTTCTGGTTTAACCTTAATGTAGAGGATTCCGAGAGGTTCGATTCTCATCAGAGGTCCCATTTCGCAGAAGCCATGGCATCCGCTCTTCTTGATCTCCGGATGTGGAACTTCACCTTCGAATTCTACAGAAACATTCTCGTTGATCTCTGCGAGATTGTGCATTTTTTCATAAATTTCTTTGGAGCCGCTGGCAATACATCCAGTTCCTGCGCAGATAAGAACACGTATTTTCTGTCTGTGCAGTTCCGCTTCTGCCTTTTGGCGTAATGCCTGAAGTTCTTCTCTGTTATGTAAAAACATCATTCGGCACCTCCTTTTTTAAGGTTCTGGATCACTTCTATCGCCAGATCCGGGGTCATCTTAGGATGCACTTCGTCATTGACCGTCATAACCGGTGCAAGACCGCATGCACCAAGACAGGATACTGTTTCTATCGTAAACATCATATCGTCTGTGGTGTGCTTCTTCGCATTCAGACCGAGCTCTTTCATAAGGGCTTCTTTGACCGGAACGGATTTCCTTACATGACAGGCAGTTCCGTCGCAGACCTTGATCACATATTTGCCTTTCGGCTCAAAGGAAAAGTTCTCATAAAAAGTAGCGACGCTGTATGCCTTCGCCTCGGTCACTCCAATCTTGGATGCAACATAGGTCAGAAGCTCTCCCGGCAGGTAGCGGTACTCCGCCTGGATATCCTGCATGATCGGAATCAGTGATGCTGCTTTCGGTCCGTAATGCTCGATGATCTCATCTGTCTTCGTGTAATAAGACTGATCTAACATTCAATTCCCTCCTTGTTAAAAATTTGCTTTTGTCTGCGCCCATTATTTTGTATAATTTACACAGCCTTGTTGTATTTCATTATACATTAAGTAGTCAAATTATACAAGTGAAATGTAGGAAAATTGAATTAATTTATTCATGTTTTTTATGTTTTTCGTATTATTGTGTATTTTTTAACAGATTTTATAATTTTTTATCAATCTATTTTGCTATAGTAAAGTGTTTCTCATTTTGTTTCTCTTATGTGCTTCGAAAAGTACAGGGATTTTGCATTTTCGGATTGATTTTGGGAATTCTTTCCTATATTATAGGGAGCGGTAGATGAATATTTTTCTTATTTAAGGAGATGAAATAGATATGCGAAATTATGATACCCCAGTCAGAGAGATCCGACACCAGGTTTATACTGAAGTGGCAAAGGCCGGATTTGAATCTTCTGACGAAAGCCTGATCCATGATATTGAATCCATCCCGTACAATATCGTCAGTGAAACTGCCCAGTACCGTGAGAGTATTTACAGAGAACGGGCCGTTGCAAGCGAAAGAGTCCGTCTCGCCATGGGTCTTTCTCTTCGCCCGGAAAGCAAGGCGGTCCATCTGACCGACGGTCTTGCTGCCAGCAATATCAATGAGAAATATTATGAGCCGCCTCTTATGCAGGTGATCCCGTCTGCATGTGCAGCCTGTCCTCCGAACAAATACATTGTCAGCAACATGTGCCGCGGATGTGTTGCCCATCCATGTATGCAGGTCTGTCCGAAGGGCGCGATCTCTATGAAGGACGGAAAGTCTTTTATCGATCAGGAAAAATGTGTAAAATGCGGAAAATGTAAAGCAGCCTGTCCTTATGATGCAATCTCCCACAACGTGCGCCCGTGCGAGCAGGCATGTGGTGTCAAGGCGATCGGAAGTGATGAGCAGGGGCGTGCGAGCATCCTGGATGACAAGTGTGTTTCCTGTGGTATGTGTATGGTAAGCTGTCCGTTCGGTGCGATCTCTGATAAATCTCAGATCTTCCAGCTTGCGCATGCGCTTCGTAACGGCGATAAGATCGTTGCGATCGTTGCACCGGCTTATATCGGCCAGTTTGGTGATGATGTGACCCCTGGCAAATTCAAGACAGCTCTGCAGGTTCTTGGTTTCTCTGATGTTCATGAGGTTGCGTTTGGTGCGGATGTCGGTGCGATCTCTGAGGCACATCATTATGCACATGAGGTTGCAACAGGAAATCTTCCGTTCCTTCTGACTTCCTGCTGTCCGTCCTGGTCCATGATGGCAAAGAAATTCTTCCCGACCATGATCGACAATATCTCACAGGAGCTGACTCCTATGGTTGCCACTGCACGTAAGGTAAAGCAGGATGATCCGGATGCGAAGGTTGTCTTCATTGGACCTTGTGCTTCCAAGAAACTGGAAGCGATGCGCCGTACTGTGCGAAGTGATGTGGATTTTGTTTTGACTTTTGAGGAACTGGATGCGATGTTTGATGCGCGTGAGATCGAGCCGGCTTCCTTTGAAGACGAAGGTTCCCTGCATGATGCTACTGCCGCCGGACGTGGATATGCGGTCGCAGGTGGTGTTGCAGGTGCGATCGAGGCCTGTCTGAAGGAATATTATCCGGAAGTTCCGGTGCATATTGAGCATGCAGAGAGCCTGGCAGAGTGTAAGAAGATGCTGGCTTTGGCGAAAGCCGGGAAACTTAAGGGCTGTATGATCGAGGGTATGGCTTGTCCTGGTGGATGTATGGGCGGTGCTGGTACGAATGTGCCGATTGCGAAGTCTTCTAAGGCGCTTAAGAAGTTTGTGGCAGGTTCTTCTAAGAAACTGCCGGCGAAAGAATTGAAGGAAATTGAGCTTTCTTGAGATTTTTTTGGAAAAAGCAAGTGTAAAAAACTTTTTTTTGCCTGGGGAATGTATTCCCCGGGCTCTTTTTTCGCTTTTGGGAAGCAAGGTAAACTGCAAAGGGACGTCGCCCGTCCCTCTGCACACCCTGGGCTGGGTGTGCAGAGGGAATTTTGTTTTTTGGTCGAGGATTGTGAAAAATTTTCCTGGTGGTCCAGGCCGGGAGATTTTCGTTTGAATAGGTTGGGGATTTGGAGGGACTCCCTGAGTCAAGGTGGATTTTTGGGGGAGATTTCCCCCACGCGATATCCAGGCTCCATACCACGCTACAAAAATGCTTCCCCACACCAAAACCAATGCCGATGTTTTTCCCAAAAGCCCAGGGATGTGCAGAGGGGACGGGCCACGTCCACTTTGCGGTTTTGGTTTTTGCCCAAAAAGAAAAGAGGATATAAGGAGATGTCAAACATCTCACTTACTCCTCCTTGAGATCGCTCAGTAGCTTGAGCAATTTCTCCCCGTAGTTTGCTCCGGCGGCCCAGCCGCCTCCATTGGGATTTTCCTGCTGTCCAAGCCATTCGACGTATGGGGCACTGCCTCTTTGGACCATGTTGAAGCGGGTGTCTACGCAGTCCTGGTTGAGAGATTCGTCGCAGGCGTAGGCTTTTAAATGCTGTACCTGTGCGCGGATTCCGGTTCTTACGTCGGGGTAGGATACGCCCTGGACGCCGCCGCCTGTGGTTCCGAGTCCTGCGAAGTTGTACTGGGAGATTCCGGAATCTCCTCCGTACTGGAGCCAGCCGGTCTCGAGCATTGCCTGTTCGAAGACTACTTCTCCCCGGACACCTTCAGCATTTGCTTCTTCCAGAATGATCGTGCAGAAATCATCGATCGTCTCTGCACCGCCTTCTTTCAGAGATGCGGACGGATATTCGGATCCATGTGCATTGTACTGGGAAGTCATCTGTGCCAGGGAAACGGTTGTCGTCCCCATAATCGTGTAATAACCATAAGTATTGTCGGTGGAATCATCCACGAAATTCGGATCTGAGGTAAAATCCGGCGCGTTAAGGCTGGCCGGCTTGTGGATCTGGCCTTCGCCGGAAAGATCGGATACTTCATCTTCTGCATTTGTATCTGAACTTCCAAATACGCTCGTCTCTCCATTATCCCCAGACGCCAGACAAGGTGCCCCTGTTATAAGGGCACCTGCCAGTATCATCTGTGAACAAAAGAGCATTGCTTTTTTGTTTCGAATCATCCATTTACCTTTCTCATTGCAGCTTCTACTACATGTCCTACAAGAACGGATGTAGTAACGCTTCCAACTCCACCAGGAACCGGTGTGATTGCATCAACGATCGGCTCAACTGCAGCGTAGTCAACGTCTCCACAGAGTTTACCTTCTGCATTTACGTTGATACCTACATCGATGATGGTCTGTCCTTCTCTGACATAATCAGCACCAACAACGCCTGCACGTCCGGCTGCTACGATCACAATGTCTGCTTCTTTTGCAACAGACGGCATGTCAACGGTTCTTGTGTGGCAGATCGTTACGGTTGCATTTTTCTTAACCAGCATCATGGCTGCCGGTTTTCCAACTACAAGGCTTCTTCCGATAACAACGGCTTTTTTGCCTGTGCAATCGATTCCGTAATGATCCAGGATCTCCATGCATGCCTGTGGTGTACATGGCGGGAAACCGATTTTTTTGCCGGTGAATACGCCAGACATGGAAAGATCTGTCATACAGTCAACGTCTTTTTCTGCAGCAAGTGCATTTTCAATCACTGCCTGATCCAGATGTTTCGGAAGCGGACGGAACAGAAGAACGCCGTGGATGTGGTCGTCTTTGTTTACTTTGTCGATGGTTGCAAGGAGTTCTTCCTGAGTCACATCTCCCGGAAGAAGGATCTTCTCACATGCTACGCCAAGAGTCTCGCAGCGTTTTGTTGCTCCTCTTTCATAAGAAATATCGCTTGGGTTTTCGCCAACACGAATGATGCAGAGTGTCGGGTTTACGCCTTTGCCCTGTAATTCTGCTACATTTGCTTTGATCTTTTCATTCAGTGCTGCTGTTACTTCTTTACCTAATAACTGCTTTGCCATTTTTGTATTTCCTCCGCTATTTTGTTGCTGATTATTTTAATCTGCCAAGAACGCTTTCGAATGTCTCATCTGCCATCTTGGTGTATTTCTCAAGCATTGCGTCTGCTTTTTTGTTGAGTTCTTCTGCGTATTCTCTGTCTGCCATGGATTTTGTATTGATGTAGACATTCAGGCTGGCACCCTGTAATGCTGCTTTGCAGAAAGCTGCTCCAACACCGGCATCACTGATCGCCAGTTTGGAACCCTTTGCGCCGAATTCAACGATCAGCTCGATCGCTTCACAGCATTTCTCCATGATCTCCATCGGTACGGAGCAGGCATCTTTCAGCACGATCTCCATAACACGGGCTTTTTCTGCTTTTTCTTCTTCGGTTTCTTTTGGCATACCATATGCTTTGGAGAGCGGCTCAAAAACTTCTGCGTCTCTTTCGATCAGACGAAGGAAGTCTTTCTGGAGCTGGTCGCATTTTGCTTTGAGCTCCCACATTTCGTCTTCTACGTCTGCATATTTTTTCTTACCTACGGTAAGACTGCCTACCATATTGCCAAGTGCAGTTCCAACTGCACCAACCAGCGCTGATGCACCGCCGCCGCCCGGTACCGGGGCTTTAGAAGCGAGAACTTCGACGAATTCTGTGCATGTACTTGTAGAAAATCCCATTTTTTCTCCTCCTGAAAAAAGTGACCCGATAAAAGAGGGGTCTTTTATGATTTTTCTTTCTTCTTTTTTATAATAATTTTTTTCATATTTGGAAATATGGAAACCTGCGAGGGGAGGGCACTCGAAGTTGCAAAGGTCGTTCTCCCCTCGCGCTCCCCTCCTGGCCACGCAGGCGGGAAGGCTTTCCCGCGTGGAGACAGATTATGGGCTTTTTGCCTGCACGCGTAGCGTGGGGCGGCAAAAGATGCACGGGCGCATTCGCTCTGTGCGTTACGCTTTTCGCGCAGCGAAACAGCCTCAACAGTTGGCGTCGATAACGTTCTGTCTGCCTCAGCCAAGCGTGGCCAAGCAGGGGGTGTCTGAGGGGGAGCTTCGGCCTTCGCAACTTCGAGATGCTCCCCCTCAGGGTTTTCATATTTTACAAAATATCATTTTCCTTGCTTTATAAAGCAAAACCAAACCTTTTACAATCCGCTTTTATTAGAAAAGTCCAGTGATCTTGCCAGTCTCATCAACATCAATACGTTCTGCAGCAGGTACTTTCGGAAGACCTGGCATTGTCATGATCTCGCCGGTCAGGGCTACGATGAAGCCTGCTCCTGCGGAGATCTTGAGGTTACGTACGGTTACTTCGAAATCTGTCGGAGCACCGAGTTTGGTCTGGTCATCGGTCAGGCTATACTGTGTCTTAGCCACACAGATCGGGCAGTTGCCAAATCCAAGAGCTTCCAGCTGTTTCGCCTGCTTCTGCGCATTTGCAGTAAGAACTACTCTCTTACCGCCATATACTTTCTGCACGATCTGGTTCAGTTTATCTTCAATAGATCCTTCCAGTTCATATGCATAAGTAAAGTCGTTTGGTTCTTCTACGAGGCGAAGAACTTCTTCTGCAAGTTTGATTCCGCCTTCTCCGCCTTTTGCCCATACTTCAGAAAGAGCTACGTTTACGCCGAGTTCTTTGCACTTAGCTTCTACGAAGTCAAGCTCTGCCTTGGTGTCGGTCGGGAATGCGTTGATGGCAACTACGCAAGGAAGTTTGTATACGTTCTTGATGTTGCTTACATGTTTCAGAAGGTTCGGGATACCTTTTTCAAGAGCTTCCAGGTTTTCGTTGTTGAGGTCAGCTTTGGCTACGCCGCCGTTGTATTTCAGAGCACGTACGGTTGCTACGATAACAACTGCACTTGGATGCAGGTCTGCCATACGGCATTTGATATCGAGGAATTTCTCTGCACCAAGGTCTGCACCGAATCCTGCTTCTGTGATCGCATAATCAGCAAGTTTCATTGCCATCTTGGTTGCTGTTACGGAGTTACATCCATGAGCGATGTTTGCGAATGGTCCGCCGTGTACGATCGCCGGAACGTGTTCCAGTGTCTGAACGAGGTTCGGTTTCAGGGCGTCTTTCAGGAGAGCTGTCATAGCGCCTTCTGCATGGAGGTCACCTGCTGTTACCGGTTTCTGCTCGGATACTTTACCGTAGGTATATCCGATAATAATTCTGGAAAGTCTTTCTTTCAGGTCTTTGATGTCACTTGCAAGACAAAGGACTGCCATGATCTCAGATGCAACAGTGATGTCATATCCGTCTTCACGCGGCATTCCGTTTGTTCTTCCACCGAGGCCGTCTACTACGTTACGGAGCTGACGGTCGTTCATGTCCACGCATCTTCTCCATGTGATCTTTCTTGGATCGATGTTCAGAGCGTTGCCCTGGAAGATATGATTGTCGATCATTGCTGCGAGCAGATTGTTTGCTGCTCCGATCGCATGGAAGTCACCTGTGAAGTGAAGGTTGATGTCCTCCATCGGAACTACCTGTGCATAGCCGCCGCCTGCTGCGCCGCCCTTAACACCGAATACCGGTCCGAGGGATGGCTCACGAAGAGCTACCATAACGCTCTTGCCGAGTCTCTGCATACCATCTGCAAGACCTACAGTAGTAGTAGTTTTACCTTCACCTGCAGGAGTTGGGTTGATTGCTGTAACAAGGATTAATTTTCCATCTTTCTTGTCGCTTTCTTTCAGAAGATTGTAATCAATTTTTGCTTTGTATTTTCCGTACTGCTCCAGATATTTGTCATCAATACCTGCTTTTTCTGCAATCTTTGTGATTGGCTGCATTTCGCACTCCTGTGCAATTTCGATGTCGCTTTTGAATCCCATAATTGTCTCCTTTCTGTAGGCACCGCGTCACTTTTTAGTAAAAAAAAGCAGTATCCGAGGTTTCCTCAAATACTGCCCAGACGGTCGGCTCTGCAAATCTCTGATTCCCATGTGGTGATTTCCACTGCTCCGCCAGTCATCAGAGATTCTTTTAAATTGTTGAGACAATTTTATCATAAAGACTTTAGTTCGTCAAGAAATTATCAATGCATTTCTTTATTTTTAGCAAAATAATCAAAAGTTCAAAATAAATATTGTATATTTTTCACATAGAGTCAAAGACTCTATGCACTCTATGCAAATGGGACCTCGCCGGTCCCCTCTGCACACCCCTGGGCTTTTTTACTCCTCCCAGGTTATCTATGTATGTAAACATACAAAAAGTACCAGAATCCCCCGTCTATATATGAGGCAGGATATCCTGATACTTTGACATTCTATCGGTTAAACTA
>OGJJ01000435.1_pt1 | contig 38375 bp, 38 predicted proteins | sample 1572081 | NCBI WGS metagenome assembly OGJJ01 (sample SAMEA2582122, study PRJEB24529) | metagenome | biome: Human gut stool | place: China | collected 2011
GCTACAGAATAATTGTTTTTACAAATTATAGAAAAATGCTAGTTACTTCTGTACAGATACTTTATAATTCATTTACATCATCAATTCTCTTTCCATCATTCCAGATACGCTCCAGATTATAGAACTGACGGTTTTCTCTGTCAAAAATGTGTACGATCACATCACCGAAGTCGATCAACACCCACGCTCCGCTTCTGTGTCCTTCTGTCTCTTTTGCAGCATATCCTGCTTTATGCATCTTTTCTTCTACATTCTCAACAAGTGCACGTACCTGACTGTCACTGTTACCATTTGCAATTACAAAATAGTCTGCAAGAACAGATACCGATGAAATATCAATCGCACATACATTTTCACCCTTTTTATCTTCTAACGCTTCAAATGCGATTTTTGCCATTTCCTTTGCCTGATCCATACTTAATCCTCCTTTCCCATTTCTTTTTTATAATAATCATACGTTTTTTGTGTCATAGGATCCACCGCAATTTTCCTGCTGTTCAGGTATACCAGTGAATCTTTTAAAATCCGGTACAGACATTCATCAATATTCTGAAAAGCAAGCCGTCTTACGTCCGCCATATTCGGCAGTTCTCTTCTGCCCGGCTCGATATAATCCGCAATGTATATGATTTTTTCCAGCATCGTCATAGCCGGACACCCTGTTGTATGGCTTTCAATCGCATGAATAATCTCTTTATCTGTCACACCATATTTTTCATGAGCCAGACAGGCACCCAGTTTTGCATGCAGCAGACTTGGGTTCTCTCTTTCTATGTCTGATACTGTAAAGCCGTATTTCCCGCACAGATGCAGTTTCTTATCATTCGGGATACATTTTGCGCAGTCATGCAGTAAACCGGCATACAGGGCTTTCAGCACGTCCACATCATAACGCATAGCCATCGAAGCGGCCGTATACATCACACCCAAAGTATGCTGGTAGCGGTTATCGTCCAGTTCTTTCTTTAGCACATGCTGTATTTTTATGATTCTTTCATCCATTACCGTATTCCTTCTTTTGTTTTTTCTCTGATACTATCGATATAAATGATGCTGCTTTATATAACTGCATACAGCAGCCGGCATATATTCCGAGACGGAATCCCCGGACTGAAGACTGGCACGCAGTTCATGAGATGAGACAGGCATAAGAGGCGTCTCCAACAGACGTATCTTTGCATGATATTTTTCAGACAAATATTGTATCTGTCTATTCATCTCCTCTTTTGTCTTCACCTCATTGCGATAGGTAGCAAGAATTGTGCATGTCGGAAAGATTCGTTCCGGATGTACCCACGTCTCGATTGCCATAAGAGAGTCCGCACCAATGATAAAATAGAATTCATCGTCCGGATATATTTTGCTAAAATGTTCCATCGTCTGGTAAGAACAGGATACTTCCGCTCTCAATGCCTCGTATGGCTGCAGAACAAACTCTGGAAACGGTGCAATCGCAAGACTGGTCATCTTCATCCGGTCTTCTGCAGTAGATTTTATTGTCTCGCTCTTTTTATGCGGAGGGTTCCCGTTCGGCATAAACCAGATCTGATCCAGGGAAAATGCTTCATATGCAGCATGTCCCAGCATCAGATGCCCGTTATGGATCGGATCAAAGGTTCCTCCCATAATCCCTATCTTCATTTGAATCTCCTACCTGTATTATTTTGGCAGCTCTATCTTCTTGTGTTTGTCTTTGCCTTCTTTATATAATACGATCTTCTTGCCGATTACCTGTACGACCTGTGAATGTGTACGTTCTGCGATCACTTCTGCAAGTGCACGCGGATCATCTGCGCAGTTCTTAAGTACACTGACTTTGATCAGTTCTCTTGCGTCCAGTGCCTCCTGGATAGCTTTGGTAACTTCCGGTGTCATGCTGTTCTTTCCAATCTGGAAGATCGGATCTAAATTCATAGCAAGACCTTTTAAATAAGCTCTCTGTTTTGTTGTCATCTTTAATCTCCTCTTTATACCATCAACGGACCGCATCTGAACTATTATTTGTAATAGTCAAACTGCAGGCCATACATTCGTACTGTATCTCCCTCCTGAATACCAGCTTCTTCAAGCTGCTCCAGAATTCCTGAATCCTTGAGGAATTTCTGGAAAAATGCAAATCCTCTCTCGGAATCCAGATTTGTATATCCCAGCATCTTTTCGATCTTCGGCCCTTCTACCACGTACATATCGTCTTCTTTTTCGACTGTATACGGAAGATCGTTCATAGGAATCTCTTCCTCAGGGAAATATTCCTGTTCAAATACAATTGTCTCCTGATCCAGATGCTGTAATTCGTTCGATACATAATAAAGTAATTCCTTAATTCCCTGTCCGGTTACTCCGGAAATCGGAAATACCTTTACTCCCTGTGGTTCGAATTCGTCTTTCAGGCGCTGTACCGGATCATCCTCTGTAAAGATCGCATCAATCTTATTCGCTGCGATCACCTGTGGACGGTTCGCAATGTCAGCATTATATGCCTTTAATTCGTTGTTGATCTTATAGATATCATCTACCGGATCCCGTCCTTCTGTTCCAGCCGCATCTACTACATGGATCATCAGTTTGGTGCGTTCGATATGACGCAGGAACTGATGTCCAAGTCCGACACCCTCTGATGCTCCTTCGATCAGTCCTGGAATATCTGCGATTACAAATCCATTCGCATCCGGAAGATCTACAACACCAAGATTTGGATTCAGTGTTGTAAAATGATAATTGGCAATCTTCGGCTGTGCGTTAGTTACGCGTGATAAGAACGTAGACTTTCCGACATTCGGAAATCCCACAAGCCCTACATCAGCGATCACTTTTAATTCCAGATCAACATACAATTCTTTTGCAGGCTGTCCCGGCTGTGCATACTTTGGAACCTGCATGGTTGCAGTTGCAAAATGCTGGTTTCCAAGACCACCTTTGCCACCTTTTAAGATGATCTGTCTGCGGTTGTCTCCGGACATATCTGCGATGACTTTACCGGATTCTGATTCTTTAATAACCGTTCCCTCCGGAACTTTCAGGACAATATCTTCACCGTCCGCACCATGGCATCTGCGTTTACCGCCCTGTTCACCGTCTCTTGCTGTAAATTTTCTCTTGTGCCTGTAGTCCTGAAGCGTATTCAGTCCTTCGTCGACTTCAAATATAACGTCACCGCCACGTCCGCCGTCACCGCCATCCGGACCTCCATTCGCTACATACTTCTCGCGCCGGAAACTCACATGACCGTCTCCGCCTTTTCCTGCTCTAATAAATATCCTTGCTCTGTCTGCAAACATACTGTATTCCTTTCATCTATAATAAATAAACGGAAGTCAAAAAAAGCGCGCTGCATCATAACCGAAAGAAGTTAATCATTGCAACGCACTTTTTCAACTCATAATTAAGCTACTGGATAGATAGAAACCTGTTTCTTATCTCTTCCTTTTCTTTCAAATCTTACAACGCCATCAACGAGTGCGAATAATGTATCGTCACCGCCGCGTCCTACATTGATTCCCGGGTGAATCTTTGTTCCGCGCTGTCTGTAAAGAATGTTACCAGCTTTTACAAACTGTCCATCAGCTCTTTTAGCACCAAGTCTTTTAGACTCAGAATCTCTACCGTTCTTTGTAGAACCTACACCTTTTTTATGAGCGAAAAACTGAAGGTTTAATTTCATCATGGTTGTTACACCTCCTCGAATGTTAAATCAATATATTCTGCATAGTTGTCATCATCTACCATCTGTTCCAGGCCAAGAATCATTGCATTCAGCAAAAGTCTTGCATCTTTTGAAGGATGATTCAGATGATAAGAAATCATTCCCGTCTCATCTTCCGAAATCAGACTTGCGTCATCTTCCGTAAATTCTTCAATTGCATTTATTGTGTTGATTACCAGAATAGAAGCAGCGGCACATACAATATCCTGTCCCGGATTTGCATATTCGGCATGTCCTTCCGTCTGAAAACCTACACACTCTTTATACTTGTTCTGAAAGATCGTTACATGAATCATGGATGCTCTCCAATATTAAGCGTTGATTTTTTCAATCTTAACTGCAGTATACTGCTGTCTGTGACCGTTTTTCTTGTGGTATCCAGATTTTCTCTTGTACTTGTAAACGATAACTTTTCTAGCTTTACCGTTTTCAACTACAGAAGCTTCAACTGTTGCACCTGCAACTGTCGGATTACCAACTTTTAATCCGTTGTCACTTACTGCAAGAACCTGGTCAAATGTAAAAGTCTCTCCAGCCTCTACACCAAGTTTCTCTACTTTAATGATATCGCCTTCGGCTACTTTGTACTGTTTACCACCTGTTGCTATAATTGCGTACATATGGCACCTCCTATTATCATTACTCGCCAGTTACGGTGTCTGACTGATGATTCCGGCAGAACTTCAACCTCACTGTGCGGCATACTAGAAGATAATAGCATATGTTTTCCGAAAATGCAAGCATTATCAGAAATATTTTTTATCTTTTATATTCCAAGCAGTTTTTTCGCATATCATTTTACTCTCCACATTCTTTTAATCTGTCATAACAGTAACCTATAATATCTCTTCTGGTGATAATTCCGATGAAATGTCCCTGATCATCGATCACCGGAACAAAATTCTGTTCCATTGCGCGTCCGATCAGATCTTCCATATTCGATTCTGCTGTCACGCACTGATAATCCACACGTCTTTTAATCTTCATGATACTGATTGATTCTGCCTCTTTAATATTAAATAGATCCAGCTCCTTCAGTGACCATAAAAGATCTCCCTCTGTGATAGAACCGACATATTTCCCCTCTTTATTTAATATCGGTACACAGGAATACTTGTGATATTCCATAATCTCCAAAGCCTGTCGCAAAGTGTGATAATCATAAATGAAAGCAAGATCACTTTTCGGCTTCAGAAAAAACATAATATTCATAGCTAATGAAAGCCTCCCCAATTTATTAAACTATTGTATTTACAAAAATATCATAAACCGCATTGATAGCAGCATCAAAATCATGGCTTCTGACACCAATGATGATATTCAGCTCACTGGAACCCTGATCGATCATCTTGACATTGACATTTGCATGTGCAAGTGCTGCAAATATACGTCCGGAAGTTCCCCTGGTCGCACGCATACCTCTTCCAACAACAGCGATCAGTGCCAGATCTGACTCCAGTTCCAGAAAGTCAGGCTCTACGGCTCTGTGGATTCCCGCAATGACATCCTGTTCTTTTTCTTCAAATTCATCTCTGTGAACGAAGATCGTCATAGTATCGATTCCTGACGGCATGTGTTCAATAGAAATATGATTATTTTCAAAAACTTCTAATACCTTGCGGCAGAATCCGACTTCTGAGTTCATCATTGCTTTTTCGATTGTGATAGAAGCGAAATCCTTCTTACCGGCAATACCTGTGATCGTAAAACGAGGTTTTCTGCAGGTATCTTCTACGATCAGCGTTCCCTTATCTTCCGGTGAATTGGTATTGCGGATGTTGATTGGAATGCCTTCTTTACGTACCGGGAAGATTGCATCTTCATGAAGTACGGTTGCTCCCATATAAGATAACTCGCGCAATTCTCTGTATGTGATCACATCGATCGGCTTTGGATTCTTGATGATTCTAGGATCAGCGATCAGGAAACCAGATACATCGGTCCAGTTCTCATACATGTCTGCATGAACAGCCTTTGCAACGATCGATCCTGTAATATCAGATCCGCCACGGGAAAATGTCTGGATACTTCCGTCAGGTTTTGCCCCATAGAATCCCGGAATGACTGCACGTTCCGTATTCTCCAGTCTTGCAGACAGGATCTCATGCGTCTTATCTCCGTCAAAATTACCATTCTCATCAAATACGATCACTTCTGCAGCATCGATAAATTCATATCCAAGATATGCCGCCATAATGATACCATTCAGATATTCTCCACGGGAAGCCGCATAATCTCTTCCGATTTTCTTGCTGAAGTTTGTACGGATTGTCTTAAATTCCTCATCCAGACTCAGTTCCAGATCCAATCCTCTGATAATGCTGTTATATCTCTCTTTGATTGCTTCTAACTGCTCTTCAAAATCTTTTTCCGCATCTTCCCCAAGGATTGCCTGTCCATAACAACTGTATAACATATCCGTTACTTTTGTATCATCCGGCGTACGTTTACCAGGTGCAGACGGAATGACATATCTTCTGGATTCCTCTTTTCTGATAATGTTACCTACTTTTTTAAACTGCTCGGCACTTGCAAGCGAACTACCACCAAATTTTACAACTTTTTTCACTTTTCGTATTCCTCCAACCAAGTATTTTCTGAAATGCATTCATATTCTTTCGCTATAAAAAACGTAACTGTATTTATCTTACATCATTTTTGAGCGCACTTCAATGCAATAATGTGTTAATATGCGTGGGAATAACGATTGATTTTTAGAACTACTGCATAAATATACATGCCTTTCAGGTACTCTCTGATTCTCCCCACAGCATCACTGCATGCGGTTATGGGCGGATCACATCTGCAAATTCTGCTTTTGCAACCTTCTGAAGATCCTGTGGTGCAAGCCGGATCTGCATTCCAAGTTTCCCGCCGCTGACATGCATATATTCCAGTTCCTTTGCATCTTCCTGAATCACGGTAGGGAACTGCTTCTTCATGCCGATCGCCGTGCAGCCCCCGCGGACATATCCGGTCACTTTCGTCAGATCCTTTAAATGCAGCATCTCCAGTGATTTCTCACCAACAACTTTTGCCGCTTTCTTAAAATCAATCTCGGCTTCGATCGGAATCACGAATACATAATGGTTTCCTGTTTTTCCAGTTGTTACCAGCGTCTTATAGACCAGCTTGTGGTCATATCCAAGTTTGTCTGCGGTCTGGATACCGTCTGTAAAATCATCGCATTCATATTCTTCATAACTATATGAAACTTTTGCGCGGTCCAGCATACGCATGGCATTTGTCTTTACTTCCTTTTTACTCATGTTTAATCACTCCTGTCAGATTGATGGAAGTCCGTTATGTCTTTATAAAATATCTTTCCCAAGTCCATCCAGCGAAATGAACTCTGTCTTTCCTTCTTCTGCGTCCGGATTCTTTGCATACACATCAATTCTATGAATATGCACCGGTGTTTCTTCCGAATCTTCTCCTGCAAATTTCAAGAACGCTTCTGCCACCAGATCCGGCTTCAGATTCTGCTCACTTCCGGTTGCAAGATACAGATAGATGCCATCGTCCAGTGCAGCCATTTTGTAGATCATCGGTTTGATATCAACTTCTTTTTCACTTCGCTTGGTCTTTTTCAACACCACGATCTCCGGCTGCGCCATGAATGCCTCCACCTTTCCTTTCCAGCTTTCCGGGAGCACGCGGATCTCTTCTGCATGCCTGAACGTCTCAGGAAATGTTACTTTATAATCTGCGGCGGCAACGATCGTCATGCCGCTGGCTTTCTTATCCGATGAAATCTCACGGAAGCTTATGACTTCTATTCCTTCCACCATCACTGCATTCAACTGCGCAACCGCGTTTTCGGAAGAAATCGGTTTCGTGATCTCGATATCAAAATATTCCCCGTCACTTGTCACACCGACTCCGAGCGGCTGTGCGAATGACATGATCATATGCGGGCTGTATCCAGTTGTAAATGCAATCGGAATCTCTGCTCTGCGGATCGCCTTTTGGAAATAACGCATCACATCCAGGTGTCCGATGAAACGCATGACTCCATATTTGCGGAATTTAATTCTTACTTTCAATACAGACACCTCCTTTCCATTTTGCAACACCGCAGCCGGAACATTTCATACGGCAGTTCGGTGTTACTTCTGCATTCATTGCATGATTCCACTCTTGTTTCAGGAATTCTTTTGTTACGCCGATATCGATGAAATCCCATGGGAACACCTCATCTAAAGGCCTTTCCCTGAGATTATAGAATGCGATATCAATGCCCGTATTTTCAAATGCCTGCATCCATTTGTCATTATCAAACTGATCGCTCCAGGAGTCATACAGACATCCCAGACGGTAAGCTTCTTTGATGACTTCAGAAGTTTTTCTATCACCTCTTGCAAATACACCTTCCAGAACAGTAACTTCCGCATCGTGCCAGTGATACTTCAGGCTCTTTCGGTTAAGCTGTTCATTAAATGCATGCTTTACGATCGCTGCTCTGGAAATGTATTCTTCATTCGTATACATTCTTGCCCACTGGAATGGTGTGAACGGCTTTGGAATGAAGAATGATGTACTCGTTGTGATCTGACATTTTCCATTCCGCTGATCTTTCGGGATCTCATAGTAACGTCTGGCAATCTGATCTGCAAGTTCCGGGATTGCCCGCATGTCCTCTTCGGTTTCAGTCGGAAGTCCCAGCATAAAGTAAAGTTTTACCTTATTCCAGCCACCGTCAAACGCCTGTCCGGCTCCCCCAATGATGTCCTCTACCGTAAGGCCTTTGTTGATCACATTACGCATTCTCTGCGATCCGGCTTCCGGTGCAAATGTCAGGCTGCTCTTTCGGATATCCTGTACCTGTCCCATCACATCCAGTGAAAATGCATCTATACGGAGGGACGGAAGACTGATATTGATTCCCTGTGATTTGAACTCATCGATCAGGAAAGTTACCAGTTCTCTTAAATGGCTGTAATCACTGGAGCTTAATGAACTGAGGGAAATCTCCTCGTGTCCGGTACTCTTTAACATCTTATATGCATAATCTTTTAAGACTTCTACATCCTTTTCACGTGTCGGACGGTATAACATTCCGGCCTGGCAGAAACGGCATCCGCGGATACAGCCTCTCTGGATCTCAAGAACAACTCTATCCTGTGTTGCCTTGATAAACGGCACGACCGGTTTCTCCGGATACGTTGCACTAGTCATGTCCATAATCACCTGCTTTTTGATTTTTTCTTTTGCATGTGGATTGTTCGGACGGAAGCTCTCGATCGTTCCGTCTTCCTTATATGTCACATCATAGAACGCAGGAACATAGATTCCTTCGATTTCTGCTGCCATCTCCAGAAATTCTTTTCTTGTCCCGCCACGTTTCTTGTTCTCTTTGTAGACATTTAGCAATTCATCATAGACTGTCTCGCCTTCCCCCATGTAAAAAAGGTCAAAGAACTCCGCCAGCGGTTCTGGGTTATACGTACAAGGTCCCCCGCCGATCACAATTGGATCATCCCAGGTGCGGTCTGCTGCCTGCATCGGAATCCCACTTAAGTCCAACACCTGTAAAATGTTGGTGTAACACATCTCATACTGGATCGTGATTCCAAGAAAATCGAAATCCTTAATCGAATCCTGCGACTCCAGTGCGAACAGCGGAATCTTCTGTTCTCTCATAATCTGATCCAGATCGGTCCACGGCGAATAGACACGTTCACACCACACATCTTCGCGCTTATTGAACATATCATAAAGGATCTGGATACCCAGATGCGACATCCCAATCTCATACACATCGGGGAAACACATGGCAAATCTAATAGACACCTTTTCAGGGTCTTTCATGACCGAGTTCACTTCATTCCCGATATAACGTGCCGGTTTCTCTATTTTTAGTAATATTTCATCATTTAACGCAAGCTTTCTCATTAAATCTCCTTGTATTTTTGTACATGTTGCACAATAATTTTCTTATTGTTTTTTTCATAAATCTTTAATTATTTTCTTTTTTTTGGGCTTTTTTTCTTCCTGTTTTTTTACTGTTTTTCGTTGCATTTTGGAATCAAAATCGTAAATTACTACAAAACCTGTAAAACACTAAATGCTGACTAACGTTTATCAACGTTCAGTAATGTTTACCAATATATAATAATATATGGTAATCAGTTAGGAGTCAATCCTATTTACAAGCATCTTTTTTTGAATAACTATTCCTTTGATTTCTGGTCAAAAATCACCTCAAAGATTGTTCCACCTGCAGGGTTTGACTTAATGCTGATACTGCCATCGTGTACTCTCACGATCTCATGAACCAGAGCAAGTCCAAGTCCTACACCACCAAGCTCTCGGCTTCTGGATTTATCCACTCGAAAGAATGGTTCAAATACACGTTCCCTGAGTTCTTTCGGAATTCCGCTTCCGGTATCCTCTACTGACAGGTAAATATGTTTTTGGTTTTTGTATGCATTTACTGTAACCTGTCCATCTGAATGATTGTATTTTATAGCATTCTCAACAAGATTATATACCAGCCTATAAATAAGGATATCACTTCCAATCATCGTTATATTCTTATATTTTCCAATAAGTTTTATATTCTTTTCCTGTGCAAGAGGTTCCAAATCTTCCAATACCTCGTCAACGAGATCATTAAGGATAATTTTTTCATCCCGTCCTACAGTCTGAAGCTCACTCATGTCAAGAAGTGTTTTTACCATCTTGCCAAGCCTGTCATTTTGTTCCGTCAACATCTTTATCATCTGTACGGTGTCTGCATCACTGCCCGGATGCTGAGTGGAATGATACAGGTCAAGCTGTACCTGCATTAACGATAATGGAGTTCGAAGCTCATGTGCTGCATTTGCAGTAAATTGTCTCTGTATCTCAAATGCATCCGAGAGGCGTTCAAGCATCTTATTATACGAAACACTAAGCTGATTCAGTTCTTTAATCTTACTTGCTTCTATTCTCGAATCTGCCAGGTTTTGAGCCTGCACTTCTTCAATTTTATCAGAAAACTCACGAATTGGTTTAAGCGCATGTCCACTTATAAAATATGCGGCCACTCCACCAAGGAGAGCCAATAAAGCCGAAACTATCAGACTGTTTCTTTTGTAGTCTTCTTTATTATTGTACACTTGAACAGAAAAATCATTTGAGAACTCATCCCACTTATCCTCTGGTATGGTGATGTATATTTCTTCCGAACCACCTCCGCTGTCATCTCCCTGAGCGTCAACAGCCTTTTGCAGGGAATCCATATAATACACACCATTTTTATAGACGAACATTGTCAGGCACCCACATATAATCGCAATACACAATGTAGTTATACACGTAAGTCTCCACTGCAGTGACATTTTTTTCATCAATCAGACTCCTCTCGTATTTTATATCCTTCTCCCACCTTATTCATAATCGCATCATATCCAAGCACTGCCTTAAGCTTTCTCCTTAGCGAAGACATATGCACCCGGATGGCTCCACTGAAGCTATCCACAGATGCATCCCAGACATGCTCCATCAATTCCTCTTGACTTACCGGTCTTCCCAGGTTAAGAAGCAAATATTCCAAAATTCCTTTTTCTTTTCTTGTCAGGGAAATCTTTGTTTCCTTTGCATATGCCTCACGTTTTATCGTGTCGAACATGATATCGCCACTTTCCAGACATACATCCTTTTGTACAAATTTCCTTCTTGTCAGACTTCTGATACGAGCCTCAAGTTCCTGTAGATGAAACGGCTTTTCCATATAATCATTCGCACCAGCATCCAACCCTTCGACTTTATCTGCAATCTGCCCTCTTGCCGATAATATAAGAACCTTTGTCTCCTCATTGCTCTGTCTGAGTTCTTTTAGGATTTCCATCCCATCCATGCCGGGCAGATTCAGATCCAGAACAATCAAATCATAATTTTCTGTCAGGATGTATTCCAATGCCTCTTCCCCATCATAACAGGTATCCACCTCGTACCCGGCATCATACAGACTTTTCGCAACCGCATCACATATTTGTTTTTCATCTTCAACTATTAATAATCTCAAAATCATTCCACCCTCTTCTTAACGAAAATTTCACACTAACTATTGTATAATACCGAAGTCAGCTGGTCAACAAATACAACCAACGAAAGGAGTAACAAAATCTTGAAGTGCAAAAAAATATTTCAATTTGTAATATTCATCACAGGTACAGCCATGATTGGCTATGGTGTGATCCGAGGTGAAGCTGCTGCCGTCTTTGGCAAAGCAATAAAATTATGTCTGGAGTGTGTTGGAATTGGATAAAAAAACGAAATTACTATCAAAAAAAGTTGCCAGAATACGGGGATGGATACAGGCAATTGCCACATTACTTACCAATATCCATATTTCCAATTTACTTAAAGGCAAAATATATCAGGGCAAGATTAAAACAGTATGTGTGCCAGGATTAAACTGCTATTCCTGTCCTGCTGCAACAGGAGCCTGCCCCATTGGAGCCTTTCAGGCGGTTATCGGATCCTCACGATTTAAATTTTCATATTACATAACCGGTTTTTTCATTCTGCTCGGTGTGACACTCGGAAGATTTATCTGTGGTTTTTTATGCCCGTTTGGCTGGTTTCAGGATTTACTTCATAAAATCCCCGGGAAAAAATTTTCCACAGCCCGACTGAAACCGCTAAGATACCTGAAATATATAATCCTCATTGTTTTCGTTATTCTTCTGCCATTGTTTGTAACGAACTCTATAGGGATGGGGGATCCATTCTTCTGTAAATACATTTGCCCACAAGGTGTTTTGGAAGGAGCCATACCACTGTCACTTGGAAATACCGCTATAAGGTCTGCACTTGGAACACTTTTTTCTTTTAAATGTCTTATTTTAATTACAGTTGTTGTGTTGAGTATTTTGTTTTACAGGCCGTTCTGTAAATGGATCTGTCCTCTTGGAGCAATCTATTCATTATTTAATAAGATCAGCTTTCTTAATATTAAAGTTGAAGGCAGCAAATGTGTCGGATGCAATCAATGTTCAAAGGCATGTAAAATGGATATTGATGTGTGCAAGACTCCGAATCATCCAGAATGTATACGATGCGGGGCATGCATCAAGGCTTGTCCAAAAGATGCGATCCAATATCAGTTTCTGGGAAAAACATGCCCCAAAAAAGAACAGCAGCAATCAACCATAACCAACCGGTAACTATTAATTTTATTACTATTATTTTAAGGAGCAATTATTTATGAAAACAAAAAGAACATTTCTCTCTATTTTAACACTTTGCATAGCATTATTATTTACAGCATGTAGCGGGAAAGGAACTGCAGACACAGAAAAATCTCAGAATACCAAGACTGAATCCGGCTCAAAATCTGCAGACGATTCCGACTCTAAACTGAATGATTTATATCAGCAGGAAAATCAGATCTTCGCAGATCATGAAGATGTATGGAACAAAGCATTTGGCATGATGAGTAAAAGTGCTGCGGATCCAAATGGAAATTATGCGGATTCTCTGGCTGACACTGTTGAATCAAACAAGGAGTCTTTTACAGATGACGAGCTGAAAACACTTACCGCTGATATTGAAACTATCCGAAAAATCGAGGAACAGATCGCTGAGATTGAAAAGAAAAATACAGGATCTGATAAGACTGATCAGAAAAACAGTTCCAAAGACGCATCTCCTTTCAAGAATTTCTCTGGTCAGGATTATGATGGGAATTCTGTTGATGAAAGCCTGTTTTCCAAAAATGCAGTAACTGTCATCAATTTCTGGTTCACCGGCTGCAAACCTTGTGTTGCCGAATTATCTAAACTTAACGAATTAAACGATGCAATCAAATCAATGGGTGGAGAAGTTGTAGGTATCAACACAGAAACCTTCGACGGAAACAAAACTGCTATAAAAGAAGCAAAGACTATTCTCGAAAAGCAGGGTGCTAAATATCGCAATCTTTCCATTGACTCTTCTTCAGATGCAGGGAAATATGCGTCCGATATCATGGCATTTCCTACAACAATACTGGTCGATAGAAATGGTAATATTGTAGGTGATCCGATGCTCGGCGGAATTGATAATCAAGATAACTATGATACTTTGATGAAACAGATTCAGTCTGTCATCGATGCTGATAGCACAAAAAAATAAAAATATGCAAAAGGCTCCCTGTGTATTCCACAGAGAGCTCTTTTTGTGAATCTTTTACAACTCTTTCATTTTCTCAAGAATCTCCTGATAAAATCCCTCCTGATCCCCACTGTTCTTCAGATCTTCCAGTATCACACCATCTTTCAACAGGATCAGCCGGCTACAATAGCTTGCCATCTGTGGGTCATGTGTGACCATAATGATCGTCTTTCCCATATGTTCATTAATGTCCTTCAATGCATCAATCACGATCTTCCCGGACTTGGAATCGAGGTTTCCGGTCGGTTCGTCCGCGAGGATCAGATCTGGATTATTGATCAGCGCACGGCAAATCGCAACTCTCTGTTTTTCTCCGCCGGATACTTCATATGGCTGCTTCTCGAGAAGGTGTGATAAACCAAAGTTTTCGGCATATGCTTCTACATTCTTATAACACTTATCAACCGGTGCCTTGTCCAACACCATCGGCAGCATGATGTTCTCCTTTACAGACAGACTATTTAACAGATAAAAATCCTGAAACACAAATCCAATCTCTCTTCTTCGTATATCCGCCAGTTCATCACTCCATAATTCGGACGCATCCTTTCCCGTAAAGAAAATCTTCCCGGAAGTCGGTTTGTCGATCAAGCCAAGCACTTTTAAAAGTGTTGTCTTACCGCAGCCTGATTTTCCCATGATCCCGACAAATTCCTGTTCTTCAATGGTAAAATCCAGCCCTTTTAAAACTTTAATTTCTTCTTCATCCTGTCTGTCAGAATAGACCATTTTATAATTCCGGACAAGGTTCTCCACTTTCATAACTTCCCGTTTATTCATCTTTTCCTTCCACCTTTCGAATGATAAATCTTCCTAATATCCATGCAAATCCCCACTGTACTGCCAGATACATAAGCCATATCCAGACAGCATGTTTCAGCCATGCAATTCTGACGGAATGCGTATACATCCGAGCATGAAACGTTGCTGCTGTAAAGATACTGGTCACGACTATCGTTATCAGCTCCGGCAGCCAGTAAAAGTAATACAGTTCTCTTTTCAGGAGTGATACTCGTTCTTTCTTTCGCATTCCCATACATTTCAAAAAGTCAGCCCTTGCTTTCTTATCACTCATTTCTGATAACGATTTAATATACATCAGGAAAAGGCCAGAGATGGTCATTGTAAGCAATACGAATGTATTTATAATCAGTTTCATCGTATATTCTGTCTTCAGATCATTGACTGCCGTCTTTTTTGAATACCAGCAATGTACTTCGGAATCATACTGCGCTTCATATGTATGATTCTTTTCCAGTTTTTTCATTTTCTTTTCAATTGCTTTCTGGTATTTTGGGTCTGTCTGGATCAGTACAAGCTTCGTCGGACCCTGCTTAATTGTGACACCATCTATTCGCAAGGCCTTTTCTTCTATCTTGTCTCCGGTTAATATGTTCGTGTATTTCCACATTCCCTGTGCTTTCTTGAAATATGCATCCGAGAATACAACGATATTTTCCAGTTTTCCCTGACGGAAACATCCAATCAGACTTCCAATTTCTTCCCCTTCTATTGTTCTTTTCGGATATGCTTTGCTCGGCGAATATAAGGTATAATATTCACACGGAAGACCGATATGCAAAAATGGTTTCTTCTTTCCAAATGTCCAATCCACCGGCTGTGCCTTCACGGAGCGATCCTGTTGGTGCACCAGATATATCTTCTTTCCATTTCGATCAAGATGCATTGCTTCTTCCTTATACGATGGATCTACATATTTTTTCAATTGTTTGTATGTCGATTCAGAAATCCCGATCTGTTGTCCCTGCGGTCTTTTTCCTTGTTGCACGCCTTCGTTTTGTTCTGTCTTATCTGCATTTGCCACGCGCACCATCGGATATTCTATGATTTTTGCCTGATAACCGTTTTTTATCCTATCAAAAATCGCATCATCTCCATCATCTGCAATACAGACAAAATCATACGGATACAGACTTTCCGGCTCCTCTGCAATCGTTACCGAAACTACCTGAAACAGAAAGTAAAACACTGCGCATACGTTCAATATTGTAAGTGCCAGCACATACCTTGCAGTTGTCTTTGATTTATAATACAAATGATTCCGGTTCAGCATCTGTGGCAGATATGCCGGTGTCTTTTTTGCACGTCTCAAATATCCGGCTCCTACAAAACGAATCAGTAAAAATATACCCGCAAAGAATGCAAAGAGCAGATACATACTTTCATGATTTCTCAACTGCCGGTATTCGAATATAGCGATCATACAGATTATGATTCCGGCTGTTATGAATAACTTTGTCCTCCTCTGCGGCATAGGTTCTTTTGCAATGTTTCTGATCGATGCCCTGACCAGATTGAAATCCGATACGATATCCCTGGTCGCCATCAATGCAATTATATACACCGCCAACACCACCAACGTACCTTTCACATAAGTAAGCCACGTCACCTTTGACAGAACAATTCCTTTTGCCAGCATTGAGAAAATCACTTTCCGGAACAGAAACATGATCATATTTCCCAATAGACCGCCGGCAATCAGCGAACACAAAAAAGCGACTACGATCTCTATCCCAATAATCGTATACAACGCTTTTTTTCGAATTCCCAGCGTCACGAATACACTGTAATTCTGCGTCCATTTTTTCATGTAAAATACGAGAACAAACACCATCAAAAAGATGGCACATACCGCCATCGGAAGCATTGCATTCAGCAATATCCTTCCAAGTCCTTCACCCAGCAGGAAATTCTCTGCCCGGTGAGCCTTCGCCATCATCTGATATATTCCAAGTCCTGCAAAGGAGAATGCAGAAACGATTACACCACAGAACAGCAGGAGGCCGTAATCTTTCCAGTCATATTTAAAATTGTGCCAGACCATCTGATAAAAAAGTTTGGTATAATTCCCCGGAAAATATAATCTCCTGCGCTCTTCTTCTTTTTCTTCCCGTTCCTTTTCCGCAAATATTTCTGCTGATTCCTTGGCATCTTTCCATACATCAAGCATTTTTCTAATCAGCACTTCTGCCATAACAAATATCATGATGATTGCAGAAATCAGAATCGTTTTTGTTGAATTATCCGCAAGCATTCCAAATCCGGATTCATTCACCACAATATATACACCTAGAACAACTAACGCAGCGATATTCAGATAATATTCCTTATGCAGCCACTGTGTCACTGTATGTAATACAATCACGATCTGAAATACAATAAGCAGTATTAACTGTATCCGGATTATCGTAAGATTCCCATCCCAGACAGACGCTGCCATCTCCGAAAGTGCTTTTATTCCTTTTTCTTTGATTCGGAAATATGCTGCATATATACTGTAATTTTTCCCTTTCAAAACCACCCACGGAAGCTGAATAAAAATCAAAATCATACCGTACATAATTGTCGATACGATATATCTTCTTTTCTTTGTTTCTTTCATATTCACCTGCCTCCTATCCGTAAATAGTAATCACAACCTCAAACCGATCCTCCTGACTTTTACACTGAAACATTCCATTGTATTGTTCTACAATATCCCGGATATTTTTCATTCCATAACCATGTAACACTCCATCCTTTTTTGATACAAAATTTTCATCTGTCTGTATTCCCGTATTTTTAGCCGCATTTACAATCTCGATGTATAAGAGCTGATTCTTCTTTTTCATTTTTATATGTATCCAGCGTTCTCCTTCTTTGATCTGCTCACACGCTTCCAACGCATTGTCCAAAAGATTTCCAAAAAGTGAAATGATCTCTCTGTCAGAAAACGGAAGCGTTGTGAATACTTCCGTGCTGATCTGCATCTGCGTCTTTTGCTTCTCTGCCTCCTTCTCTTTCTGGTTAAGAATCATATCCAGCATATGGTTTCCTGTCCAGATCTGGTAATTGTAATCCAACATGTCCTGGCTGAGTTCGTTCAGATATTCTTCCAATCCCTTCCAGTCCTGTTCCTGCGCATATTTCTTTAATGCAAGCAAATGATTCTTCATATCATGAACAATCTTCCGGCTCTTTAACATTTCCCTATATTGTTCTTCCATCGCCTTTACTTTCATCTGGAGCATCTTCTTATCCTGCTCTTCCAGTTCAGCTCTGTGCTGTTCTGTCTCAACGTCCCATGCTTCTGCCTGAATATCAAGAAATATCCAGATTCCTATGACAGCCAGAAACAGCATCATATAACAAAACATCGGCATAGAATAAAATTCTGCAAATCCGGTAGATGCTATAGCCATAAAGATGTAAAATGCTGCAAGATAAGTAATCCAAACAAATACATGATAATTTGTTGATTGATTCCCGTTTTTTATGCACTGGTATAATTCATACAATTCTATACTCTGAAGCAAAATCAGGAATATTAACATCAGTAAAAATATAAACGCAACTACCTGTGAATGTTTCCATTTCCACATATGCTGTTTTAAAAATGTATGATTATACATCTTGATGTAATCATTTTCCTGAAAGGTCTTAATTACATACATGTGAATCGTATTCCATTTTCTATTTATGCGCATCCACGGGAAGAAACAGTACACTTGCAATAAAATCCCCATAAAAGTATCTACTTTTCTCTTTTTTGTCCATCCATTCATTTTATCGTTCTCCATCTTATTTTCACGTGAAATCTTTATAGTTATTGTACCATGCCTTTTCTTCTTCCGCCTTATAACGGCCATGAATAGCGGGTTTTCTGACCATGAAATTTTAAAAATCTGGATCTACCGTGGTAATTACACACAGAAAAACCGCATGTTTTCTTTCATCCCCTGCTATACGAAAAACGGTCAGACATGTCTTGATAAACATATCTGACCGTTCTTATAATATGACCATGCATTAGTATAAAGCTGCTACCCACAGAACCTGCCACTAACAATTTCTTACAGATACTTTTCGTTCTGTATTTCTTTCATAATATTCTCTACTTCTGAAACATCGACCTCTAACATTGCCGAAATTTGCTCTGCAGAATATTTTTTTGCCATCTTCTTTTTAATTAAACTTTTCAAAAGTGCTTTTTCGCCTTCTATTCTTCCCTCAGCAATTCCTTCCTGTTTTATCATAATCCGTTCTTCCCACGACTGCATATACTTCACCTCTGTCTTTTCACTTGCTTTGATCTGACAAACTCGTCTATGCATCTCTTGAATCCGCTTACTTTTACACTCCCCTGATACTTCATCCGTACTACGTTCCATATACTTCAACAATTCTATCAATTCTGGTGACACCAGCTCGGGATGCTTGCCCCTGGTATTCAGAAGTATGATATCCAACATCGTCTTTACATTTTCCGGATCATCCATCGCTTCATCGAACAGAAATTTGTCCAGCAAGTTTAATTCTTTTAATAATTTTCTTTGGTTCATAAGCAGTTCTCCTCTCTTGTACAGATATAATACCTGCAAAGAAGAACTGTTTAGCTTTATGCATATGATAACGCAGAATTTATATATATACCAGTATATACCGTTATCTTCTTTTATCAGACATGTATTAGCTTTTTATGATTTTCATCTTGGATTCTTACCCGATTGTTTGGGCTTGAAATAAATGAATTGGTAAATATAAATGCGTTGCAGATTTTTGTAAATCTTCTACAAATTATCCCCGGGCAATTTTACTCCACAGACATATATTATATTGTAGACACATATATGAAAGGAAGGTTAAAAATATGGCTCAATTTACGAACCAGGCACAACTCCGTTACGGAAATTCTGTTACTAATTCAAATATTGCCGTCGGTGAGATTCTCGAAGTATTGTCAATCTCGAAAACTGCAGTAAAAAATACCTATCATCCGGGAGGTACCGTCACCTATATTATAAGTATTATTAACTCCGGTACCGCTCCGATTACAGGACTTACACTCACAGATGACCTTGGTGCGTATGCATTTTCTACTACTTCACTGACACCGTTAACGTATCTGGATAACACGGTAAAATACTATACAAACGGAACGTTACAGGCTGCACCTGCTGTAACCGCAGGTCCTCCGCTTGTCTTCTCTGGATTAACTGTTCCCGCAAATGGCAATCTGACACTGGTCTATGAAACAGCTGTAAATCAATACGCTCCTCTCACCAATGAATCATTCATTACCAACACGGTTACTGCAAGTGGCGACGGCATTACTTCTATCACCGCTAAGGAAACGGTAAATGCAGAAGCCTTGCCGCTCTTAGGTATCACAAAATCTATCAGTCCGGTACCTGTTACTGAAAACGGAAGCCTGACCTACACGTTCCTGATTCAGAATGAAGGAAACGTTCCTGCAAATGAAGCCACAGCCGTAATCGTTACCGATACGTTTAATCCAATACTTTCTAATCTGACTGTCACCTTTAACGGAAGCACATGGACAGAAGGTGAAGACTACACTTATGATAAAACTACCGGTACTTTTGCTACCGGTGCCGGAAAAGTTACTGTTCCTGCAGCAACATTTACCGTCAACGAGACTACCGGTGAATGGAGTTCTAATCCGGGATTCAGCACTCTGACAATTACCGGAACAGTATAACCATAAAGAAATGGCAGAAGAGACCATCCGAATAATATCAGATGGTCTCTCTCGTTGCGATTATTTTCCGATTTAATCCTCTGTATCATATTGTTCCTCAATGATATCTTTCACCTTTGAAACATCCATATCCAATAGATCTGCAATTTCCTCAATGGACATCTTATGATTCATTTTTCTGAGCAATTCTCTTTTTTCTTTTTGTCTTTCCAGCAATTTTTCTTCCCATGCCTGCATATACTTCACCTCTGTTTTTTCACTTGCTTTAATCCGACAAACTCGTCTATGCATCTTTTGAATCCGTTCACTTTTGCACTGTTCTGACACTTCATCTGTACTGTGTTCCATATATTTCAAAAGTTCTATCAGTTCTTGGGATACCAACTCTGGATGTTTGCCCCTGGTGTTCAGGAATATCCTTGTTGCACCATCATCCAGCTTTAGTTCCGGAACTTCCTCACATCTCATCTGAAATGTGTAACGATATAAGCCGTATCCGAACAAATCAAATGGCGTAATCATCACAATCAAAACTTCATTCAATAAATTGAAATCAACAACTCCAGGCGGCAGCAGTTTACTGTCGATGATTCCCTGATACAAACGACTTCTTTTCGGAAGATTATGCGTATTTTCTTTCTGCGCCTCCACTTCGTATATCACATCATCTTCATCCATAGCATAGACATCTAACCGGATCTGCCGATTATCCGTAGACGTTCTTTGTTCCTTCTCTGTCTGCGGTGGATGCTTCAGATTCGTCTTTTGACTTAATATGATGTCTAACATCGTCTTTACATTTTCAGGGTCATCCATTGCTTCATCGAATAGAAATTTGTCCAGCAAGTTTAATTCTTTTAATGATTTTCTTTTGTTCATAAACAGCTCTCCTTTCTTATACAGATATAACTCCTTTAAAAGAAAAACTGCTTATTTTTATGAATATCATAGCATACATTTTATATATATACCAGTATATATGAACAACTTCCTTTATCAGGCATGTATTTATCTGTTTTCTGTGGTTTTCATTTTCGATTAATGCCCGAATATCTGGGCTTGAAGTAAATGAATTGATAAATATAGATACGTTGCAGATGCTAGAATTTATCTGCGTGCCGCTAGAATAACATGCCTGATTTTTATTTTCAATGCAATTTCTAGAAATACTGATTTTTTGTGAACTTTCTACAACTCCTTCATCTTCCCAAGAATCTCCTGATAAAACGCTTCCTGATCCCCGCCATTTCTCATATCTTCCAGAATCATTCCATCTTTCAGAAGAATCAGCCTGCTGCAATAACTTGCCATCTTCGGATCATGTGTTACCATAACAATTGTCTTGCCAAGTTCCCGATTGATATGACTCAGTGTATGGATTACCACATCACCGGACTTAGAGTCGAGGTTTCCGGTCGGCTCATCCGCAAGTATCAGATCCGGATTGTTGATCAATGCTCTGGATATCGCCACTCGCTGCTTTTCGCCTCCGGATAATTCATACGGCTTCTTGTTCATCAGATGTGTAATTCCGAACTGTTCTGCATATTTCTGCGATTCTTCCATACACTCTTTCGCACTCTTCTTATCCAGGATCTTCGGAAGCATGATATTTTCCCTGACGGACAGACTGTCCATCAAATAGAAGTCCTGGAACACGAATCCGATCTTTCTCCGTCGTATGTCCGCAAATTCATCCTTCCACAAATCTTCCGTATCATGTTCTTCAAAGAACAGCTTTCCTCCGGTCTGACGGTCTATCATACCCAATAGTTTCAAAAGTGTCGTCTTTCCACATCCGGATCTTCCCATAATTCCGACAAACTCCTGTCTCTGGATAGAAAAATTTAATCCCTTCAGGACGTGGATCTCTTTCTTCTTTTCACCATCTTCTCCATACTGCACATAATCACGGACCAGATTCTCTGCTCTTAATACGTCTGCCGTTTTTTTATTTTCATTCTTTTCTAATTTTTCATTCATTACAAATCTGCTCCCTTTTCAATCTTTTTCACAATCGTATCTTCCAGCCACTTCAGATTCAGCCACTGTAATATGAAATATATAATCCAGAGTACACCTGCATTTATCACATAATTCTTCACATCATTCAGATGATAATCCCTGAGTCCAAATACAATTCCAGAATACAGTACCGTAACTATAACGGCAATAACAGATGGGATCGTCACAAACCGGCTGATTTCCTTTTTCTCGATGCAGATCCGTTCCCTGCGATTCATTCCCAGGCGGTTCATGAACTGATACCGTTTCCGCATATCCGGCAGTTCCATCTGAACCTTCATATGAAGTAGGAGCATACTGATCACAGATAAAATAATAAGCACAAATCCATTCATCACACATTCAAGGATTCGCTCCATCTGCCGCTTTTTCGCTGCTTCTGTCTTCGTATATGTACTTTTTACAAGCGAATCAAATGACTCATCATATGCATGTTGCTTTGCAAAATCTATTGTCAACTGATCTGCTTTTTTCTGGTATTTTTCCGGTACATTTGCAAGGACAAGTTTCGTCGGCCATTCATGGATATTTTCTTCCAATACCGCATCCGACGTTTTTATTTTTTCTCCCGTACTCATGTCTGTCGTTTTCCAATAGTCTTTTATTTTGTCAAAATATGCATCAGCGAATACAATAAGATTCTCGTATTTTCCCTGTTTGAATGCGCCGATCAGACTCGAAGTCTCGGAGCCTGTAATCGTCCGTACCGGATAATAAGTCTGGTGCTCCATTGTATCAAAGCCAAACAATGGCTGTCCGATATGTAGATTCGGATGTATCATCAACTGATAGTGATCAATTGGTTTCGCCTTTGTTCCCTGATCTTGCTGATACACGACATAAATTTTCTTTCCGTTCTTGTCAAGATTCAGATGCTTTTTCGGTTTTTCTCCGACTGCCTTCTTTAACTTTCGATAACTGCTCTCTGATATACCGATATTCTGGCCTTGCTGCCAGACAAGATCAAATGGTCCTTCCAGACGTTCTGTATTATCTATCGTTGTTGCCCGGACCATCGGAATACTGGTCACTTCTGCTTTGCATTCTTGCTTAAGCTTTTCGATAATCCCTGTATCATTACTATTCGCAAGCCATACATAGTCGTATGGGTACAGCGTATCCGTCTTATCTGCGATTCTGTTAGATACAACTTTTACCGAGAAAAAGGACATCACACATACATGTATCACGATCATAAGTGTCAGATACTTTACAGTTGTCTGGTATCTGTGTCGTATCATATGTTCTTCCGGAAGGGTTCGCAGGTATTGATCCATAGACGTTTCTTTTTTACGCAGGATCATGGCACCTATATTATACAGAAAAACATACAAACACAGGAAGAACCCACACAAAAGAAAGATACTCTCTGAAAATCTTCTCTGTGTATACAGATACAGGACGATTACTCCCAGCAGCCCGCTGATCAACGCCCCTGCTTTTCTGTATATTCCCGGAATCTTCTCACTTTTCACCGCTGCATTTCTGGCATCGGCGGAACGTTCTCCTGCATGGATATCCCCAGAGATACCAAAAGCAAACAAACAGATAACAGCTATCACGATTGCCGTGATCAGATACACCTTCCACGATACCTCTGATTTCATATCGATTTTAGGAAAATGCTGTATAACAGCGGCATATATGCCAAACAAAATGGCTCTTCCAATCACAAATGCCGTCACCAGTGCCACCGCAAATCCGGCAAGTAATTCTCCGATCCAGGACCAGAACACGGCATTGCTCCGCATGCCAAGTGTCCGGAAAATCCCATCATCCGCCATCCGTTTTTTCCGGTAGAATACCATGACAACCGTAATCAAAAACAATGATATCAGTACGATCACGATCAGGCAGTCCTTCATAATCTCAGTCAGCCCAAGCCCTAGTAATTCATTATCATATCCATAGCTTCCGGAAAATGCCTCTCTCATTCCAAATCCAATGAACAGAAATGCTGCCGATAACAGAACCGATACAAATAAAAAAGAAAAATCTCTCCAGTGATATTTAAAATTCTCCCACAGCACATGGTAATAAAGCTTCGAATATTTCCCTGGAAAATATAATCTTCTTTTCCGTTCCTGTTTATAATGCTTATCATTTTCCTGCGTTTTCAGGATCTGTTCACCGGATTCTTCCCATTCTTCCATGGATTTATGCATCAGTAACCGTATCCCCGTCCATATCGGAAATACTGCCAGATACCCAAGTAGATACATCGGAAACACCTGTATCGTACCCGCACTGCTCCATGAACTGTTAAGTCCAATCTCGGCCACTACCGACAGCATTGCAAATAATCCGATAAGTTCTATGATAGATAAAAATTTTATTTCCCATCCCTTGATGTTACAGATAAGCCGTATTGTTTCGATTACTTCAAGAACGACATACAGCATAACACATACCGTGAATGTTTTTGCCAGTGTATGAATATCCAGTGGTAATGCATCTGCTGCTCCGTCTAAAAACGTCGTGTTATATGTATCTGCACAACTGTGATTTCTCAACACAACAATTACATACATAATAAAATTCTTCCGTTCTCCCGTTATATTCATCCACGGAAACAGAAAATATATCTGAAGTATGATCCCCAGAATAATATTCATCCGTCTCTTTTTCTCTTCCATTCTCATTCCTCTTCCGCCCCTCTTATATCATATATCGAGATGATACAGACCAGATACTCCCCGTAAATTTTATATCGGAATATGCCGTCATATTTTCTGACAATATCCTGTATGTTCTTCATTCCATATCCATGAAGTATCTCATCTTCTTTTACTGATACAAATTCCTTCTGATTCTGCACCGGCATTTCTTTAATTGCATTTGAGGTCTCAATATATAATAAATGATTCTTCTTTTTTATCTTAATTTTTATCCAGCGCTTTTTATCTTGGATCCGTTCACAGGCTTCCAGCGCATTATCTAGAACGTTTCCAAAAAGTGAAATAATCTCCCTGTCTGAAAACGGAAGGGTTGCAAATACTTCTGTCTCAATCTGCATATCCGTCTCTTTCTCTTTTGCATCTTTCGTCTTTTGATTGAGGATCATATCCAGCATGCGGTTACCCGTCCAGATCTGATAGCTGTCATCCAGCATATCATCACTTAATTCATTCAGATACTGGTGCAGTCCTTCCCAGTCTCTCTCCTGATCGTATTTTTTCAATGCAAGCAGGTGATTTTTCATATCATGTACAACCTTCCGGCTCTTTAACATTTCCTGATATTTTTCTTCCAGCGCTTTCACTTTTACCTGCAGCAACTGTTCGTCCCGCTCTTTCAGTTCTGTCTTATGCTTTGCCGTCTCCGTATCCCATGCAGCCGCCTCGATATCCAGAAACATCCAGATTCCAATAATACCTATGAATATCACCATATACATATAGATTCTAAGCTTGAACAGCGCACTGTCATCCAGATAGATGTATGAAGCATCAAGATATAAGAAAAAAAGAACGATGGCAAGAACCCAGACATACCTATGTATATCAAACGTTTTGATCCATTTCATATGTCTGTACAATTGCCATAGTTCGATCATCTGCATCACAATCATAAATGCTATGATCATGGTAAATGTCACTGCCGCAAAACCGGAATATTTCCATAAGATTGGATGCCCAGATAAGAAAATATAATTATATGCCTTGATGCAGCTTTCTTTCCGGAATATCTCGATCAGATACACGTGAATCGTGTGATACCCTCCGTCTATACGGATCCATGGAAAGAAGAAATATATTTGCAGTAGAATCCCCATACAAACATCTGCTTTTCGCTTTCTCATCCATTCTTTCATTCTACATTTCTCCAATATTCCATGATCCGTGTCTTCACATCCTGAATAGTCTCTGCCCCTGCCTGAATCTTAATCCCGTCTTCTAGATAGACTGCATCCGTTGTGATCCTGTCTACATGATCGATATTGATAATATGACTTCTTCCGACAAATACAAAAGACGGATTTTTCAGATCTTCAAAAGTCTGATGCAGTGCCAGACGTTCTTTGTATGCGCCATTTACCATTACAAATTCAACATACTTCTGCCCTTTGACCTTGCGGATACAGATAATGTCTTTATGATATAATTTTCTCTGGTCCGTCACCCCACCGATCCAGAAGAAATTCTGGCTCTCTTTTTGCTTTTCCTGATAAATTTTCTGTAATACTGCCGGCAAACGTTCCTTCATATCTCTTTTCAAAATATACTGATATGCCTCGAGGACATAACTATCCACTGCAAATTCGGCGTACGATGTCAGGAATACCAGGCAGATATCTTTTTGTTCTGCCTTTAAAATTCTTCCCAGATCGATCCCGCTTTTCCCCGGAAGATCAATATCTGAGATAACTACATCGTAGTGCTTCTTAACTTCCAGAAATTCTTCGGCTGTTTTATATATTTCGGTAGTTATATCCTGCACCTTAAGTTTCTCGAACTCCCGGCTAATAAGTCTTTCCACTTCCTGTCTTGTATGTTCTTCATCTTCTATCATTGCTATCTGAAACATTTATATTTTCTCCGTATTTATTCACATAATTATTGCATTCATTGTACCACGATAGTTACAAATATTGTTATAACTGGCCATGAATTCCGGGATTTGTGGCCATGAATTCTTGAAAAAACGTCTGCTGATACAAAAAACTTACCATTGGCAAAGCTCCTTACAGATGTTTTGGCAGCCAAGCAGCTCCTTACGAACACATGGCAACACAAAAGAACTGCTATTTTAAGACTTTACTCCTAAAACAGCAGTTCTTATTTTTTCAATCATTTACTTCTAATATTTCAACCAGCAGCTCGTACTTTTCTCATTTCCGATAGATATTCTATCTATTCCGCTTTATTCAGTCCCATGTCCTCACTCGCTTTTGTCACAGGAACTTCCACCATCACAGAGTTGTCATCAATCTCGACCGAATATGTCTTATGGATCAGGCAGTTCACCGGATCTTCTGTTGCAACAACTACTGCAAGTCTGTGACCAGGCTCTACGGTATATCTTGTCGCATTGAGATATACGGTATAATCATGATATTCACCTTTTTTAAGCTCGATGCTGTTCTGTGCCGTTTCCGGTGCGTAACCTGCTTCCGGATTACACAGATCTGCAAATGCACGTGTGATCACACGGTATTTTTTATGTACAGTATTGAATTCTGCCTCATCAAATGCCGGAAGATCTCCGCCATTCATGATTCCGCCTTCTTTTACTGTCGTGACCGGAACAATATTTCTTTCCGGATCTACAGTCTGGATACTGTCGAATTCTTCGTCACATACATCACAGAGAAGCACTGCAATCTCTACATCATCCATTTTGCCGGATACTTTGGAATTACCAAGCTGCATGGTCAGTGTATCCACATCGTTTCTGTTTTCCGGATCGAAATCTGTTTCGATATTTCCGTCTTTTAATGCTGCCTTTAAGTTCAGGCATACCGTTCCCTGTACAGTCACGGCTTTTTCAAATGGATCTGTCACATAACGCTGAGCCATATTTGTAGACTTCAGTGCCATCACATCATCGAAGTTTTCTGCACTGACACCGGCTTTTTCCCAGTCTGTATCAATCACTGTCTTACTCTCTTCTTTTGAAGTAAGCTTTATGGTATGCTCTGTTTTCCATGCACTTTCTGTTTCCCATTTTTTCTGGTCATAGTTCGTCTGAGCAAGTACTTCCGGCATCTCTTCGGCACTGTTTTCTACTCCATACAGATAGTGGGAGATCCATTCATTTACAATGTCATCATAGAACTTTCCATCGATCAGGATTCCGTAATTCTTATTTGCCATAGTCGGGGTGATATGCGGCCCCTGATGAAGGATCAGTTTCACTGTCTGCCCTGCCTGTTCGAATGCAGTATGCATCATTTCGAACTGTTTTGTAGATACATTTTCATCATTGAATCCATGTACGATCAGCGCACTGCACTTGATCTGGTCTGCATGCAGACGATAATTTCCGGATCCCCAAAATTCCGGATCATAATCGAATCCACATTTTAACTGTTGGAGACTTAACTCATGATGGAATGCTGCAATATCATCCAACTGCTTTTCTGACAATGTCTCATCATTATAACGGCTGGAACAGAAATATGCCAGGAAACTGTTCAGCATCTCTTTTGGCCAGTAACGCTGTGCACCCTGCATATTCTGCTGTGTATACCAGTCTGCGATACCTGCAACCGGAACGATTGTTTTCAGTCCTTCCACACCTGTCGTTGCAACTGCAAATGGCATGGTTCCGGCATAAGATCTTCCGGTCATGGCAACATTTCCATTGGACCAGTCTGCCTTCGTCTGAATCTTTCCTTCACGATCTTCATAAGCCACTCTGTCACCATGTAACCATTCCACAACAGACTTAAACGCATCCCGTTCATATTCGGAACCGACATAGTTAAATCCGTCTGAACCAAGTGCTCCGAATCCTGCACTTACGACCACTGCAAAGCCACGTACCAGATAATAATTAAAATTATCCAGATTCTCATATACCATGCTGTTATTATTTCCTTTATCAGGATAATACCAGTCTGCCGGATCTGCCTTTAACGCAAGATCCATGGCACTGATCGACCCTTCCGGAATACGTGCAGGCACTTCTTTGTCAAGATCTGCAAAGTCAAATTTGCGGTATTCTTTGCTTTCTACTTCTTTCATATGATCATATCCGTCTGCCTGCACCCCTGCACAATACGGACGTGCTTCATATAATGTTGCCGCCTTATAACTGCCTTCTACAGCACTTCTCGGAACCTGAATAAATGCTTTGACGAGATCTCTTTTTCCATCCCCGTCCATGTCGTAGTCAGATTCCACATATACGCAGTATCTTACGATACTTGATGTGGCAGGATTATAATTTTCTCCTGTCTTTCCGTCCGTGAATTTGAAAACAGGCTGTGCTAGTCCATTTTCAAATACAGGTACTTTACTGTAATTTTTTTCTCCCATTGTAAAAACCTCTCTGATTTAATATTTTACCTGAGAGATATTATACCATGCATTTCGAAACCAGGCAATTTTTCTTTCTATAATAGATTCAAAATCGTATCATACACTTCCGGATTATCCTTGATCACAATTGCCAGTTTCTCTTTTGCCTGATTCAACTGGTGAAAAAGAATCCTTACATCTGATTTCCTGTCTCTACACATTGTTGTACAAGTTGTCTCATATGCATCTTCACAAATCTTTCTCGTACGGAGATAACTGTCCTCATCATAATAATACCGTTCATCTATCACGACCGCCAGACGGTTCACATCCCTCACATCTGAATTCATAAGATAGCCCTGTCTCATATAGCCTTGTAACAAATATGCTGCTTCTGTATCATCATTCGCATACACTACTTCAATATTGGGATATCCATTCTTCCCTTTTCTACGTGACAAATCCATCATATTCTGGATAAAGGAAGATAGCTCTGCATTTGTACGGATACGATTCGTCAGATGAAAGCTCTGCACATCCGGCAGACCGGCAAGCCGCTGCGGTATTTCACGATCCAGTTCTTCAGGCGAGATCATATCTTCCGTATCGCTGGAAAAGATTACCGGGATTTGTTTTTTACGCTCTTCTAATATCTTTAATTGTTCCATGGAAAGCAGATGTGCTTCATCCACCAGAATAGCACTGTATGATTCTAAAAATATATCAGAGGGTTCTTCCGTACACACGTTTTGGGTTATCGGCTGCTTTACTGTCTGAAACGATAACTGACCGGCAGACAGAAACTTTATCCGGCGCAGACGTTTATGCAAAAGTCTCCAGTCATTTCCTGATTCCCCGCAATGAATCATGCAGACCCGCTGACGCACTGACAATTTCATTGCCAGATCATACAGAAGCAACGTCTTTCCCGTCCCCGGAAGTCCGCTGAACCAGTAATAGTCGGAATGTTTTGCACGGATTCCTTTCAGGATCTGTCGTTCGATATCTCTTTGCTGTGCCGTCAGAAAATATTCTTTCTGTAAAAAGCGTTCCGGCTCTCTGAGCGGTGAGATCAGATAGAGTTCTGCGCGGAACAGTTCTTCGATATTCCCGTCATAATCCGGACTTTCTCTTTTCAAAGCTCTGCATAATTCGTCCCAGTCTGCCTCTGCGATATGATCATGATTCGTCAGTCTTACCAGGCGGTTCTGGCTGCTGATATAAGTATACGAATGAATCGTTCTTCCAAGCACCGACAGATAATAACGGTTCTGCAAAAGCTGTCTGCGAATGGCCTCATCCGATACCACACCGCTTTTTAATTCAATATTAATAATCTGATCTTCCTTGATCTGCAAAAGGTCAAATTCTTTTCCAAGTCTCGGAATCTGAAACGAATAAAAGAAACGGAGTGCATATACATCCTCCATGCAGGTTTCCAATTCGGCTGTCAGTGCTTTCATACTTTCAAGTTCCCATTCCCGCATTTTCAGAAAATAGTCTCTTCCGGATAACTGACGTTCCAGTTTTTGCAGCTGTTCGATATTCTGATTTCTTGTGATCGTATAAATGGATATGGATTTCATTTTTTAATCTTTAACCCTCTCAGATATTCTTTCTGCTCTGGCGTGATCCGGTAACTTTCGATAGCTTTCTGGATCGTCTTATTATGCGTCCAGACATCTAATTTTTGCTTTTCGATAAATGGAAGAATCTTATCATACTGCTTTGCAAGCGCCGTCGCAAAATACCATGCACGCATCATATTTACATAATATTCTTCCGAACGGATCTGTGCCACTTTATCCGGGTACTCCATCTGAAATGTATCTTCCAGATAATAGCGCATCAGCATACTGATACCGAACCGGATGGTATATGCATGGTCGGATTCCATCCATCGGTATACTTTATCTATAAATGTATCCAGATGTTTCTTCATTACCTTGACCGCAAGCATATCGCAGGTCGCCCAGTTATCAATATACGGAAGAAAACGTTCCAGTTCTTCCAGACATGTGTCATAGTCTTTAATCTGTTCGATCAAAAGTCCGTGCAAATTATTCTCTTCGTAGTACTGATGTGGCAGTATCTGCAGATATTCTTTTGCTTCATCCGTTTTTCCATACTTCTTCGCAAATACACGAAGTGCCGGCGTCCGGACACCGATGATCTTTTCTTTGTTGACTGTCGGCATTAGTTTTGCATGGAAGTCGCGGTATTTTAAGTCTTGCAGCTCAAAAAGATGGGTTTGTACGTTGGTTATGATTGTTGTTTTATTCATATTTTCATCCTTGATTCTTATATTTCCCATGTCAGGCATATGATCTTTTATTTATTATATCGCTGTTGCGATACAATTTCTATTGTTGTGACATGCTCCCACCACTTAAATCTCTGATTTTGAAGTGGGGGCTTCTTGTTCAATGGCTCTACTGAGCCAAGTATCTACAAGCTATCCTCGCGTGCCCCGCGATTCTTTTGCCCGGACACGGGCATATTTTCTTGTTTTTCTATTGTCCGGATACGGACAGTTTATGCTGTCAACAGCCTTCTTGCCTCTTCACGGATGTTGATTGCTGCATTACGATCTCTATCCATCTCATTTCCACACGCACAGCGATAGACTCTTTCGGATAATTTCAGTTCTTTCTTTATCCTTCCACATTTACAGCATTTTTTACTGGAAGGAAAGAAACGATCTACCTTTACCATTTTCTTTCCTTTCCATGCCAGTTTATAGTCTAACATTTCTCTGAACATTCCATATCCATTATCCTGTACACTTTTTCCGAAATGCAGACACTGCCCCATTGCTTTCATATCGATATCTTCCACTGCAACTGCATCATAATTATCTGCAATCTTTCGACTAAGTTTGTGCAGATAATCTCTTCTCTGATTTCGTATCTTTTCATGACATCTGGCAACTTTCTTTTTCTGCAATTCGTAATTATGACTTCCTCGTACGCATCTTGACAACTTTCGTTGCTCCCTCGCCAACCTTTTTTCATTTTTTCTGAAAAAACCTGCTTCTTCCGTCTCAATCTTTTCTGAAAACACTGCCATTCCCTGCATTGCATAATCAATTCCAAGTATCTTTGCAGTACTGTAATCTGATTCAGCTGCTTGATTTTCACAGCTGTATCCTTCATACAACAGGCTTGCAAAGTATTTTCCGGATGGTTCCATACTGACTGTCACTGATTTCAGACGAAAATCTTCTGCTGGCTCTCTGTGTTTTTTCATGGCAATCCATTTTAACTTAGGAAGTCGGATTCGCTTACTTTCCACCAAAATATTTCCATTGACCAAATTCGTTGTATAGCTGTTTCTGGAATGATGCTTTGACTTGTATCTTGGAAATCCAATCTTGGGTTCCCGAAAAAAATTCTTATATGCCTTTTCCAGATGAAGCTGGACATTTGCCAGCGCCAGCGAATCTACTTCTTTCAAAAATGGATATTCCTTTTTATACATGGCCGGTGTATTTTTTAACATTTTCTTCGTCTTTTCATACTCCTGAATCTTATCATTAAGCATTTGATTGTACAGGAAACGACAACAGCCAAATGTTTTGCCTAGAAGTATCTTCTGTTCTTCTGTCGGATAAATCCGGAAACGATATGCTATGTTCAATACTTTTTCACTCCCTGGCTTTCAATGTATTGACGGATTACTTCTACCGGAGCGCCTCCAGCTGTCAGTAGGCAGAAACTCTGACTCCAAAAGGCTTCTTTCTTGCTCTTTCTGAAATTGGATTGTCAATGACTTTTCTTCGATATTTCACTACCATGATCAGATGATAATACATTAGATATACTGAATGCGCATTATGATCTGTTTTTTCCATGCACATCAGTCCTTTTTCTAACAATTTATGTTTTCGACTGACTCTATTATACCACGGATTGCATTGTCGAACAAGTGTTCTTTTTTCAATTCATCTCCCACCTGCAGAGGAAGGAGAATTCTTGCTATATTATGTTAAACGCATTAAACAGCACTTCTCCTCTTTTTTCTTGCCGAAAAAACTCTCACACACCCCCCCACAATCAATCCACCAACGATCATCACCCAAAGCCACATCTGTTCCTCCATCGGTAATGTTCTCCATTCATCTTTACGTAAAAAGAACCATAACATATAACACAGGAAATAAATCACTGAAAACACCCCTTCGATCCAGGGATTCGAATATCTCAGCTTCCTTTCCGGGATTTTCTTATCCAGGTAATATGCAGCAAAGAACAGTGCACCCCATACAGCCCAGCATATAATATTCACGCACATAGGTCCGTGTGAAAAAAGAGGAACCTGCAATACCGCAACCGCTGCAATTCCTAATATATATATAATCATCTGAATTTTATACAATAACGGCTCATCCAGCGATGCAATCCAGGCTTTTTCTGTCTCTTCCTGATAGTGTTCCGGTTCAATCCTTTTTCCAAGCATGAATTCACCGACACTGATATCCAGTATCTGACACAGTGGCTCGATCAGACTGATGTCCGGGAATGATTTTCCATTCTCCCATTTTGACACAGCTCTGTCTGTCACGCCCAGTTCTTCTCCCAGCTGCTTCTGCGTCAGATTTTTTTCCTTCCTGCATGTCGATATAAACCTTCCAAGTTCTAATGGTTCAACCATATGCGTCACCTCCTGTCGGCTTTATTATGCCATATTTCTCCCAGAAAAGCACTCCACTTATGGTTGAACGCCTCTAAATGCCGCTAATTCTCACTAATTCTTATGAAAATGGAATCAGATATCACTGAAGCGGCATCTGCGGATTCACCCATAATACTTTCACCGCATTTTCATCTGCCGGATCATCCTCTTCTTTCTCCAATGATTCCTTCACAAATTTTTCGACCCTCGCCGGAGCCTTTTTAACTTCATCATTTTCCTGCCACAGGATCTTTTTCTCACCGGATCTTCCGACATAGTCAAATTCCGATGCCTTTGTTCCGTTATCTGTGATAATCTGTCCATCTTCAAACGGAATGACATATGCAGCTTCTTTGGATGTAATATACATCAGCCCTGCAAATGGATTGATGCTCGAATCCATAGATAATTCATATGTGACAGTATTCTTCGGCTCACGTGCAGCTCCAACAGCATCTTTCCCCACCGCTGTTTCGGTAGTTGTATCCATATCTGTCTCAGGATAGGACAGGCCTGTGATCCTGCGTCTGCTCTTCAATTGTACATACAGTCTGCCATCCTTTAACTGGTACACTTCTTCTGCCTTTATATCCTCTGCCGCGATTTTTGACAAATGATAAGACTGAAAGGCATCCGAATATAGAGCCACGGTCAGCATTATACAGATCAGGAAAACAACTCCGCACGCCATAACGATTCTTCCGTTTAATTTTCTTGATACTTTTTCAGAAAACTCCCGGAACCCTTTCCACTCCTCGTCTGTGCCTTCTATTTTATCTGTTTCTATCGGAATCTCACCTTCCATTTTTTTCAGATATGTTCTGCACGATTCACATTCTTTTATATGTTCTTCTATTGCATTTCTGCTCTTTTCACTGCATATATCATCCTGATATAACGGCAGCAGGTCTCTTATGATCTCACATGGAATCTTTGCCATTATGTACTCCTCCTTTCCAGAATGTCCTGTATCTTCACCCGGGCCCTGTGATAGGTAACTCTCGCCCATGTCTCCTGTTTTCCAAATATCTGTGCAATCTCTTTATAATTTAATTCGCCAAGTACCTTTAGTGTAAATACCTCTTTATAAGGTTCGTCCAGATAATGAAGGATCTGATAAACCGTCATGGCTTCGTCCTTCCGAAGCATACGTTGTTCGGGTCCATCCGTTTTTCCGTCACTGTATGCCTGTTCTGTCAGTTCCTGATCTGTACGGTGTTTTTTTCTAGTATAAGAAATGTATTCATTCCTGGCAATCTGACACAGCCAGGATTTGATGCTGCATTTTCCCTGAAAATGCTTTACTCCTTTTAGTGCTTTGAAAAATGTCTCCTGTGTGATCTCTTCTGCAATGTGCGGATCTTTACCCATTGCGAGAACGAAATAATACACATCCTGAAAATAGATTTTATAAATCTCTTCCAACTCAAGCTCCAAGTACCTGTCACCTCCCTTCTGTTATCTATTAGACGCATGAATTCCACTTTTGTTACAGCCTTTTACATTTATTTTAGAATAATCTGCAAAATATGTCTTGCATCCTTTGATATAAAAAACTCCCTGAGCCCCAAAGATGATATGCTACCCTCATATAGGACAATGAAATATAAAAGTCCTATATGGGGGGATTTTCATGTCTAGGAAAAGTAAAATAGATCCTGTAGAAAAAGTAAAAATAGTTGAACGCTACCTTGCAGGGGAAATTGGTATATGCCAAGCTGGAAGAGAATTAGGAGTTAATCATCAGACTATTCGAAATTGGCTTTCAATTTATCAGTATGAGGGACCTACCGGCTTACTCTATCAATCCAAAAACAGATCTTATTCAAAAGATTTAAAAATGTCTGCTGTAAACGATTATCTTAATAAAGAAGGTTCCCTTCAAGATATCTGTATAAAATATAAAATTCGTTCTCGCAAACAGCTCATTGATTGGATTAAGGTGTATAATTCTGGTGGAATATTAAAAACATCCACTGGAGGTGCTTACATGAGAAAAGCAAAGAAAACTACACTTGATGAGAGATTAAAAATAGTAACAGATTGTCTGGCAAATGATAAGAATTATGGTGCAATGGCACTTAAATATGGTTGTTCCTATCAACAAGTTCGTAATTGGGTAAAACGATACGAAAAGATGGGTCAAGCAGGTCTGGAAGACAGACGAGGACGCCGTATAGCTTCTCTGCCAAGCAGAACACCTGAAGAAGAGCTACGTGACAAGATAGCTGAACTTGAAAGAAGAAATCTAGATTTGCAAATGGAGAATGATCTGTTAAAAAAAGTCAGAGAACTGGAAAGGAGGCATCGCTATCTTTAATTCATAGATTAATCGAATATGAAGCCATCCAAGAACTAGCGGTTACGAAGCATTATCCAGTAGATAAACTTTGTAAATATCTTAACGTAACACGTTCTGCGTATTACCGCTGGATAAAATATCCGAAAAGTAATAATGAACTTCAAAACGAAAAGCTGTCTACTGAAATCCAAAGAATCCATAACGAGCATCCAGATATGGGATATCGAAGGATTCGTGATGAATTAGATGGGCATAGAGGAATTCATGTAAATGATAAACGAGTACTTCGTATTTGCAGGAAATGCAATATAAAATCAAATATCAAATGGAAACCTAAGAGTTGTACCAGAGGAGACAGAAATCCTGATCACATAGCAAAAAACTATTTACACCGTGAATTTCACGCCGAAAAACCGAATGAAAAGTGGCTTACAGATGTTTCTGAATTTAAATACTACAACGGAATAGAAGTTCACAAAGTTTATCTGAGTGCTATTTTAGATTTATACGATAGAAGGATTGTTGCCTTTAAAATCAGAGATCATAATGATAATCCATTAGTCATGGATACGTTTGATGAGGCTGTTCGTTTGGAGCCGGATGCACATCCATTAGTTCATTCTGATCGAGGATTTCAGTATACAAGCGCACAGTTTTATAGCAGATTAAAAAATCATCATATGAAACAGAGTATGTCCAGAGTTGCACACTGCATTGACAATGGACCAATGGAAGGATTCTGGGGAATCCTAAAACGAGAAATGTATTATAAACAGCGTTTTAACGATAGAAGTTTTTTGATTACAGCGATAGTTAATTACATAGATTATTACAACAATGAACGACTTCAAAGAAAACTACATGTAATGACACCAATGGAATATCATAAGCAATACACAAAAGCAGCATAAAATATCGCCAGCCATAACATGGCTGACGATACAAAAATTTATTATTTTTTATTGTCCTCTTGACAGGGAGCACACCAGGATTTAACACTACTTGATCGTTTTTTATTTGCTGAAGTAATGGAAGATCCAAAAACATTTGAAAACGTATTATCGATTATTCTTGGGAAAGATATTTCCGTCCAAGGCAAGCCTCAATCAGAACATGAAAAACGCACCTCTCCATTAAAAAGGCATGTACGACTTGATGTCTGGGCAGAAGATGAAGCTGATTCGGTTTATAATATAGAGGCTCAAAAGGAAAATACAAATAATCTTCCTCATCGGAGTCGTTTTTATCAGGCATTGATTGATTCCAAATTATTAGCCCCTGGTGAAATTGATTTTTCTAATATGAAAGACTGTTATTCAATTATTATTGCTCCTTTTGATCTGTTCGGAAAGGAATTGTATCAATATACATTTCAAATGACATGTAATGAAACAGGGCAACCTCTGAATGATGGTTCTATTCGTATTTTTTTCAATACTCATGGAAAGAATACAGAAGATGTCAGTTCTGAATTACGTGATCTTCTATATTATATGGAACATACAAACGAAGAGCTTCCTTCTTCTACATCCCGCCTTCAGGAAATCAAAGACCATGTTCAAACTGTAAAATCTAGCGAAGAGATCGGAGTGAAATATATGCAGGAATGGGAAGAAAAAATTATAGAAAAACGAAGAGCTAGGGCCGAAGGCTTGGCTGAAGGTAGGGCTGAAGGTAGGGCTGAAGGTAGAGCTGAAGGTAGGGCTGAAGGCAACTGTTTACAATTAATACAACAGATTAAGAAAAAGATTTTAAAATCAAAAAATTTATTGCAGATTGCCGATGAACTGGAAGAAAATCCAAAAGATATCGAATTTCTTTATGAATGTGTAAAAGATCACTCCGATAAGGAAAATGAAGAGATTTATAAAATTTATATAACAGCTGATAAGAAAAAAGATTAACCAAAGAACTCCACAGCAATTTACTGTGGAGTTCTTCCATTTTATATACAACAAAAGACTGTCGCTTTTTGCGACAGTCTTCTTGATTTCCTATGGAAATGGTAAATCTTATTCGTCAGCTTTTCCTTCAGATCCGAATAATTTGATCTTTGTGATT
>OGJJ01000436.1_pt1 | contig 38365 bp, 45 predicted proteins | sample 1572081 | NCBI WGS metagenome assembly OGJJ01 (sample SAMEA2582122, study PRJEB24529) | metagenome | biome: Human gut stool | place: China | collected 2011
AAACCCTCTCAAATGAGGGTTTTTATTTAGCTAAATCAAGCTATTAGCCGTTTTATCTCTCTCAATCCCTATCAAGCTCTATCATTCCATCTCATAAATTTGGTATTATAGTAAGTATTTTAAGTAATTTTTCTATTTGTAAGACTAACAGGATTTAAAATGATCTGCACCCCAAAAGTTGGACTAAATAACTAACTAAGGTGCAGATTTTTTATGGCCAAATACAAGTTTCTTTTCAAACAACAAGTCATTGAGTTTTACCTTCAAAATAGTAAGAATCGTTCACTTATTCACCTTAATTTAAACTTAACGTGATACAAGCGGTTAAAAATGGGCAATTTTTTGCAGAAGCTGTCTGTTTATACTTTGTCATTGCTAATTCAGGTGTTGCCAGCCAATGTTTACAAGATTTTGAAAAACAAGGTAAACGGCTTAATCCCTAAACTTAAAGGTCGCCCAACCATGAAACTGAAATACCCTAAAATATCGCCTAATCCTAAGAGTGGATAATCTATTACAACGCAATTTTACGGCAACACAACCATAATGAAAATCGACAACCCTTTACATTCCGACCAAGGTTGGTAGTATCAGATGATAGGCTATCAAAACATACTCATGGAGAATGGTATTCAACAGAGTATGTCAAGGAAGGGAAATTGTTTAGATAACAGTGCGATGGAACGCTGCTTTGGACGATTAACGGAATGTTATTACGGTAAATGATTTGAGACATTAGAACAACTGGAAAAAACAATCCACGAGTACATTCATTATTACAACCATAAGTGCATTCCGGGAAAACTAAAAGGACAGAGCCCTGTGAATGCAGAACTCAGTCCTTGAACTAAATAAGTCTAACTTTTGGGAGCAGATTAAATTTCCGCCGTTTCCTTTTTAAATATGATTCTTTATCGCTTGTTAATAAGCAAAATTAGAAGTTCGCATTACGCGGAGCACGTGGGAATGGGATTACTTCACGAATGTTCTGTAAGCCCGTTACATACACGATCAAACGCTCGAAACCTAAACCAAAGCCAGAGTGTGGCACGGTACCGTATTTGCGAAGATCGCGGTACCACCAGTAGTCTTCAGGGTTTAAGCCCATTTCAACCATACGTTTATCTAATACGTCTAAACGCTCTTCACGTTGTGAACCACCGATGATTTCACCAATTCCTGGTGCTAATACGTCCATTGCTGCCACAGTTTTGCCATCGTCATTCAAACGCATATAGAATGCTTTGATGTCTTTTGGATAGTTTTTCACTACTACTGGCGATTTGAAGTATTCTTCTGCTAAGAAACGTTCGTGTTCAGAAGAGAGATCGATACCCCAAGAAACTGGGAATTCAAACTCTTTGCCTGATTTTAATAAGATCTCAATTGCATCTGTGTAATCTACTTGCGCAAATGGCGAAGCGATGAAGTTCTCAAGGCGGGTAATCACCTCTTTGTCGATATGTTTTGCGAAGAATGCCATATCGTCAGGACGTTCTGCTAATACCGCTTTGAACACATATTTCAACATATCTTCTGCTAATTTTGCGTTGTCCGCTAAAGTAGCGAATGCAAATTCAGGTTCAACCATCCAGAATTCCGCTAAGTGGCGGGTTGTGTTTGAGTTTTCAGCACGGAATGTAGGTCCGAAGGTATAAACTTTGCTCAATGCACATGCATAAGTTTCACCATTTAACTGACCTGATACGGTTAAGAAAGACTCTTTACCGAAGAAATCTTGGCTAAAATCTACTTTGCCTTCTTCTGTACGTGGTAGGTTTTCTAAATCAAGGGTTGAAACGCGGAACATTTCACCTGCACCTTCTGTATCAGATGCCGTAATTAACGGGGTTGCCACCCAGTAGAAACCTTGTTCGTGGAAGAAGCGGTGAATCGCTTGTGCCAAGCAGTGACGAACACGTGCCACTGCACCGATTAAGTTTGTGCGTGGGCGAAGATGAGCCACTTCGCGTAAATATTCAATAGAGTGGCGTTTTGCTGCCATTGGGTAAGTATCTGGATCTTCTACCCATCCCACCACTTCAACATTGGTAGCTTGTAATTCAACCGCTTGACCTTCTGCAGGTGATTCTACGATTTTACCAGTCACAATCACAGAACAACCTGCAGTTAAGCGTAACACTTCATCTTGATAATTTGGTAAATCGTTATTGATGATTGCTTGGATTGGATCGAAACAAGAACCGTCATATACGGCTAAGAATGATAAACCTGCTTTTGAATCGCGACGGGTACGCACCCAACCGCACACAGAAACTTCTTCTCCTACGGCAACTTTGCCTGAAAGAATTTCTGAAATTGATGGAAATTTAGACATTGAATACCTCAAAATTATTTTGATCAATTTTTAATAAAAAATCGTTGCTTATTTTACAAGAAATTCCGCAATGAATGGGGGATTTTTTACATTTTCTTACAAAAATGCTAGAAATTTGATCGAATTAACTAGAAAATTTTGCTATTCGTTTTATGCTAAAGCCTAAATTCTTCTCGTTATGGTAGTCACGAATATGATAACCCAGTATCTAAAATCCCTTATCACAAAATTTCGGCGAGGATTGCATAAAAAACTTCGCCAAACGAATCGCATTTCACGTAAAAGCATTGAATTTGCTTGTCTGCTTATCGGAGCGAGTTTTGTTTCGCTTTCGGCATTGGGTTTTGCCAAATTAGCCGAACTTGGTTTGCATTGGAATAGCATTTGGACAGCAAAATATCCGCTAGCGGTTTGGTTTATTTTACCGCTTGGAATGGCGTTACTCGCGTGGTTTACCGCAAAATATACACCTTATGTATCGGGCAGTGGTATTCCGCAAGTGATTGCCTCAATGAGCCTGCCACACGGTTCGCTTAAAAGTCGTCTGGTGACTTTTTGGCAGACGATTTGGAAAATTCCACTTACTTTTTTGGCAATGTTAATTGGTGCATCGGTAGGGCGTGAAGGTCCTTCAGTGCAAGTAGGGGCTGCGGTCATGTTAGCTTGGGGAAATTTTTGTCATAAGCACGGCTATGCGTTTAAAGGTTTAACGGCAAACGAACTGATGGCAGCAGGGGCAGGCGGTGGTTTAGCGGCGGCATTTAATGCACCGCTTGCAGGCGTGATTTTTGCGATTGAAGAATTAGGTCGAGGAATGGTGCTTCGCTGGGGTAGACGTGTTGTACTTGGCGTGCTTGCCTCGGGTTTTATTTTGGTGGCGATTGAAGGCAATAACCCCTATTTCCCGCAATATCAAGGGGCGACAACTGTACCTAAAATGATTTTATGGGTTGCATTGTGTGGTGTCATTTGTGGCATTTTAGGAGGATTATTCGCCTGCTTGTTGGCAAAAGGTGTAGCGAGTGTTTCGCCTGCTAAGATTCGTGGTTGGGTTCGTCGTCATCCAATTTATATGGCGTTAATGCTGGGGCTTATTCTTGCAGGATTAGGGCGTTATACTTCAGGGCAAACTTACGGTACGGGCTATGAGGTCGTGAGTCGAGCATTGAATGGAGAGGTAATAGACCTGCAAGCGGTTGGAATTGCTAAACTTTTTGCAACGGTAACAACCTATTGGACTGGCATTGCAGGAGGGATTTTTACACCATCTTTAACTGTTGGTGCAGGCATTGGGGCGGAAATTGCAACGCTTACAGGTGGGATTGTCGATCAGCGTTTGCTGGTGTTGCTCTGTATGGCGGCTTTTCTTGCTGGCGGAACGCAATCGCCAATTACTGCCAGTGTCGTTGTGATGGAAATGACAGGAAGTCAGCCCGTATTGTTTTGGGTATTGGTTGGTAGCCTTATCGCTTCAATGGCCTCTCGTTATTTCTGCCCGAAACCATTCTATCACTCCGTGGCAGGACGTTTCCGACAACGCGTGCAAGAAGAGGCAAAAGAACAAAAAGATTGTTGATAAAACAATCACTTATTGCAAGTTTAAAAATTTTTCTACATTTTTTGAAAAAATAGTGAACTTTATAAAAATGGCTTAGTCAGATAAATCGCTAACTGATTGAAATTATCAGCAAAGTTTTTTTCATTTTCTTAATAAGACCTCCGCCCGTTTTCGATTTTTGATTACGGGCTTTTTTTTGCGTATTTCATCGTGATTTCAATATGTTACAATAATGCCAATTATTTTAAGCAAGTTACATTCTATGAACAAAAACCAAACCTTCTTTTTTTACGATTACGAGAGTTTTGGCGTTAATCCAGCCTCGGATCGTCCCGCCCAATTTGCAGGTATTCGTACCGATAGCGACTTTAATATCATTGGCGAACCTGTGATGTTCTATTGTAAACAAACACTTGATTATCTGCCTGCCCCTGAAGCGGTAATGGTAACTGGGATTTTACCTCAACAATGCAATGCTGAAGGTTTATCTGAGCCTGAATTTTCGGCAAAAATTCACGCTGAATTTAGCCAACCTAATACTTGCGTAATCGGGTATAACAATATCCGTTATGATGATGAAATGACGCGTTATACCTTCTTTCGCAATTTTTTTGATCCTTATGAATACAGCTACAAAAACGGCAATTCGCGTTGGGATTTGTTAGATGTGATACGAGCGTGCTATGCATTACGTCCAGATGGCATCAATTGGGTTACTGATGAAGAGGGGATTCCTAATTTTAAATTGGAAAATCTTACCAAAGCGAATGGGATTGAGCACGAGAATGCCCATGACGCAATGGCGGATGTGTATGCAACCATTGCAATGACGAAATTGCTCAAAGAGAAACAGCCGAAATTGTTTGATTATTTCTTTGAACATCGTGGTAAAAAAGAAGTGGAAAGTTTGATAGATACAGGTGAAATGATACCGCTTGTACACGTATCTGGTATGCTTGGCAATTATCGCGGTAATACCGCGTGGGTAGTGCCGATTGAGTGGCATCCAACCAATAAAAATGCCATCATTGTGTGCGATTTATCGGGCGATATTCAAGGTTTACTGAATGATGATGCCGAAGCCCTCAAAACTCGCCTTTACACCAAGCGTGAAAATTTAGCCGACGGCGAATTGCCTGTACCGTTGAAATTAGTGCATATTAATAAATGCCCAATTTTAGCCCCTGCGAAAGTACTTTTACCCGAAAATGCAGCTCGTTTAGGTATCGATCGCGAACGTTGTCTGCAAAATTTAAAAGCGTTAAAACAGCATAAAAGTTTATTACGCCAAAAAGTGAGCGAAATTTTTAGCGATGAACGTGCTTTTGCACCAAGTGAGAATGTGGAAACCACGCTTTATGATGGTTTTTTCTCGCCAGCAGATAAAAATAATATGGCAATTTTACGTACGCTTAAACCTGAAGAATTGGCACATCACGGCTTGAAATTTGCGGATCCGCGTGTGGAACAATTGTTATTCCATTATCGTGCTCGTCACTATCCAGAAACCCTAACTCGAGCAGAGCAAGTCAAATGGCAGAAATATTGTAATCAGCAGATTGATGCCAAAGCGGAACAGTTCGCCCAATCAATCGAAACGTTATCTCAAACTTATCACGATGACCCAGAAAAACTGCAATGGCTTGAGCAACTGATGGCTTATGCTGAAGAAATTTCAGAAGCGAAACCTGTTTATGCACAGAGAGAAACTACGCAACCGCATTTGGTGGATGATTTAAATAAAGTTGCAGAACAGACGATGAGCAAGGAAGAGAAATTGAAGCAACTTAAGGCGTTGATTAAGTAGTTTAGTTTTGCCGCATTGGTGAATCCTATTTTGAAACAAATCTTATACGGAAAATTACCAATTTAAAAACCTACGTTTTTACGGTAGAATCACGACAATTTTTTGTAATTTCAAGTAAAGGTTAAAGTTTATGCAACAGCAATATAATCCAAGTGAAATTGAGCCGAAGGTTCAACAATACTGGGCAGAAAATAAAGTTTTCAAAGCGATTAAAGACGAATCAAAAGAGAAATATTACTGTCTTTCTATGTTCCCTTACCCATCAGGTCGCCTGCATATGGGGCACGTGCGTAACTACACTATCGGCGATGTGGTTTCACGCTATCAACGTATGCTGGGTAAAAACGTGTTGCAACCCTTTGGTTGGGATGCATTTGGTTTACCTGCTGAAGGGGCGGCAATTAAAAACAAAACCGCACCAGCAAAATGGACTTACGAAAACATTGCCTATATGAAGAAACAACTTCAACTTTTAGGCTTTGGTTTTGACTGGGATCGCGAAATTGCGACTTGCAAACCCGATTACTACAAGTGGGAACAATGGTTCTTCACGGAGCTTTATAAAAAAGGCTTAGTGTACAAAAAAAACTCAACTGTAAACTGGTGTCCGAACGATGTAACTGTGTTGGCGAACGAACAAGTGCACGACGGTTGTTGCTGGCGTTGCGATACCCCAGTGGAACAAAAAGAGATTCCACAATGGTTCATTAAAATCACCGATTATGCCGAGCAATTATTAGGCGGTTTAGACAACCTTCCACAATGGCCAGATATGGTGAAAACCATGCAACGCAATTGGATCGGTCGTTCTGAAGGGGTCGAAATCACCTTTGACGTAGCGGATACCAATGAAAAAGTGGCGGTTTACACGACTCGCCCAGACACATTCTACGGCGTGAGCTATTTAGGCATTGCAGCTGCTCACCCATTGGCAAGCCTTGCAGCAGAGAATAATCCAGAACTTGCGGCTTTCATTCAAGAAGCGAAAAATGCCAAAGTAGCAGAAGCTGATCTCGCGACCATGGAGAAAAAAGGAATGGCAACAGGCTTGTTCGCTATTCATCCATTAACTGGCGAAAAATTACCAATTTGGGTCGCAAACTTCGTGTTAATGCACTACGGTACAGGTGCGGTAATGGCAGTACCAGCACACGATCAACGCGACTATGAATTCGCTCACAAATATGGTTTGCAAATCAAACAAGTCATTGCACCGCTTGCAGGTCAAGAAATTGATTTAGCAAAAGAAGCCTTTACTGAACATGGCACATTAATCAACTCTGCAGAATTTGACGGTAGAGATTTCGAGGGTGCATTCAACGGCATTGCGGATAAACTCGAACAATTAGGTGTGGGAAAACGCCAAGTGAACTACCGTTTGCGTGACTGGGGCGTGTCTCGCCAACGTTATTGGGGAGCACCAATTCCAATGCTGACATTAGAAAATGGTGATGTAGTGCCTGCACCAATGGAAGATTTACCCATTATTCTGCCAGAAGATGTAGTAATGGATGGGGTAAAAAGCCCAATTAAAGCTGATCCTAATTGGGCAAAAACAACTTTCAACGGCGTACCAGCACTCAAAGAAACTGATACCTTTGATACCTTTATGGAATCTTCTTGGTACTACGCTCGTTATACGTCACCAAAATTTGCCGAAGCAATGTTAGACAAAGACGAAGCGAATTACTGGTTACCAGTGGATCAATACATTGGTGGTATCGAACACGCTACCATGCACTTGCTCTACTTCCGTTTCTTCCACAAACTCTTGCGTGATGCAGGTTTTGTGACCAGCGATGAGCCAGCAACGAAATTGCTATGTCAAGGTATGGTACTTGCGGATGCGTTCTACTACACCAGCCCAACCAACGAGCGTATTTGGGTAAGCCCAACGCAAGTAACCCTTGAGCGTGATGAGAAAGGTCGTATTATTAAAGCGACCGATCCTGAAGGACGTGAACTAGTTCACACAGGTATGACTAAAATGTCGAAATCGAAAAACAACGGTATCGACCCACAAGAAATGGTGGAAAAATACGGTGCGGATACAGTTCGTTTGTTTATGATGTTTGCATCACCTGCGGAAATGACCCTTGAATGGCAAGAGTCTGGCGTGGAAGGGGCAAAACGCTTCTTAGGCCGTGTGTGGAATTTGGTGTATCAATACCAACAAAATCCAGCAAAAACGGCTTTAGATGTGACCGCACTTTCTGCAGATCAAAAAGCCCTTCGCCGTGAAGTACACAAAACCATCGCGAAAGTGAGCGATGATATTGGTCGTCGTCAAACATTTAATACTGCGATTGCAGCAGTAATGGAGTTGATGAATAAACTGACTAAGGCTTCCTTAGAAAGTGATCAAGATCGTGCAGTCATGGCGGAAGCATTAAGTGCAGTTGTTCGTATGCTTTACCCAATCACTCCGCACATCTGTTTTGAATTGTGGCAAGCACTTGATAATGAAACAGCGATCGACACTGCAGAATGGGTAAAAGCCGATGAATCTGCAATGGTGGAAGATGAAAAACTTATTGTGGTGCAAGTAAATGGTAAAGTGCGTGGTAAAGTCACTGTGGCAGCAGATGCGGATGAAGAAACCATAAAAACTATCGCTTTTGCTGATGAAAACGTGAAGAAATTTACCGACGGCCAACAAATCGTCAAAGTAATTTATGTGGCAGGTAAATTGTTGAATGTGGTGGTGAAACCATAATCTGCAGGGTGTGTGGGTTGAAAACCCACGCACCATTTTTATACACGCTTGAAATGTTTACATTTCACAGACACCCTATAATAAAGATAATTTTTATGATTAAATCAATCAAAACATTACTGCTTGTGGCAACAGTAGCAACACTTTCAGCTTGTGGCTGGCATTTCAAAAACAACGAGGTTCTACCCCAAGAACTTCGCACATTGGCGTTTGAAAGTACTGATGAGCATAACGATATTTCACGCACACTTCGCCAACAACTTCAATTAAATGATGTTACTTTGGTAAAAGGACAAGAGAATATTGCTAAATTACGTTTAGTAAATGCTTCAACTAGCAGCAAAGTGGTTTCGGTCTTTAAACAAGCACGTGAAGCCGAAAAATTATTAAGCTTGACCGTGCAAGCGATTATTGATGTGCCAAATAAAGGTGCTTATCCTTTAGAAGTTTCTGTGCATCGTACCTTCTTTGATGATTCTCGTGCGGCATTGGCAAAATCTGCTGAACAAGAGATGATTATGCGAGATATGTATCAACAAGCTTCTCGCCAATTGATTATCAAAATGGTGGGGCTGCATAAAGAGCTTAATCAACAAAAATAAAAGTAGGGTGGGCTTTGCCCACCATTTTAGTATCTGGTGGGCTGAAAGCCTACCCTACAGAAAGATAGACTAGATTTAACGCTTATGCTAAAACTTTTCCCAGAAGCACTTTCTCAGCAACTCTCTAAAAACCTCTCTCCGTTCTATCTGCTTACAGGTAGCGATTTACTCCTGCTTAATGAAAGTAAAGATCTGATTATTCACACCGCTCGCACACAAGGTTTTGATGAAAAGACCGATATTACTGTGGGAAATGACACCAAATGGGATGAAATTTTTGAAATGGCACAATCAATGGGGCTGTTTTTTAATCGTCAAATCATCATCCTCAACTTACCTGAAAATCTGACCGCTACAATTGCCAAACAGCTAGAAATCCTTAGCCAGCTTGCTCATAGTGATTTATTGCTGATTTTCAGCTTACCTAAATTTAGTAAAGCGGTCGAAAAACAGGCGTGGTTTACCAAAATTGAGTCGCAATTAGTGCAAGTGAATTGCCAAACGCCAGAAATAGGAAAGCTACCTAATTGGTTAGCCACTCGTGCGAAAATGATGGATTTGCAGATTGAATCTGAAGCAGCACAACTTCTTTGTTATAGCTATGAAGGCAATTTACTTGCCTTTAAACAGATTCTTCAATTGCTCCAACTGCGTTTTACCGACGGAAAAATTACGCTAAACCGAGCGAAAGAAGTAGTGGAACTTTCTGCTCAATTTACCCCATTTCAATGGATTGATGCTTTACTTGAAGGTAAAACAAGCCGTGCGGTTCACATTCTACAACATCTACAAAATGAAGAAGTACAGCCTGTCGTATTGTTGCGTATTATTCAAAAAGAGCTGTTTATCCTGTTAGAAATTACACGTTCTCCCACGCCTGTGATGCCTAATCAACCATTATTTACAGGTAATCTACGCACCGAATTTGACCGCTTGAAAATCTGGCAAAACCGCCGAGCTTTTTATATTCAAGCCTGCCAGCGATTTACCTACGCAAAATTATATAGACTGATTCAAGACTTAGCTCAGCTTGAAAAAGCAGTGAAGCAAGAATTTAGTGATGATGTGTGGATGGAGCTAGAAAGGTTTTCTTTGGGGTTTAAAAAATCACTTTCTAGCAATACCAATGATTAAACACTGTTTTCGTTTCCGAAACTATAACGTATTTTAGTGGTTTTTGTAGTGGAAAAATCAATAACTTACAAAATAGTTTCGGAAATGATTTTTGAGGTTAAATTGCATAATTATTCTATTTTTGTGGATATTATTTCATCTAACGGTTTGAGTGTTTTTTCTTTTCGAATGTAATGTTTAGTCATTTGTTGAGAAGTGTGACCGAGCGTTTTTTGAGCCTGCTCGTTACTTGCGAAGAGAGAAAGATCGGTTGCAGCTTTTGCCCTTAAATCTCGTAGTTGCAAGTTGTTTATTTCATCTGCAAGTTCAGGGTAGTGCTGAGCCGCTTTTTCTCGAATACTAAAAAACGCCTATTAAGCCGTACAGCAAAACAGCTCAAGCCAACCGTAATTTATAACGATTTTGATGGCTACACAGAGTGATTAAAACACATTGACGACACCAATCAATTACGCCAAATTATCTTTAATTACTTACATGGCATTATACCAAAAAACGGGCGGTTAAGCAAAGAAATTAAAGCGAAAATTATCAATAAAATCAATAATTTCAACGGCTATAAAGACCTAAATTGCTTGGCTTCTTGGTTGCTATTTTCAGGTCAGCAAGTTGGTAGTTTTGAGGCATTATTTGCTAAAGATTTCTGGAACTGTGTTCGCCAAAGTGATTACTTCACGACTGATGGCTATTTAAATGGCATTGAGATTGTCAGCGAGTCATTTTATAAACTGATTCCACGCTATCAGATCCAAGAAAAGGTGTTGTTATTGCTTGATCCGCCTTACTTATACACGCGTCAAGAAAGTTATAAGAAAGCGACTTACTTTGATTTGATTGATTTTTTACGCCTAATCAACCTTACCAAACCGCCTTATATCTTCTTCAGTAGCACGACAAGTGAGTTTATTCGTTATCTGGACTATATGCAGGAGAGCAAGACAGATAATTGGCAGGCGTTTGAGGGATATGAGCGAATTGTGGTTAAAGCATCTGCTTCCAAAGATGGGATTTATGAAGATAATATGATTTATAAGTTCTAAATTTAAACCCTCTTTAAAGCCAATTTAAAGAGGGTTTTTGCATTTTATTTTGCATAGCGTTTTGGAGATTATCTATGCAAAATAATTTGCGAAACTATGCAAAAATTTTTGCGAGCTTACACCCCTAGTGAAAATATTTCACCCATAACCAATCACTCTATTAACCAGTCAATTAACCATATTGATTTATCGTTGCAGACGAAAACGCCTGCAACTTCACCTGCCAAAAAATTCAGTTTTACTGAAATGGATTTGGCGATGGCGAAAGAGATGTTTGCTCGCATTCAAAAACTCAACCCGAATCACAAGCAACCGAATTTTGAAGCGTGGGCGAATGATATCCGACTGCTGAGCGAACGAGACGGCAAGAGCCATCCTGAAATCATTGAGTTGTTCGAGTGGGCAAATCAAGACCGTTTCTGGCAAGCAAACATTCTCAGCCCTCGCAAGTTGCGAGAGAAATGGGATGTGCTGGTATTGCAACGTAACCGCCAAGCTAAACCTCGTGGGGATAACCTAAGCATGGAATGGAATACCGTTGAGGCATGGGAGAACGTGCTATGAGCCAGTTGCAAACTATCACGCAAAATCGACCGCTTGTGAACGAGACGGCTGAACGCTTGGTAAATCGAGTATTCGAGCAGTTGCTGGCGAGTTGTCCGAGATTGTCGTATTACACCGCTGAGCAAGTGGCAACGGCTAAGCAACAATGGATTTTAGGCTTTGCAGAAAACGGGATTACAACCGTTGAGCAAGTTAAACAGGGTATGAAAGCCTTGCGAGCGAAGGAAGATGATTTTGTACCAAGTGTGGGGAAATTTATCGGTTGGTGCAAGGTGGTTGATTACACTCAGTTAGGTTTGCCAACGCTCGAAAAACTACTCAAGCGGTTAAATCACTTTGCCGCCTATGGACTTGAGGAAGCTGACAAATTCTCGTTCAAAAGCGATGCGGAATACTGGTTGCTGACCGACCTCTACCAGCGAAATCGGCAATACGTTTGGAAAGAGGAAATGCTCCGCAACCAAGCGGAAAAGGCGTTACTTGCGATGGCAAAACGGATTCAATCGGGCGAAACCTTGCCTAAGCCACAGATAACCTTGCCCGAGAAATCAGAATGTTATATGCCACCTCCTGAAGTGATCGCGGCAAGATTTGAGGAATTGAGAGCGAAATTGGGGAAACATCGTGCAACTTGAAATGCTCAAAATGGCAGGTGGAATGCTTGTTCCGCTGGATGATATGCAAGCCGAAGCCTTGATGAAGTTCAAGACAGGGGAGCAGTATCAAGTGGAGATTAAACAGGTTCGCAATCCTGCTTTTCATCGCAAAGTATTCGCTTTCTTCAAATTCTGTTTTGACCATTGGGCAGCGGATAAAACCGAGTGGCGATATTTTGATGAACGTACTCAGTTTGACACCTTCCGCAAAAATCTGACGGTGCTAGCGGGCTACAAGGTGGCGAGTTATACGATTGACGGGCGAATGCGGGTGGAAGCTCAATCACTCTCTTACGGCAATATGGAACAAGACGAATTTGAGCGGTGTTATTCAGCGTTAATCAATGCGGCAATGCAAAATATTTTTAAAGGTTGCAATGATGAGCGGATTTTAGACCGCTTGTATGCGTTTTTTTATTAAACAAAAACCGCCCCGTAGGGCGGTGTGGCTAGCGTTTAGCGATACGGGCTAATCCTCGTGGTTGGTAGCCTCGTAAGGTGGTAAGGGCTTTGCGGTAGTGTGGCTCTTCGGTTTCGATGCCGTCTAGCATTTTGACCAGTATGCGTTGCAGTAGTCCGAGTGTGTTGCGGTATTCGGTAGCGTGGGTGTAGGCGGTTGAGCCTAATCTTGCACCGAGAGCCATAAGCGGTTCTGAGACTTGCTCGAGGGTATCTCGGCAGTTGTAGAGCGAGAACCAGAGGCTGGCAAAGCAGAGCATTTCGGTTTGGGTATGCTCACGGTGGTAAGTCGGTTCAAGCGGTCTGATTTCTTCCACGTTTTGCGAATAACTGCCTGTTTTGCGAATTTGTGGGAGGACTTCCGCTGTTACCCATTTTCTAAAGCGATGAGGAACTGAGCCTTTTTTAACGGCATCACGACAGCGAAGGATTAAGGTGTACATTCCGCTTTCAGAGACCAATGCAAGACTTTGAGCACCGTTTCCTGCTGACCCTAACTTTAAGTTAGAGTCGGAGGAAATCATTTTTTCATCGTCGTCTAAATTTAGAATTGCTTTGCTTGGATTTGAAATATCTAGAGTGTCGCAAATATCTTTTACAACGAACCACGGTTCATTATTGATTGCGATTACACGGATTGCTGAGTGTTCAAAATTGAAGGTTGAGATTTGATTTTGCATTTTGGTTTTCCTTTCGAATGGAGTTGGCGGTTAGGTGGTTCGAAAACCTGCCAAAAATCAGGCGTGTGGTATTGGATATTTCCACACCCACCTAACCATAGATGAATGAGATCGCAAGTGCGAACTCGTTTAATAGATACAAAAAAATCACGCTGACGGGGTGAAATACCGTTTTTGGTAAGAGTTTTCGACGCTCTTTGATAAATATCCTACGCTTGAACGAGGAGCTTGTCAAGCGTAGGGGAATACTACTGACGTAACTCTTTTTGTGAGGCAATCGCTAAAAAGTGGCTACGGTCTTTGTAAATCGGGTTGCTTGCGACACGGCTATCAATGCGTTTGATGAGGTATTCAGGCAAGCTGATGTTAATACGGTGGCGTTTTCCTTGATAAGCAGAAATATCAACATCAAGCAGTAGCCAAGTATCGCAATAGTTGAAATCTTCAAGCGTTTGATAGTGGCGATAGCCTTTGTCTTGTAGTTCGTTGATATCTAAGCCGTCTTCAAACATCATTTCTAAGATGGAATGAATGGCATCAGTGGCTTGGGTTGGAATTTCTTCAAGGGTATCTGCAGCACTAAAGCAATCATATTTTTCAGTAGAAAGTGCTGGCACGGCAATACCGTAGGCTTCGTTTTCGTTTGCTGGGGTTTCAATGCCGATAGTAAATAACATGGTCGCTCCTTTGGGTTAAGCTCGGCAGAGCTATAAAAGCCCTGCCGATTTTTTGATGGATCTTAATGTGCCGATTGGAACGTGTTGCTTTGGGTGTGGCACGGGGAACGTCTTCCCTGTGATGGGCGATTTCCAAATTTGGTGGTCTCCCTTACCGTGTCGCTCAAACGTGCAACCTGCTTTTTTAAGCTCCTTGATTAAGTCGCTGGATCGCATGCTTATCTCCTTATGTCTTAATCGGGAATGATTATACACAAGCATACACACAAATGCAAGTTTTTATTTTAATTTAGTGAGGGAAGTTGATGAGAAATAAACCACCAAAGCAGCATAAATGTAAAGAGTGCGGGGCGTATTACATTAAAAAGCAGTCTACGCAGCAGGTTTGCTCGATGAAGTGTGCAATTGCATACAGCAAGCGAAAAGCCGAAGAGAAACGCAAAAAACTAGAAAAAGCTGACCGCTTGGAGGCAAGCCGTCGTATGCGTGAGCGGAAAGAGAAACTAAAAAGCCGTTCCGATTGGCTGAAAGATTTACAACGCGTGTTCAATGAGTTTATCCGCTTGCGTGATGCGGATTTACCGTGCATTTCGTGCGGTCGCTATCATCAAGGGCAATATCACGCAGGGCATTATCGCAGCGTGGGGGCGTGTCCTGAATTGCGGTTTAATGAGGATAACGTTCACAAGCAATGCTCTGCCTGTAACTCGCATTTGAGCGGGAATATTTTGGAGTATCGTTTGGGGCTAATTGAGAAAATCGGGCTGGAACGGGTGGAATTTTTAGAACGCAAAGACCACCCTCCGTTGAAATTGTCGGTGGAAGAAATCAAAGAACTGATTAAGGTGTATCGGGCAAAGGTAAGGGAGTTGAAACGTGGCGGATAAATTACTTGATGAGCATAAGCAGGCGTGGATTGAAGCTCGGTTGAGTGAGTGGGGGGCGTGGGTTTATAGTGGTTTAGATTTTGAGAGTCGCACGAATATGATTGCAAGGTTAATGCAGTCTGCCGACCCAAACCAAGTAAAAGAGCCTGTGCGTGAGCAGTGCAACGATGATCTGGGTATGGTAATTAGTTCGGTGGTGGGATATTGCATTAAGAAGCCTTGTCCGCAGGATTATAAATATCTGGAAGCAAAATACGTGTTTGGTCGTTCGGTGTATGCGATTGCGAAGTATCAGCACGCGAAAGACCCCTCAATAAAATTTGCTACTTGGAAATTAAGAGTGAGAGAAAGCATTAAAGCTTCAGAGTGGGTTGTCGCTAAATTTCTCGATCTTGCTATTAAAAATCATAAAAATGCCATTAAGTTACGGAAATTTGCATATTCTTGAAAAATGGCACTTGCTTTTCCTACCTAAATAACCTATTATATCTGCAATGGTGGTCATCGTATAAGTGATGTTCACCGAATGAATTTTACAGCCCTGATTGGTTTCCAGTCGGGGCTTTTTTATTGGTGGAATATGAACATTACATTAGGCGATACAATTAAGATTGATGGCGAGGAAGTGCCAGAGTATTTGCTCAAGGCACTGTATGAAAACCTCAAAGAGAAGTATGCTCATCTTATTACAAATGGCTCGATTGTTGGTGGAAGAATTCAGACTAATTCGCTGTTAGCTCCTCATATTGATCGCTCTCCACATTGTAAATAATATTTGGGCAAATATTAGCAACGACTATTTTTACTAATACCTCATCTTTGATATTCATATAACAGTGGCATAATTCTTCAAGATACATTGCAAGTTGTAATGGCTCTGAATATAGTGAAGATTTTGCTATATCAAAGAAAATACAATTATTGTAGTGAATATGAATCGCGGTGCCTCTTATTTCATAATTAAGCAGTAAATTCTCTGAATATGCTTGTCCTTTATTACCTAAGTTGAAGAAAATATCTGCTTTTTTATTGATGTATGCGTATTCGCAAAGAATATTAACCGCTTGAGTAAAAAGTTTGAATGTTCTTTCAAGATTAGGCGAAATCTTGTCTACGCGTAAATCAAAAAAATGACGGTATGCTTCTGGGATGTGTTGCATAATATCATTCCGTGTGATGTCTTCCATTATCATTTCCTCTGCTAATTTTGTTGTGGAATGTAAATTTTAGCAGAAACCATGCCCACCATAACAGGTGGGCTTTTTTATTGCCTCGAAAACGGGGTGGAGTATGAAAATGCCAGAGAAAAATCCTGATCTCTGGTCTGTGGTGGTGGCTTATGTCCTGCAGCATAGCAGTTTTGTATGTGGGGTGTTGGTCGCCTTTTTTGCATCATTATCGAAATCATTTCTGTATGGCAAAAAAGATACAGCCAGGCGGGTCATTGTAGAAGCCTTTTTATGCAGTCTGATTGCAGGCTCAATGCGTCCATTGCTGACGCATTTTGGGTTGGATATTGATTTAATCACACCGATCGGTGCAGCTTTAGGCTTATTGGGGACGAGTGCAATTCGTCAGTTAATTTTGCGTTTCTTAAAAAGTAAAACAGGAGTGGTAGAAAATGAAGATCAGTGAGAATGGTTTGAGCTTTATTCGCCGTGAAGAAGGTGAGCGTTTAATGGCTTATGCCGATGTGATTGGTGTGTGGACAATCGGTGTTGGGCATACGGGTACGGTAGACGGCATTTCCATTACAAAAGGAATGACCATTACTGCAGAAAAATCCCGTGTATTATTGATTGCTGATGTTGCAAAGTTTGAGGCAGCTATCAATCGTCTTGTGAAAGTCCCACTCAAACAGCACCAATTCGACGCATTAGTCAGTTTAGTGTTTAACATTGGTGAAACGAACTTTGCCCGTTCGACTTTATTGAAAAATCTCAATGCCAATGATTTTAAAGGTGCAGCAGAGCAATTTTTAGTATGGAAGAATGCAGGTGGTCGCCCGCTCAAAGGTTTGTTAAATCGCCGTAAGCGTGAAAAGGATATGTTCAATGGGCTTGCGTAATGCGTTAATAGTTGGCGGAATGGTAATTGTACTTGGTGGAGCAGGAGCATTCTTTCATCAAAATAATATGCTGAAGAAATTAGCACAAGAGAATGTTGAACAGAAATTATTGATTGCAGAACAAGCAACTGTCAACCAAGCGTTGACGGTTCAACTGGAACAAGAGATTGAAGCGGTCAGACATCAGCAAGCGATTGTAATTGAGTTACGCAAACAAGCAGAGGTAAAACGTGAAAGCATTAAAACGATTTTGGTTAAAGAGCCGTGTGCTCGTGTGCCTATGCCTCGTACTGCTATTGAGCAGCTGCAGTCAAAGAGTAACAATAAAGACTGAGTACTTAGCACCACCACAAGCCTATTTAACGCCTTGCACACAAACAGCGTTTACAGGCGAGACTTACGGAGATGCAATAGATTACCTGGTTGTAGTAATGAGTGAGCGGGATTTGTGTGCGAAGCAAGTTGAGCAGATTCGTATATGGGCAACAAAACAAAAAGAAAAGTAAATGCTACGTTATTTCTTTTTTGTTTTCTATTTGTTGGATACTTTCCCGAGAAAATACTTAATCAAGGTAATGTATATGCAATAAAAAGGCGTGAGTTTCTAAAAATGAAAAAGGTACTCCCGACGGGATACCCTCATCCACGGGGTTGCGGCGTCCCGGTTTTCGGCAGTTTTTTGACCTCTAGGGCTTTTTAACAGTGAATATCTTAGTTGTTGATTTTAAAGGATTTTATTCGATTTTATTGAAAAATTAGGTGTTTTTAATGGAAAACCTTTTTGAGCTTAAATTAAATGTCGGGCAAATTGCCAATTTAACTGGCTTTAGTCGTCCGACGGTAGCTTCAAAATTGGCTCTTATAACTCCCGTACAAAATAACAAAAATCTAAAATTATATTCTCTGGAGCAATTATTAAGACTTGGATTTGATAATGTTCGCTCCGAAAACGTAGATGAACTTTCCCCCAACGACCGCCGTGCATTCTGGCAAGCAGAGAATGAACGCTTGAAGTACGAGCGCGAAACAGGCGAGCTAATCCCTGCGTTTGAAGTGGCACAAGAGATGAGCTTTCTTGCTAAAGCCATTGTTCAATCATTGGAAACGTTACCCGACATTCTCGAACGTGATTGTGGCTTACAACCTAATGCCCTTATTCGCGTGCAGCAAGTGATCGACGACATCCGCGATCAAATGGCACAGCATATTCAAAAAACGGAGGAATAATGTTCGCATCTGCTAAAGACATTCGCCGCGATGTGGCAAATCTCATCAAAGCCCCACGCCGAATGAAAGTATCGGAAGCGGTTGCAGAATATATGCGTGTTCCCGTTGGCGGTGGCAATTCCGTCAAATGGGACAAACACACCGCAGCTTATATGCTCGAACCGATGGATTGCCTCAATTCTCGTGAATATGATGCCGTGATTTTTGTAGGCCCTGCACGAACAGGCAAAACAATCGGCTTAATTGACGGCTGGATTACTTATTCTATTATTTGCGATCCGTCCGACTTCTTACTGGTGCAACTCACCCAAGAAAAAGCCAGTGAACACAGCCGCAAACGCCTAGATCGCACATTCCGCTGTTCGCCTGCCATTGCAGAACGCTTAAGCCCACGCAAAAACGACAATAACGTTCACGACAAATACTTCCGAGCAGGCAACTTACTTAAAATCGGCTGGCCTTCCATCAACGTGCTTTCATCATCCGATTACAAATACGTTGCATTGACCGACTACGACCGTTGGCCAGAAGATATTGACGGTGAAGGGGATGGCTTCTCGCTGGCTTCCAAGCGAACGACTACATTTATGAGTGCTGGTATGACACTTGTAGAGAGTTCGCCAGGTAAAGATATTGCCGACATCAAACACAAGCCGAAAACCACCCACGAAGCACCGCCGACCACAGGTATTCTAAGCCTCTATAATCGTGGCGATCGACGCCGTTTTTACTGGCAATGCCCCGAATGTTCAGAATACTTTGAACCTTCTATGGCAAATATGACTGGTTTTCGCGAAAACCGCGATTTTGTCGAAGCCAGCGAAAATGCACGGCTACAATGCCCGCATTGCCAACATTTGATCGCCCCTGAACGCAAGCGTGAACTCAATATCAACGGTGTATGGCTCAAAGAAGGGCAACGCATTGATGCAAGCGGTCAAATTTCGGGGGAAGGACGCAAATCCCGTATTGCTTCTTTCTGGCTTGAAGGTCCAGCAGCAGCTTACCAAACGTGGGCACAACTGATTTACAAGCTCCTCAATGCCGAGCAAGAATATGAAATGACAGGCAGTGAAGAAACGCTAAAGGCAGTAACAAATACAGACTGCGGCTTGCCTTATCTCCCTCGTTCCGCACTAGATCAGCGTGGGGTAGAGGAACTAATGGAACGCCGTGAAGAAGCTGACAAAGACCATAAAACCGTGCCAGCACAATGCCGTTTTCTCATTGCTGCGGTGGACGTACAAGGCGGACGTAATCGCCGCTTTGTCGTGCAAATAGTCGGTTATGGCGAAAATGGTGAACGTTGGCTGATTGATCGCTACAACATCTCGCACACTTTACCTGATGAAGATGGCGTGGTTGAACGCATCGACCCACGCATTCCCGAAAACTGGGATATTCTGCTGTCAGACGTATTGAAGAAAACCTACCCTCTTGCCCAAAACGAACAGCACTTTATGCCGATTCTTGCGATGGCAGTGGATAGCGGAGGGGAAGAGGGCGTGACCGATAATGCCTACAAATTCTGGCGGCGTTGTCGTCGAGACGGTTACGCCAAACGCGTCTATCTCGTCAAAGGCGACAGTACCAAACGGCAAAAACTGATTACCAAAACTTACCCAGACAACACCGCACGGAGCGATCGACACTCTTCCGCTCGGGGTGATGTGCCAATTTACCTCTTGCAGACCGATTACCTCAAAGATCGTATCAACAACGCCCTTGTGCGGGAAAGCAGCGGTGCGAACTACATTCACTTTCCCGACTGGTTAGGTGAATGGTTCTTCAACGAACTCACTTACGAAGAACGTGGGCAAGATGGTAAATGGCGTAAACCAGGCAAAGGCAATAACGAAGCCTTCGACTTATTTTGTTATGCTCACGCCATTGCGATCTTGCGAGGGTATGAACGAATCCGCTGGGGCGATGAAAACAACGTGCCACTTTGGGCAAAATTGCCTGAGGTAAACCCCGATATTATCCGCACCTACTCAACGCAAGCGGTCGAAAATGTCGAAGAAATGGCAAAACCTTCAGCAAAATCGACCGCTTCCACGCCCGCTAAAAATGGCTGGCTCAACGGCGGCGGACGCAAAAAAGGAGGTTGGCTGTGAGCCAGCTTGAAAAATTAGATGAAATGATTGAAGCCTGCGACCAAGCGATCTTAGATGTGCTAGCAGGCAAAACGGTAACCTTTAACGGACGAAGTGTTACCCGCGAATCCCTTTCTGAAATCCGCCTAATGCGAAAAGCCCTGCAAGAAGAACGGGCAATGCTAATCAAGCAAGCCAACGGTAAAAAGCATCGGATAGGGTATGCGAATTTGGTGACAAGGTTTTAAAAATAAATTGAATGAATCAATTTGTGATCTTGATCACAGAATTTTTCTTCTTTATATGATAGTTTTTAAAAAATTTATATCTAGGAGAAAATATGAAAAAATTACTTTTAGTTAGTGTAATCGGCACTCTATTAACAGGTTGTTTATCAGGAACAGGATGGAAGCCTATTGAACATACTATGATAAACAAATTTAATGAGCAACAAGCCAAAAATCAGTTAAAAGAAGGGAGCTCTAGAATTGAAGGTAATGCATTCCTTCGTCAGAATGGCGGAGGTGTTGTAACTTGTGCTGGTCAAGAGGTAACCTTAATTCCGTTTACTGAATATGCTAATGAGAAATTAAAAGTATCTTATCTAAGTGAAGATAAAGGATATCAAGATTGGGTTTATGGCAATTATAAATTTAATAATGAAGATCCTAACTACGTCAAATATATGAAAACTGCAGTCTGTGATTCTCAAGGTAAATTTACTTTTGATAAGTTATCTGCAGGTACATATTTTGTTGTAACCGCTGTGAAATGGCAAGTTGGTTATTATCTGCAAGGTGGCAGCTTAATGCAAAAAGTAACCTTAGCTAAAGGTGATACAAAAAATATAGTAATGTCATACTAAATCTAGTATAAATTAAAAAACAAAACCCCGAACACTCGCAATGTTCGGGGTTTTTTTATTACCCCTTACATACACTAAGGAGCAATTTTGAATGAATGATAAACGATTTACGTTTAAATTTCTAGGAGTTCTTATGGAAGCAATCAATATCACCCCTAAAGAAATTCGAAAAACAATGTGGACGGCAGCAATCATTCTTTTCTTGTTTGCCTTTATTTGGAAATTTCCAGAATTTATTACCGCAATCCGTTGGTGGTAACAATGAACCTACTTGAAAAAACTATCGCCACGCTTGCCCCCAGTTGGGCGGCGAATCGGGCAAAGCAGCGTTATGTGCTCAATGCCTATGAGGCGGCATTGCCGAATCGAACCCATAAAGCCACACGTGAAAGCCAAGGAGCGAACAGTGCTGTTCGACAAAGTGCTGTTTCGCTTCGTGAACAAGCCCGTGCGTTAGATCAAAATCACGACATTGTGATCGGCATTTTAGACAAAATGGAAGAGCGCGTGATTGGCTCAAAAGGCATTCACATTGAACCGCAACCGCTGAATGTGGACGGTGAAGTGAATGAAGAATTAGCGGAAACTATCCGCAAAAAATGGGCAGAGTGGTCAATTACCCCTGAAGTAACAGGGCAGTTTACTCGCCCCGAATTAGAACGAATGTTACTGCGAACCTGGTTACGTGATGGCGAAGTCTTTATTCAGTTAGTGAAAGGGCAAGTGGCAGGCTTAAAACACGCCACCAAGATCGCCTTTTCGCTAGAAGCCTTAGAGCCTGATTTTGTGCCAATGCAAACGGACGAACAGCAACGCTTACTGCAAGGTATTTTTATCAATGCGTGGCGAAAACCGATCAGCTATCTCGTCTATCTGGAAAATTCTCAAGAAAACTTCCGCACTTTAGATAAAGTGAAACAGGTTTCTGCAGAAAATATGTTGCACCTTGCCTTTAAAAAACGCCTGCACCAGTTGCGTGGCGTTTCAATGTTACACGGTGTGATTGTTCGCCTTGCTGATTTGAAAGATTACGAAGAGAGCGAACGTGTTGCGGCTCGCATTGCTGCAGCAATGACGATGTATATCAAAAAAGGCGATGCGACACTCTATGGCGAAGACGACACAGGCTCGCAATCCGAACGCTATTTTGACATCGCCCCGGGGGCGGTGATTGATGATTTAAAACCGGGTGAAGATATTGGCTTAATCAATTCCAACCGTCCGAACACCAATCTGGAAGGGTTTCGTAATGGACAGTTACGTGCAACCGCAGCAGGCACACGCTCCAGCTATTCCAGTATCGCTCGTGATTATAACGGCACTTATTCCGCTCAACGCCAAGAATTAGTGGAAAGTTTCGAAGGCTATGCGGTGTTACAAGATGCTTTTGTTGCACAAATTTCCCGCCCGATTTATCGTGAATGGCTGAAAATGGCGATTGTTAGCGGTGAAATTGAGGTGCCAGTCGATATCGATCCAGCATCTCTTTACAATGCTGTTTATAGCGGGCCAGTAATGCCGTGGATTGACCCGATGAAAGAGGCGCAAGCCTGGAAAGAGCGCATCAAAGGTGGATTGGCAACGGAAAGTCAAGCGGTGCGAGCAAGTGGCAGCAACCCGGCAGAAGTGAAACGCAGACGTAAGGTTGAGGTTGAGGAAAACCGAGAATTGGGTCTGAAGTTTGACACGGATTTAACTAACACAGGTACGACAAATGAAAAAACAAAAGATGATGCTGTCGCCAATGGCGATGGCAGCGAACGTGACAAAGACGAATAACCAGTCTTGGTACTCAATCAAAGCCAAAGCCAACGACACCGCAGAAATTTCAATTTACGATGAAATCGGCGGGTGGGGCGTTTCGGCACAACAATTCTCTAAGGATTTTAAAGCCTTGGGCAATAATCTCAAACAAATTAACCTGCATATTCATTCGCCAGGGGGCGATGTGTTTGATGGCATTGCTATCTACAACTTGCTGAAAAATCACCCTGCCAACAAGACCGTCACTATTGACGGTCTTGCTGCTTCTATGGCATCGGTTATCGCAATGGCGGGCAACGAAATCATTATGCCTGAAAATGCAATGATGATGATCCACAAGCCTTGGGGCATTCAAGGCGGTGATGCCGAGGATATGCGTAAATACGCCGATTTACTGGATAAAGTGGAAGATACCCTCATTCCCGCTTATGCGGCAAAAACAGGTAAATCTGCCGAAGAACTGGCGGAAATGCTGGCTGCGGAAACGTGGCTGAATGGCAAAGAGTGTGTTGAACACGGCTTTGCCGACAAACTCGCCGAGCCGGTGAAGGCAATGGCACAACTTCAATCTAAACGTTTAGGAGACTATACCAATATGCCAAAAGCAATCAAAGATATGCTGATGAAGCCTCAAGGCAATGCAGCAACCACAACCCCCGCACCACAAGCAACCGCAGAACCGACTGCAACACCACAAGCAGCCGCTCCACAAGTGGTCACGGTAGATAACACCGCCCAAGTGAAAGCGGAAATGGAAAAACGCAACAGCGCTATCAAAGCCGTGTTCGCCCAATTTGGCGACAAGTACAACGATTTGCTGGTGGAATGTTTGGGCGATTTATCTGTGACCGCGGAAATGGCGAAAGACAAATTACTGGCGAAACTCGGTGCAAACACCACGCCAAGCGTACCTGCTGCCAATGTGTATGCCGATAACGGTAACTTAGTGGGCGACAGCGTAAAACAAGCCTTACTTGCCCGTGCAGGCATCGATAAAGACGCGGCAAATATGAAAGATAACGCCTACACTGCAATGAGCTTGCGTGAATTAGCACGTGCGTCGTTAACGGATCGCGGTGTGAGTGTTGCAGGTCAAAACGTGATGGGAATGGTGGGGATGGCATTTACACACTCAACCAGCGATTTCGGGCAAATCTTGATTGATGTGGCACATAAATCACTCATCAAAGGCTGGGAAACGGCGAACGAAAATTACGACCAATTTACCAGTCGCGGCATTTTAACCGACTTCCGTCCGGCAAAACGTGTGGGCTTGGGTGAGTTCGGTTACTTACCAACCGTGGGCGAGGGTGAAGAATACACCTACGGCACGATTGGCGATGAAGGTGCGCAAGTAGCCCTTGCCACCTACGGGCAAATGTTCAGCATTACCCGTCAGGCAATCATCAATGACGATATGCACCTATTAACCACGATCCCGTCAAAAATGGGGCAAGCGGCACGTGCAACCATTGCGAAACTGGTGTTTAGCTTACTCACTGGCAATGCTACCGCACAAGATGGCAAGAAATTGTTTGATGCTGCTCACAAAAATAGCCTCACAGGTGCAGCATTAGATGTTGCGAACATCGACAAAGCCATTCAAATGATGAACGGCTTTGTGAACGTACGCGGTGAACCGCTCTCTATTGAGCCAGAATTTATGCTAGTACCAACCGCATTGCACACCCGTGCTAAACAGGTGTTAGGTTCAGCTTCAGTCGAAGGAGCGGACATCAACAGCGGCATTATCAACCCAATTCGCGACATCGTGCCAACGATTAAATCACCACGCTTACAGCTTGCTGATCCGAAATCGTGGTACCTCATCAACAAACAGGCTATCGAAGTCTCTTACCTCGATGGTGTGGAATCGCCATACATTGAGCAACAACAAGGCTTCAACATTGATGGTGTGACGACAAAAGTGCGTATTGATGCAGGCGTGAACGTGATTGATTATCGTGGGATTGTGAAAGTGACGAACGCGTAAGCGGTCGGATTTTAACAACAAAAGGCGAAGCCCCGTGTAACGGAGAATTACACGGGGCTTCTTTCATTCCTACTTCCAACACAAGAAGGAATAACAAGTGGATTATATCCTAATTAGAGAGATGCGTAAAATGCTGAAAATGTATTTAGAACATACGCAAATTAAAGTGCTCGTTTGGGCAATGTTATTTATCGGCTTTATTTTCGCCATTGCCAATTTAATTACGGCAATTAAGTGGTGGTAGAGCAAACAAGGAGCTAACAATGGCAAAAAACTATATTCAAGACGGCAATACTATTCGTTTTAGTGCAAATCAAAACATTAAAAGCGGTGATGTGGTGATGGTAAACGAACTTGCCGCAGTGGCAATTACCGATGTTGCCACAGGCGATGACGGCGTGGGCTTAACAGTAGGCGTGTTTACCGTCAAAGCGAAACAAGCAGACGACATCAAACAAGGCGATGCGCTTTACTGGTCAGAGTCAGAAGGTGCAACCAAAACCGCAGGTAGTAACAAACGCTTAGGTATTGCATGGCGTAATAGTGGCACGATGTCGGCAGAAGTGGATGTAAAAATCAATGCCTAGCTTGTTTGACAAAGTCTTGGCGGAGGCGGACAACACCATCAAACAGGTAATGATGTCCGCCTTTACCATTAACGGCAAACGTTATCAAGCCGTGCTCGATGAATCGCCAAACTTGATGCAGTATGAAGATAACCGTATCAACGGCACCACTCGCACGCTCACGTTGTTTAAATCTTCAGGTTATCAACCAAAAATGGGCGATCTGATTAAACAAGGTCGAGCAGAGTACATCGTGCGAGGCTTTAGCTTTAACGATGAACTGATTATCTTACAACTGGAGTAATGAATGAGTGCAACAATCAGCGGATTAGATCAGATTATTGCCAATGCGAATCGAATAGCCCAGAAACAGCTACCACGAGCCACTGCAACGGCAATTAACCGTATTGCGAAACAAGCGATGCGAAAAAGTACCCGTTCTGTTGCCAAAGAAGTGAAAGTGCCGACAAAATTAGTGCGAAGCCGTGCAAGGTTACGCCAAAAAGCCTCGGTGCGTAAATTGATGGCAAAAATTAGCGTAAATCGTGGCAACTTGCCTGTTTTTCGATTGTTGGAAGATGGCAAGCGTAAAATTCGTGTGAGCAAAGGGCAAATCCGCATTGGACAACATCGCATTCAACGAGGTTTTATTCAAAAACTCAAAAATGGACACACGCAAGTAATGCAACGCAAAGGGCGGGAGCGTTATCCGATTGATGTGGTGAAAGTCCCTTTAGCTACGCCGCTTACTAACGCCTTTCATCGAGAACTGAAAGATTACGAAGCACAAATCAAAGTGGAACTCACTCAAACGCTGGGGGCAACTTTACGGAGGTAACCATGCAAATCCACACTAAAATTCGCCAACAAGTGATGGCACAACTGAAAAACAGCATCAAAAACGTTGAGCATTTTTATTCAGGCAGACCGCTTTTTGTGGATATCGATCAGCAAAAAGTGGCGATTGCCGTGTTTATTGAAGATGCGGAATGTGAAGACATTAGCAACTGTAATCGACAATGGAATGCAACACTAAATGTCGCGGTTTATCTGAAAACTAATCAAGGTGAAGATGAACTTGATGTCCTTGCTGAACAAATCAAAAACGAGCTTGATGAGGAAACGCCTGATTTGCTTAATACCTGCAGCTTAATGGGCTACGACATTGAGCAAGATCAAACCAACCGCACTTGGTTTATCGCCACCGTGCGTTATCAAATTAACTATGAGGACTAATTATGGCAACTCAAACGACCCCCTTTCAAGGGACTAAATTTTATCTTGGTACAGGCTTAAGCACCGAAAAAGCCATTACGGCTTGCACCGTTTCCCCAGCACCTACCATTACCGCAGCAGGTTTAGGTGCGAAAGCGGGCGACTTTGTCAAAATTACCGGGCTTGGCTCATTAGATGGCTACTATCCTGTGAAATCGGTTGCAACGGATGTTGTCACTTTTGCCGGTGAAGTTGATTGGACAGATCAAGATAAGCCGACCAATTTTGCCACCGCAAAAGCGTCTGTGGTGCAATGGTCGTCTAACTTCTGTGCGATTAAAAACATTGAATGTGATGGCGACACATTAGGTGAAGAAGATGTGACAACCATGTGCTCGGAAGGCACGGAAACAGAGGCGGGCGAAATTGAATACGGCTCAATCAAACTCACGTTCTTCTACGCACCGGCAACGGCAATGCAGCAAGATCTACGCAAAAAATTCTTCGCCAAAGAAACTTTCCCTTGGAAAATGGTATTGAAAAAAGAACAAGGCTCGCTTTACGGCACAGGCTTTATCCAAACCTCACCAAACTGGAGTGGTGAAGTGAAAGGCAAGTTTGAATCAGGCGTCACAATTAAAAAATCGAAACGCGATTATCATTTGCCAGCCTAAGCGGTCGGATTTTCCTCTAAAAATGCGAAACCCCAAGTGACAGCAAATTACTTGGGGTTTCTTTCATTCCAACTTCCTAACCAAGAAGGAACAAAATTTGATTAAGTATAACCCAAAATATCAATTAAAGGTAGGTGGAAAAATGAGTGAAAAAGATGCGGGTGTTGCAGGAAAAATGTTAGCCACTGCAGCCATTATTGCCGCAACAGGCATTCTGTTTTTTGGATTATCGTTCACTTTAAAATTATTTCTATAATGGAGCATTAAAATGACCCTACGTACCCAACTATTATCCCGTAAACCCCAAATTACTCCCATCACTCTAATGGGCGATCAATACTACATCAAACCGCTTACCGTGGGCGAAATGAACCGTCAGATTTTTGAACAACGCCAAGATCTGATTAAACTTGCCGAAAAAGCGGGTGTTGCACTTCCCTCTCCTGAAGATAAAACCTTTGATGAAGTGTTAGAAAAATTCGCTCAACAATATCAACTGCCTCGCGCAATGGCGTCTCGCCTGTGTGATGAAAATGGTGTGTTGTTGTTTGATGCGGATAATTTAGATGACTTGAAAGCATTATCTGAACTCGACGCAAAATTGATTTCAGATTTTAATCAAGCAATGGCAGCAGAACTCCCAAAAGCCTTAGTGAGCGAAGAAAATTCCAACTAACCCTTTCGCTCGCACTAGGAAAAACGCTGGCAGAAATTGAACAAATGCCCGAAGAACACTTAACGGAATATCAACTATTTTATCAAGAACAACCCTTCGGGCTTTGGCGTGAAGATTATCGTGCAGCACAAATTGCCTATTTATTGGCAGTAGTGAATAGCGATCCGAAAAAATCGCCACCAACACTCACCGAATTTATGCCGTTTTTTGCTCAAGAAGAGGAAGATGTGGAAGAAGATGATGGCGTGGCGGATTATTTGGCGAAAAGATAAAATGGGAAAACCTCCATTAGGAGGTTTTTTTTAGGATATAGTCACAAATTTTAATAATGAAATCTAATAATTTTATTACTCCATAAAAAGCTATGGCAGCGATAGGGACTGCGAGAAGGAAAGACATTAGCAATCTTTCCCCATCAAGTAACGGTATTACAGAATACAAGACAAAGATAACATCAGCCCAAAACAAAAGACCAAAGATTCTTTTTGAAAGGCTATCAAAAGATGAAATCCAATAAAAAAAAGCGAAAACTGGAATCATTAGAATAGGCATAGTGTTATCTCCTCTGTGTCTAGTGAATTTATAAGGTTTTTTAGCCCCAAAATCAAGCGACAGGATATTAAAAATGAGTTCTTTAGGTTCTTTAAACATTTACTTGTCATTAGAAACCGCACAATTCCAACAAGGATTATCAAAATCAACAGCACAAACACAACATTTCACAAAATAGCGATCCGAAAAAATCGCCACTAAAACTCACCGAATTTATGCCGTTTTTCGCTGAAAAAGAGGAAGAAACCGAAGAGGACGATGGAGTAGTGGATTTTTTAGCGAGAAGGCAATAAAAGTATTGAATTTTTGGTTTTCTTTCCTTATAAAGAAAATAATGAGGGGAGAAAATATGAAACAGACTTTTAAAGATATTGATTGGTTGATTACTTCAACTTTTAAATTTATCTTAGCACTAACTTTAATTGTTGGGGTTGTGTTAGGGATTGCTTATTTTATTGAAAACATTAAAACTGGTAATGCCAAAGGTGTTTTAATTTGCTTTATGCCCATCTTATTTATCATTGCTCACTTACTAGATAAGTATTGGTGGAGGAACACAAAAAAATATCAAGAACTAATGAATAAAGAAAATAAATGAGGGGAAAAATGAAAGAAGAATTCGAGTTAATTGGTTGGTTGATTTCTAATACCGTAAGCTTTTTTCTAGCGTTATTGTTAATTGGCGGTGCTTTCTTTGGTTTTGTTTATCTTATGATTTGGGCAAAAGAGAGCGGGTTACAGAATGTCATTGTTTATTCTATTAGTGGCATAGGCTTTGCATTTAGTGCTTGGTGCTTTTATATCGCATACAAACAGCACCCTAAATAGCCTACAAAATAAATTTATATTTGAATAAAAGCCTGCATTTTAAGTGCAGGCTTTTTTATTTGTTGGCGAAGGAAAATTAAAATGAGTTCACTAGGTTCATTAAACATTCAGCTTTCATTAGAAACGGCACAGTTTCAGCAGGCTTTATCAAAATCAACAGCACAAACACAACAGTTTGCGAAAACCTTTGTTGTGGATATGGATAAGGCAAGACAATCTGCTCGCCAGTTTGCGGATAGAACCACGCAATATCTTGGTAATATCGAAAAGGCGGCGAATAACATCAACAATGCTGCTAAATGGGATTTCAGATTTGACAATTTTGACCGAGTAAAAGCTGCTGCAAGACAATTTATTGCTTTCGCTGATGCTAATACAGAATTAAGCAATAAAATCAAACTGGTGAGCGAAAATGAACTGCAACACGCTCAAGCGTTAGCTGCGGTATATGATATTTCAATGAAAACCGCCCAATCTACCCAAGCGGTTTCTTCTGTTTATCAGACTTTTGCTCAAAATGCCAAAGAACTTGGCATTAACCAGCACCAAGTGGCGGAAATGACGGAAATTATTTCCAAAGCGGTTTCTATCTCTGGGGCAAGTGCCTCAGACGCCCAAAACGCCCTGACCCAATTTAGCCAAGTGTTATTGATGGGTAAATTCCGTGCCCAAGAATATAACTCAGTGATGACCCAAACGCCAGCTGTGATGCAAGCAATTGCACGTGGTTTAGGTGTAACAATGGCTGAGTTAAAAGTGATGTCTGATGATGGTAAATTGACCACTGATAAAATCATTCAGGGTTTAGAGCGTTCTAAAAAATCAGTTGATGAACTGTACGGTAAAACCACGACAACGATTAGCGGTGCAATGCAGAATTTATCGACTGCCACAGAAAAATGGGTTGGTGAGCTAAATAATTCATTGGGGGTGTCTGATAAAGCTGTTTCGGCTATTCAAGCGATCACAAATAATCTGGATTTATTGGCGAAAGCAGCGACTGTCGCAGGGGCAGCTTATGTTGGGATAAAATTAGGTACGGTTGCACAAGGCAGATACAACCATATTAAAGCCATTCATACTGAAACGAATGCGACATATGAAAAACTAGCCGCTTCAGCTAAAGAAGCACAAGCCAATTATCAAACTCAATTAGCTATTTACCAAAACATTCAAGCGAAGCAAGCTGATGTTGTGGCGACCCAAGCTCAAATTCAAGCAGAGCAAGCTAAGTTGCGAGTGTTAGCTCTATCAGCAACAAGCTACGCTGAACGCCGTTTAATTCAAACCGAATTACAAGCGTTAGATCGTGTCAGTGCAGAACTCACGCAAAAACAAATTTTCCTTGAGCAACAACAAATTGCCTCAAAACAAGCCCTTAATGTGGCTTATCGTGAAAATGCCATAGCACAGTCTGCTTTTGTGGTAGGGACTAAGTCAAGCAGTGTTGCAATGACGGCTTTTAAAACAATAAGTGCCAGCGTAACGACTGAAATGAATGCCCTTAAAGTCGCAATGCTGTCTAATCCAATTACGCTTGGACTAACAGCAATTTTGACGACTGCATCATTTTTGGGATTGTTCAGCGATAGCACCAACGAAGCCACAGAAGCAGCATTGCGTTATGCTGATTCTATCGAACAGGTTAAAGCAAACCTTGAGCAAATGACGAAAGTTCAAGTGGCGGCTGAGTTGGTGAAAACCAAGCAATCTATTGAAGAGCAAGAAAAAGCGGTTGCACAACTTCGTTTAGAGCAACAACGATTGATCAATGCGACAAAATCTAAAATTGATGTGGATTATACTAATTTAGGTGTAGCTGTCGAAACAGCTAAGTCAGACAAAGAGATGGCTGAACTTAAAGATAAGCTCACACTTAAAACCGCAGAAGTAGAGGAAGCACAAAGCAAGCTCAATAAAACCTTAGAATGGCAAAGAGATCTTAAAGCTCACGAGCCAGTAGCCAATCTCAAAGAACAATTTTCAGCCCTCTTTCCACAAGTGGATCAATCACAAATCAAGGTTGATGGCTTGAATGTGTCTGTTGGTAACTTAACCGTCACTTTACCGCAAGCCACTATTGAAGCCTTGAAGTTTGCACGTGCTATCGGCTCTATTGCAACAGGTGCAATTCAAGCAGCGGTAGCAGTAGCTAATCTAAACAACGTCAGTGGTGGACAACTCGGCGAAACTGCCCAGAAAATGATTCGCCTTAATCAAATTGAAGGTGAGTTATCTGAGGCTAAAAAAGGTAAAAATAAAAAACGTATTGCAGAGCTTGAAGTTGAGCGAGCTGAATTAAGTGGTCGTTATAAAGATCTAAAAGGGCAAGATTTAGAAGCTGTGAAAGCCTCAGACCTTACTAAATTCGAACACCAAGCGGAAGAGAGTTTATTAAAAGGTAGTGGCAAAAGCAAAAAAGGTTCGAAATCAAGCGAAGATTACCGCAACGATTGGGATAAATACTATGATGATTTAGTCAATGCCAATGCCACTGCGTGGGAAAAAATCCGCTATGAGCAAGAAGTGGCGGCACGTGAGTTAGATAAGCATCTTTCACACGGTGTCGTTAGCCAAGCCGAAGCGGAAAAGGCACGTGCTTTGATTACTGAACAATATAGCAAACAACGCAGAGAACTGGCAGGGCAATACGCCCCAGAAATTGCCGCTCAAGAGCAGTTAAAGCAACAGCTACAAGATGTTACGCAGTTACGGGAAAATGAGGCATTAACAGCCATTCAAGCCATCAAAGCCCGTGAAAAAGCTCAATACGACTACGCCCAAAATGTGGCACAAAATGCCGTCAACCCACTGGCACAATTTAACGCCCAATTCGATCCTTACCAAGAAATTGAAAACCAACGCACCCGTGATTTAGCGTTGCTTGATGCAATGCAGGATAGCAACGGGCAAAAATTATTGGCGGAGGAAGATTACCAGCAAAAACGTCAGCAAATTATTGATAAATACGATCTTGAGCGTCAGAAAAAAGAAGCCGATTACTACATTCAATCCACCCAAATGATGAGTTCCGCCTTTGATACGATGGCAGGTGTAATGGAAAATGCGGCTGGGCAACAATCGGCAGCTTATAAAGCAATGTTTGCGGTATCGAAGGCATTTGCGATTGCGGAAGCCTCTATTAAACTTTCGCAAGCAATTAGCCAAGCAATGGCTGATCCAACCGCCCTCACACCCGTGCAAAAATTTGCCAATATGGCAGCAATCGCTTCTGCAGGTGCAAATCTTGTTTCGCAAATAACCAGTATCGGCTTTTCAGGTGGTGGTTACACAGGCGATGGCGGCAAATACACGCCAGCAGGTATCGTCCACAAAGGCGAATATGTGATCACGAAAGAAGCCACCGCACGATTGGGCAAAGGTTACTTGGATTATCTGAACTACGGTAAACGTGGTTTTGCCAACGGTGGCGGTGTTGCCGTACCAACCTTACCGACAATGTACTATCAACCAAGCCAAGCAAATACAGGGCGAATTTCGGTAAACGTGATCAACAACGGCGAACCGATGGAAGCGAATGTCTCGCAAAAAGAACGCAACGGACAGATGGAAATTACCATCGAGCTTATGCGACAAATCGCCCGAAACGAAACCAACAACGTGCTACAAAGCAATTTTAGAGCAGGCGGAATGTTCGCACGATAATCTCAAAAAACAAACCCCGAGTAACGGCAAATTACTCGGGGTTTTTATTACCCATAAATAGGTTGTGGAAGTATTTATTAAGGTAAATATATGGAGCAAATTATAAACAGTGTTATTCCTTTTTTCAAGGAGTTGATTATGCAATATGGATTATGGGAAGCAACGTTCGCCGTTGCTTTTTTAATTTTTATCTTTGCTTTTACTTGGAAATTACCAAGTATTATTAAAGCAATCCGCTGGTGGTAAAATGGAAACATTCAACTGGTGCATTCGCCCGAATTACAGCATCGCAAACGAGCCTGATATTACCGAAGTTAGTTTTGGCGATGGCTACACCCAACGCAGACCGAATGGTATTAACTCAATGCTGAATACTTACTCGGTTACGATCAAAGCTCGTAACAGCCAAGCGGTGAAAATTACCGAATTTTTTGCAAGACACAAAGGCATTCAGCCGTTTATCTTTATCGATCCTTTAACCAAACAGCGTAAAAAAGTGATTTGTAAAAAATGGCCGGCAAAAGTGGGCTTGGTTCACACCGAATTTAGCTGCGATTTTAAAGAGGAACCTTAATGGCAACGCTTATCAGCAACCAATTCAAACTTGACCTTGCTAAACTCGAACAAAATGCCTTGATTGAACTCTTTGAGGTAGATTTGCGAGGGTTAAAAGATGCCGATGGAATCAATGGTGAAGTGTACCGCTTTTATGCAGGCAAGAACGAACTTTCACAGTCGATTGTCTGGCAAGAAAAAACTTATCAACCTTTTGGGGCAGATGCCTCAGGTTTTGAAATGTCGGGGCAAGGGCCGAGTAATCGCCCTACGCTCACGCTGGCTAATCTTAATGGTGCATTAACCGTGCTTTGCAACCGCTTTGACCAATGTTTAGGCGGTATTGTACGCCGTCGCTTGGTGTATATGCACTATCTTGATGCAGTGAATTTTACGAGCGGTAACAAACAAGCCGACCCCACGCAAGAAGCGGTTAGTTATTTTGTCATTGAGCAGCTTTCTTCACTCAAACGCGATGTGGCTCAATTCACACTTGCTTTACCTAGCGAAACCGACAATGCCTTAATTGGTGCTCGATTGATTACGGAAACCTGCTGCTGGCTCTATCGTGGCGTAGAATGTGGCTACACAGGCAAAGCAGTGGCAGACGAGAAAGACCAACCGACCACCGATCCGAAAAAAGACAAATGCAGTGGTTTGCTCAGCGGTTGCAAGTTACGAAACAACACCCACAACTATGGAGGGTTTGTGAGTGTGAATAAGTTAGGTTAAAAAATAAGCCCCGAGTGCTGTAACACTTGGGGCTTTTATTATATTTGATGAGGTACGTAAAATGCTAGAATTAGAACAAACCATCATTACCTACGCTAAATCTCAAGAACCGCACGAATGTTGCGGTTTTGTGGTATTAAAGGGTGGCGAATCTCATTTTCTGCCTTGTGAAAACATCGCAGTAGATAAAGAAAATCACTTTGAGATTTCCCCTGAAGATTATCTCAATGCGGAACAGCAAGGTGAGGTGATCGCACTGGTGCATTCGCACCCCAATGGCAAACCCGTGCTCTCTGTAGCCGATTTACAAACACAAATGTGTTGCCAACTCGATTTCTGGTTGGTGTGTAACGAGAAATTGCATATTTTCCCGAAAATCTCACCGCTTGTTGGGCGGGAATTTGAACACGGCAAAATGGATTGCTACACCCTCTATCGTGATTTTTACCGCCTAGCGGGCTATGAAATGAAAAACTACGAGCGTGATGATCATTGGTGGGAAGATGGCTTCAATCTTTATCTTGATAATATTGAGAAGGAAGGTTTTGAAAAAGTCACGGATTTACACGATTTACTGATTGGCGATGTCATTTTAGTGCAGATTAGCTCAGAAGTGCCCAATCACGCAGCAATTTATATTGGCGAACAGATGGTATTGCACCATTCCCCCAGACGCCTTTCAAAACGCGATTTGTATGATGGATATTGGCTCAAACACACACATAGTATTTGGAGATTTAAACAATGGTCACAGTTAGATTTTACGGTACCCTTAAACAGTTTGGCACTACATTCAAATTAGAGGTACAGAATACGGCAGAAGCCTTACGTGCCTTAACCAGTCAAATTCCCCATTTACGCCAATTTATTCAGCAAGGCTTGTTCACCGTTCGCATTGCTCAACAATATATCGATAATCGCTATTTAGAAAAAGGGTTGTATTACACGCTGAAAGAAAATGATGTGATCCACATTACACCCGTATTAAAAGGGGCAAAACGTGGTGGGGTGTTTGGTGTGATTGCAGGCGTTGCAATGATTGCAACTGCGTTAGTATTAAGCCCATTGGTATTAGGTGCTGTTGCGGCTTCAACCGCTTGGACTATCGGTGCGGTGGGTGCTTCGTTATTATTAGGTGGTGTGGCTCAAATGCTGACGAAACAGCCTAATATGCCGAATGTGTCTGAAAAAGAGAAGAAAAATTCGACCGCTTTTTCGAACTTATCGAATATGGCATCGCAAGGAAAACCGATGCCGTTGGCCTATGGACGGATTCGCACCGGGTCAATGATTATTTCGCAAGGTGTGGAAACTTTCGATGCAGAAACAGCGAAATTAAAATAAGAGGTGACTAATGGGTTTTTTTAAAAAGGTTTTTGGTGGCGGCGGTGGCGGTAGTGGACATACGCCTGTTGAAGCAAAAGAAAGCGGACGTAGCAAACAGCGAGTCAAAATCGTTGAAGTGATTTCTGAAGGCGAAGTGGAAGGATTAGCGGAGGGGATGAAATCCGTCTATTTTGACAATACCCCTGTTCAAAATGAAGATGAAAGCTACAATTTCCAAAATGTACTGCTCGAAGGGCGAGTCGGTTCTCAATCGCAAGAGATTATTTCAGGTTTTAATACCTCTGAAAAAGAGGTTTCCGTTGGTGCTCAAATCAGAAAAGTGACACCCATTACACGCACAATTACGGATGCAAAAGTATCAAGATTGCGTTTAACGCTTGGGGTGCAATCGCTTTTTAGACAAGAAGATAATGGCGATACCAATGGTGCTACAGTCAATTTAACCATATTTATTGGGAATAAACGTTATCCTATTGCGATTTCTGGCAAGTATAGCTCACAATATTTACAGCAACATACTTTCACAGATTTGCCTAAAACGCCTTTTACCGTGCGTGTTGAACGTGAAACCGAAGACAGCAAATCGCAACGCCTACAAAACAATACCGTTTGGTCAAGTTACACGGAAATTATCGATACCGAATTTACCTACCCAAACACGGCTTATGTGGGCGTAAAATTTGATTCGGAATATTTCTCCAACTTGCCAACACGCACCTACGACATCAAAGGCATTAAACTCAAAGTACCGAGCAACTACAACCCTGAAACTCGTGAATATAAAGGCTTGTGGGATGGCACATTCAAAATTGCGTGGTCAGATAATCCGGCTTGGGTACTTTACGACATCGTCACCAATAAACGCTATGGCTTGGGCGAACGTGTGGGCGAAATGGCGATTGATAAATGGGCGTTGTATCAAGTCGCTCAATATTGTGATCAACTTGTGCCCGATGGTTTTGGCGGTACTGAACCACGTTTTACCTGTAATGCGTGGCTCACTGAACAGCGTGCTGCCTATGATGTGATTAACGATATTTGCTCGATTTTCCGTGCCATGCCTGTGTGGAATGGGCGTGAGTTGACCGTCGTAATGGATAGACCAGCCGATCCAGTGTGGACCTACACCAATGCCAACGTGGAAAACGGCGAATTTACTTACACCTTCTCCGCGAAAAAATCACGCCATAACGCCATTCAAGTGGAATATGCCGATAAAAACAACGCCTATGAGAAAACTATTGAGTATGTGTCTGATGATGATTCAATCCGCAAAAACGGCTTGAACGTGAAAAAAGTGACTGCTTTTGGTTGTACTTCTCGCGGACAAGCACATCGCACGGGCTTGTGGTTGTTGCAAACGGAAAAGCTAGAAACTAAAACGGTTTCCTTTACCGTCGGTACAGAAGGCTTAATGCACACACCCGGCGATATTATCAAAGTGGCTGACGTGGATTATGCAGGCACCAATATTGGCGGGCGTGTGCTAAAAGTGGAAGGAAAGAAAGTTACGTTAGATCGTGAAATCAATCCCGAACACTACACCGCAAACAGTTTCTTTACCTACATCAACAAACAAGCGAAGCACCAAGATATTCGCATTGTCGCATTGAATGGTGCGGAAATTACGCTCGAACGCACACCTGAAGACTTAACAGATTATAGCGTTTGGTCGCTGACAACGCAGAAAATCAACACGCAGTTATTCCGAGCCTTAAGCGTGAAAGAAGAAGCCAAAGGCAAATACAGCATTGTGGCATTACAGCACGAACCGCAAAAAGAAGCCATTGTGGATAACGGTGCAAAATTCGAGCCAAAATCGACCGCTCTTTTACCCCGTGTCAGCGATATTCATATCGATATAGGCACTGATGGCAAAATCCGTGTGGATGCGATAGTTTCAGGTGGTGAAGGCACTGTGCTTTATGATATTCGCCTGTATAAAAACGGCAAATTGGTGGAGATTAAACTGAGCAAAAAATCCCCTGAAATGGCGTTTGATGAATTAGAAGATGGTGACTATTCTGTTGTCATTCAAGCGAAAAACGAACGTGGGCAACTTTTAAGCGAACAGACCAAAACCTTCACCATCGTTCGACCGCCTGTACCGCAAAATGTGCGTGTGCAAGGAGGAATAGGCAGTATTACGCTCGAATGGGCGTGGGTAGATGATTTCACCCAAACTGAAATCTGGGTCAGTGAGCAGGATAACCTGACTACCGCACAACGTTTAACCAAGCTCACTGCAAAAATGTACAGCCATGAAGTCGGTGCAAAACAGGTGCGTTATTACTGGCTTAGACACGTGCGAGGGCAAAATGTCGGGGCGTTTTATCAACAAGCGGGCGTGCGGGGCGAAAGTTCGGTAGATATTGATAAAGAGCTGAAACTGCTGAATGAAAAGCTTAGCAAAAACATCATCA
>OGJJ01000440.1_pt1 | contig 38052 bp, 39 predicted proteins | sample 1572081 | NCBI WGS metagenome assembly OGJJ01 (sample SAMEA2582122, study PRJEB24529) | metagenome | biome: Human gut stool | place: China | collected 2011
CTCCATCTGCCTCATGAAGCGGTGCGATCTCTGTGGTGTCGAATTTCTCATCGTATGCATTTGCAATACAGTTCTTCAGCTCTTCTTCTGTAAAATCTGTAAGAAAACGGCTCATAACTTCATAGGCTGTTTCCTGATATGTCATCTGAGCAAGTTTCTCTACAGGAACATCCAGTTTCGGAATAGAAGTAGGTACGAACAAACCTCCGTCTTCGGAAAGTCCTTTCAAAATAGCCATAGACGCTGTTACTGTCTCGCCTTTGCCTCTGGTGCTCTTATATAATACCTGCATGTATCCTTCCTGCCTTTCTTTGGTTCTTTTTTGATTTTTGTCATAGTATACCACGGTAACGTGTAAAATTCCATAGTAAAATTCAAAAAGCTCCGAAAGATTCTCATTCTCTCGGAGCTGTATACGTTGTCCCTGTATTCTAGTGTGCTGCAAGCACCTCATCCGGATATGTATAAAATTCATGTACACCGTGCTTGAACAGCTTCTTGAGGTTCTTGTCAAACCAGGAGATATTGTCCCTGGCCGCGGCTGATTTCTGGATAAAGAACAGCGCACCCTGGGAATAATCCGTTCCCTCAAGGACCTGTCTGACGGCATCCTTCGTCTCCTGTGAAACAGTGACTTCTGAAATCCGTCCGTCCTCGACCGGCGAAAACTGAGCTACGCCATTATCATACTCCCAGATGACATCTGTGACATTATCTGGAAATTCACTGTATTTCACACGATTCATGATCACATTGGCAACCATGACCCTGCCCTTGATATCCTCTGTTCCTGCTTCTGCCTCCACGATCTGCAGAAGGTTCTGATAATCCTCATCGGACATCATCTTCGCAGAAGATACGACCTTGGAATCAAAATCGTCGATGGTCATTGCCATGGATTCACTGACATTCATCTCAACTGCCTGGCTGGTGATCTTCTGTACGCGCTGGCCTACGATCACGTCCTCGCAGGAAGTTCCGATACGGTTGATCGTCATTCCCGCAGAAGGAGTCCCACTCACGCCGGAAGCCACACCTGCGATCCCTGATGGCAGATCATAATTCGCACCTTCATAAATACTGCTTCCTGTGCTGTCTGCTGCCGCATAGACTCTGTTCTGCTTATTAAGGCTGTCCGCGATCTTAAGACCGCCGGATACGGTCAGTACGGTAGCGGCACATACGCTCAGTGAAACAAAGGCTCTCAATGAGGCTGGCAGTCTCTTCCTGTTGTTCGTCTTATTCTTACCCTTAACGGGCTCCGGGTTCTGATTCTCTGATAATTCTGATTTCTTCATACTCTTATAATCCTTGCAATTTCATTATGTCTTCTTTTCTGAAATTATTTTTTCTGTAATATTTTCGTAATTTATAAGAAAATTATATTTAATAATCGTGCTCCTGTCAAGTATTTTTTCTTGATAGGGCTTTGGAAGACTTGGTTGTTATGGATCGATCTGCAGATATCATTATTATAAGAGTATTCTCTGCGAGGGTCAACAATTTTCGTTCGACACGATTTTTATCGCTGTTTAACCTGAATAGCGAAGTGCGTCGATCGGCTTTTTTCTGGCTGCTTTGTTGGCCGGGTACAGGCCGAAGATGATACCGATCAGACCTGTAAATGCTACGGAGACACATACCACACGCATATCCATCGTAAACTGCATGGACGGGGTAAAAATCCCCACAAGCTTCAGGATCACCCACGAAAGTCCGATTCCGGCGAAGCAGCCCATGATACTGACGATCAGCGCTTCCAGAAGAAACTGCATCATGATCGTTCTCTTGCAGGCCCCGATCGCTTTTCGGATTCCGATCTCCCTGGTACGCTCTGTCACGGAGACCAGCATAATGTTCATGATCCCGATGCCGCCGACCAGAAGGGAGATTGCTGCGATACCACCGATCATCAGTGCCATCGTGCTGTTGACACTTTCCATCGTATCCATGATCTCCGACTGATCTGAGATAGAAAAAGCATCCTCATCGTATTCAAACCGCTCCATAAGGAGCTCTGTCAGGGCATTTTCGGCTTCATCCAGAGTCTCCTCGCTGGTCGCAGAAGCACAGAACTGTGTCACATTCAGGATATTATCTGCAAGGCGTGTCATGGTAGAAAACGGAATGTATCCTTCAAGGACCACGGAACTGCCGGAATCCTCGTCGTCAGAACTGCTGCTCATCATATTTGTTCCCTTTGTAAGTGAAGAGGAACTGTCCTCCGTCAGCACTCCGATAACCAGGAAGCTTTTGCCGTTGAGAGAAATCTTTTCGCCTTCGACATCTGCCCTTCCCAGAAGCTCTACCGCTGTATCGTAAGTGAGGGCCACGACATTGGTGTTGTTTTCCACATCAGCGTTTTTGATGAAACGTCCGTATTGTATCTCCATCTTCTGGATGTCCAGATATCTGCCCGTTGTTCCGATCAGGGTCATGGATTCGCTTGTGTAGCCGCTTTTTGCTGTCACGCTGGTTCTTGCCATCGGTGCGGCCGCATCCACTTCATCCGGCTCGGCAAAACCGGAAATCTCACTTAATTTGAGTGGATTTTCCTTGTCATCGCTGATCGTAACGGTCAGGTAGCTGGAGCCCATCCCGGAGATCTCATCGGTGACAGAGGTTGTCGCGCCGTCCGCAATGGACACCAGGACCACCAATGCAACCACACCGATCATGATCCCAAGCATTGTCAGGAAAGCACGGAGCTTATTTGCGGAAACTGCATGCCATGCCATCTTAAAAGACTGCAGAAGTCTCATTTTCCGTCACCTACTTTCCCGGTCCGCCCTGACCGCCTCCGCCGCCAGGACCTCCACTCATATCACCACCGCCGTTTCCGTCCATCTGCGGCATACCGCCGCCATCCATGCCGCCTCCGCTCATATCCGGCATCTGCATGTCTGGCATATCTGTACTGCTGCCGGAAGAACTGCTCTCTGAACGGAGATAATACACCGTCGTACCCTCTTCCAGTCCGTCTGTGATCTCAACGGTACTTCCATCAGAAAGCCCCGTCGTCACTTCTGTCTCGCCGAAAAGATTTCCATCGTCATCTTTTGGAATTGTGATCGTGATCGTATATTTGGCAACTCCGCCGCTGACGCTTGCTGTGTTTCCGATCTTTGTCACTTCGCCTTCAAATTCCTGATCCTCGATCGCGTCAAAAGTCACGACCGCTTTCTGACCGAGTTCTACAGAGTTGATATCGAGTTCATCCACACTTACCGAAAGAAGTCTGTTCTCGTACGGTGAGATCGTAAAAGCTGTGACATCGGTGCTGTACTGGCTGGCGGAATCTACAGCGTCCTCCGTGCTGTCTTCTTTGGATGTGGAAGTGCTGTCTGCTGTGCCTGCAGTTCCACTGGCACTTGCACCTGTGCTTCCGGTGCTTTGACCCGCCTGTGCACTCTGGCTGTTACTGTTTCCTGCTGCGGCTGAATTTTGTGTAGTGCTGCTGTTTTCGTTATTCTGTGTGTTGCCTGTTGTATCCTGCTGTTCATTTGACTGCTGTTCATTCGATGAACTCTGTGATGTACTTTCATCTGTTACAGTCGAATCTGATTCCTGTCCGGAATTACCATTATCGCCGATCTGGTCACCTGAATTATTGTTTTCCGCTGCAGTTTCCGGAAATACCATCTGAAATTCCAGTGTTTTTCCATTATCAGAGATCTGCACACTGGATACTGTTCCTGTCTCAATCCCCTGAATGCTTGCTGTGGTAAAGCAATAGCCCTCTGCTGCCGAAAGAACGACCAATGCCTTATATCCTGTCCCTGCTGCAAAGACACTGTCAGCCGGGTTCCAGGTGATCACTCCCGAATAGATACCGCCTGAAGCAGAAATGTCTGTCACTGGTGTCTGACCGGTCACCGGCGCCGGAATCACTGCAAGAGAGCCTGTCGAGTTTCCACTTCCCACTATGGAAAAAGCAATCTGCTGATCCTGTACGGTATCCTGCGTGTCATCGGAATTATTTTCTGTTTCCTCCACAATGACCGGTGTTGTCCCGTCATCAAAAGAGAGCTGTGTAAAGGTAAGATCCGAAAGATCCTGCCCTGTATATGCCATCTGTGATGCATTTCCCGCACCGCTGGTGGTACTGCTCTGCGCAGAAGATTCTGAGGAAGTCGTTCCGCTTGCTGCCACATTTACGTCCTGTACGATTCCATCCTGCTCTGCAATGATCTGCGGCGATCTGGCAAGCTGTGCAAGTTTCTGTAGTGTTTCTGTCCTTGCTTTACGGACAAGCAGCAGTTTTTCATATTCCGCACTGCTCTCCGTCCCTTCCAGGACCAGAAGCTCATCATCTGCACTGACGGATTCATTTTCGGTCACAGATACCGAAGATACGGTTCCTCCTGCCGCTGTGACTTCAAATGGCTGATGAATATAAAGTGTACCACTTCCAAGCACATTTCCGTTACTGTCAGATACACTCACCTCATCACCCAGAGTCGTTCCATTATCTGTGACGGTAATGATCGTACTGCCACTTTCCTGTGTATCTACAGTTCCTGTAACTACGGTTCCGTCGGATAAAGTTACCGAAACGCTGTCTCCTGCCGCTACAGAATCTGTTTTTTCGATAGATACTGCCATATATCCGTCCAGTGACAGCTCTATCAATGTTCCTTTTTCTGTTATGATATCTGCAACATCCGATCCTTCTTCAACATAGATCGCCTTCACTCTGCCTGACACCGAACTTACAACTGCATTTGCATCCTCGTCTTCCTGGCAGGTGCGGATTTTCTCATCCAGCTCCTCCAGTTCGCTCTGGATCTCATCCATTGCAGTCTGTACGGATGCGCTGTCAACGTTTGCCAGAACCGTTTCCGCCGAAACGTAGTCTCCGCTTTCAACCAGAACGTCTCCGATCGTCAATCCTGATGGGATCGACACCGCCTCTGCATCATCCAGCTCCAGATTTCCGGTTCCTGTGATCGTATTTGAGATATTTTCTTTTTTTACTTCTGCTGTCTGTACCTTGCTGACTTCTGTGGCTGCTGCCACCGGCCGTCTCACTTTCCTGTAGACTACCGCTCCTGACGTTCCTGCCACTGCTACGACAACGATCAGACTTATTATTTTTTTCTTTTTGGATTTTTTCACTTTTCTTCCCTTATGAAACATCTTTACCCTCCAAGCCGTCCGTGTGATCGGATCTCCTGTTCTCTGTCTCTGGGATATACTTTAGCAAAAAGGTGTGTTCACTTATTGTGCGATCTGTGAAAGCCCGATGAATTAAACTTAAATGAACCTTAAAATTCATTTTTTCTATCTGATTTATTTAATTTATACAAATAATTTTCAATTTATTTTTGGTATATTATAGATATTTTCTAACTATTATGTTATAATATTCACAAGAAAAAATTGAAAGTTACTGCGAACGGAGTGAACAGTAACCCTCGAAAGGAGGATGCTATATGAGTAAACGTATTATCACAATCAATCGAATGTATGGAAGCGGTGGACGTGCGATCGGCAAGGCTCTCGCAGAAGAACTTGAAATCGGTTTTTATGATAAAGAACTGATCGAGATCGCAGCCAGGGACAAGAATATTCCTTTCGGCGATCTTGCTGATGTGGATGAGAAACGGCCAGGGGCATGGAGTTTTCCTGTAAATCATGAGATTCAGATAAGCCAGGATTACCGGGCAATTCCGATGAATGATGTTCTGTTTGAACTCCAGCGCGATATCATCCTTTCCCTTTCGGACAAGGAAGACTGCGTGATCGTAGGAAGATGTGCCAACCATATCCTCCAGGATCGTACTTTAAGCGTATTCATCTACGCACCGTTTGAGACCCGTGTCAAAAATGTCATGGAGCGCCTCGACCGTGAAGAAAAGAGTGCCCGCAAACTGGTCAAGAGAATGGACAAAGAACGTAGATCCTATTACGAATTCTTTACCGATGAGAAATGGCTGGATATGGGACAGTATGATCTGTGTATCGACAGCAGTAAATTTACTACGGAAGAGATCGTGAAGATCCTGAAAGAAGCTTATGAAAGATAAAGGTGGGGGAATGTATCTGCATTCCCCCACCTGTTTTATTTCGAGATGTATTCTTTTAGAAATTCATAGATCTGGTTTTCGGTCGGCGGGCAGCCTTCTGCATGATGCTTGAAGTTTCTGGTGCAGTGTCCGACTCCGAGTTCTCCATTTTTGCCTCTGTATCCCTGTCCGATACAGATTTTTTCGTGCAGTTTTTCGAGAAGCCCTTCCTGTTTGAGCATGTCCAGTGCCGGGATAAGGTATCCGTAGCAGGCACTGCAGGAATCTACTTCCTCGACAGCATCAGCTACTTCTACAACTTTGCGGCGTTCCGGGATGTTCTGCTGAACATTTTCACCCAGTACGCGGATGTCCGCTTTGGAAATGTCAGAGCAGCCAACGCCAAGTTCTCCGGCAAGTTTTACATATGGAACATCAGAAACCTTGTAGTGGAGCTGCTGACAGACATAAGCATCTACGAGCACCGGATCCATTGCTGTCCAGATGCGGTTCATCACAACCGGATTTCCACCATCCTCAAAATCCAGATCACCGCAGATATTGTCGACTACAATAAAATCCTGATGAATGCCTGTATTTAAGTGTGCGATCGGTTTATGCAGTCCCATGGAATGGAAATGGCGTTTCTCTGTGTTTGGGATCAGTCCCTTCATATTCTTGAGGGCACAGGTGATCTTGGTCTGGCAGTGTCCCTTCATGACCGGTACATTGATCAGGAAATCAACATCCTTTACACTGTTGCAGATCCTGAGTTCCAGGCCACTGCAGTCCTTTGTGAAGCTTTTGTCCTTCTGTGTGTCGTGGAATTCCACATCATAGTCATCGCAGATCTGCTGATAACCGCATACCTCAAATACATCTGAAGTACGGTCCCCTACCCAGGAACCCTCGAGGATCATCATCCTGTGGAAGCCATGCTCCTTCAGGTATTCTAGTATACCGGCAATGATCTCGGTATGTGTTGTGGCGCCATTGGATGGGTCAGATGCAGATACCATGTTTGGCTTGATACCAACCATCTTATCCTTATCGCCGATCAGCTCCGCAAGATTGCTCTCCTCCAGAAGTTCTTTGGTGATTTTCTTGTATTCCGTGCCAGTTTTTATGAAAATTTGGTTTTTGTTCATGAATGGCCCTCCTGTTTGTGTAGTTCTGTATATTTCTCTTTTTACAGGATAACGCATTTTGGGGAAATGTGCCAGTTAATTATTTTAAGAGGAGGAGTAGTTTTTCTTTTATGTTGCTGCAGTTATTTTTTAATTTCATCATCATCCATTTTAATTTAGTCATTTTGGCCTATTATGACCAAATTAAGTTAGTCTAAAGTAACATGTGTTTTTTCCTTTTCCCTCTTTTTTCAGTTCACCTGCAGCAACCAGTTTTCTTAAAGCTCCCTCAATAGAACTGTCACTGAGTGTAGGACACAATTCACGAATATCCTGTTTATTAAAACGTCCGATCTTATTTTGGCTTGCTCTGCGTACCATCTCAAGTGCAGGAAGTTTCGTTTCAACCAGGCTCATTCTGTCTTCAAAATCCTTATAGGCAGCAAGGATCGTTCCAAGGAGATATTTAATAAATGGCACTACATCTTCTGTTCCTTCGCGCCAGCCTGTCTGCGATGCAGCAAGCGCAGAATAGTACAAATCCTTATTCTTTGCAATCTTCGCTTCCAATGAAACATACTTTCCAACATAAAATCCATTTCTATATAAAAGCAATGTTGTAAGAAGACGGCTCATTCTGCCATTTCCATCATTAAAAGGATGTATACACAAAAAATCATGAATGAAAACAGGAATAGCAATCAATGGTTCCAACTCCATATTTCCTATGACTCGATTATATTCTTCACAAATCCTGTCAAGTGCCTCCGGCGTTTCATATGGTGCAAGTGGTGTAAAAAGGACTTCAACATGACCATCTGGATAAGTCGCACTGATATAATTCTGCACATTCTTTGTCTGTCCTGCGATCGGATTATTCATATGGCTATACAGTATCTTATGAAGCTGCAGAATATAATTCCTTGTGATGGGAATGGCATCAAAACTATCATGTATAATATTCAAGACGTCACGATATCCGGCAATTTCCTGCTCGTCACGATTTTTCGGCGTAGTTTTTTCTTCGACAAGCTGTCGGATCCTCGTACTGGTTGTAACAATTCCCTCAATTGCATTAGATGCCTCCGTACTTTGTATTTTGGCAATCTCCACTAACTTTTCAAGTTCCTCCGGACGCTGCTTCAGATATAATTCCTGTTTTCCAGCTTCTTTATAAATCGCAGCAACCAGCCCCAAGACTTCTGAATCCCATTTTTGCTCCTTGATCGCTGAATAATTAAAGTCTCGCATTCCCTTACCCCTCCTTCCTTTCCCTTAAATAATAGTATAAAATAAGGGAATATTCAATAATTTAAGCGAATATTCCCTTATTATTCTACCCCAATTACGAGAATGATATGCACGAGTAAACTCGCATAGATGATTTCCACTTCCGGACATCTGATTTCCAAATTTCCGGAAGTGCGATCTCATCGCACAAGAATATCCATCCTGCTCCCCTTATCTTCAACTCGTGACAATTTGTCACAGTTTATTACCTTCATTTTATCATTTTTCTTAAAGCATTTTATTTTCTTTGTACGATTCGAATATATATGAAGGATTTTCATAATATACACTGCTGTTATAATCATCGATCTTAGCGCTGATAAACGAATTGTAAACTTTAATTAATGCATCAATAATACTTATATTTTCGTACTCTGCTACCTGTTTTATAAGACGCTTATATACTTTTCCGATATCCCAATGAGATGGAATGGAATATTTACATTCTCCAACATTGTCAAATGTACCAATACCTATCTGTGCTTCTTCTATAAAGTCACCACTTACTCGATCAATGTTATCACAATGATAAACATCTGCAAGATCATATATCTTTTCCAACCGTTCTTTGCCCAGCTGATTCACGATATATGCACGGATATTCTTAGTCTTTCTTGCAATATAATCAATCAAACTACAGATAAAAAACAAATCGTTATCCTTCTGTGTTTCTCTTCCGATTCCAATCATTAAAGCACCTCACAATCTCGATATTTTAAGCATTTCAGCGCTGCCTCTGTACAGAATACAATTTGATGTGTCGGATATTTGAATTTAGCAAGAACCCAGAATTGTTCTCGTGTGATCACACCATCTATATAATCTGAAATAAAGTTATAAATCTGATCATCAGCCATAGCACCGATGACAATGTCATAGTCATGTTCCTGTCCGCTTCGGCATGAAATAATAAAATCAAGCCACTCTTCTGTCATTTCCTTAAATTCTTTTATCTTCAGATTGGAATTCAAGCGTACATTATAAATCGAAACTACCTTAGTGTCGTAACGTCTCGCCCATCTTTGCGCCTGTTCTTTAATAATGGTACAGTAAAATCCTGTTCCAAAATCTTTTGTGTTGCGTCCTTTTCGTATTTCCGGTTTTTCTACCGGCTGATAGCCACCGTGATATACTGTCATCATTGCCATTCACAAATTACCTCATCAACAATTCAATTTCGTCATCATCCATTTTAATTTAGTTAACATCAAAAAATCATTTCATTTTCCACAGAAACTTTTATTGGAGAATCTAATTGGATAAATTTTATTCTATTAGATCCCGTTTGTTCAATCACAAACTCTTTTCCAAACATATTAACTAAGCTAATCACTAATTGTTCATATGCATATTGATTATGATAATAAATTGTAATTTCAGAGACATATTTACCATAAAAAAACTCTTTTAATATCTCCTTGTCTGTCATACCAAGAGAGTGTCCCATTATAAACACCTTAATCGGGGCATCTTCTACAGATCTACGTATTTGTGGTATCCATGCTTTATAAAATGCACCTGTTCGTTTCTGAATTCTTTGAAAGAATTTTTGAAAATATATATAATCCCAATTTTCAAATGCATCATCTCTTACTCCCAATACCATATCATCTTGTTGAAGAGAGCCATGAACTTGATGATGCTGATTTATGTTTCTATTTCCATATATACTCTTATATGTATATGTATAATTAAAGCTAAGCAAATTTACATCCAATAACTGTTCAATTTGAGGACAACGTACCATTGGTTTTATGTTGCATACAAATTCTGTCATATAAATTCTGAAAGCTTTTATTAGTCCATCTAATTCATTTTTTAACACATTCAATAATTCTGTTTTTGAATTCCCATAAACTAGATTTTCTATATCTCGTTTAGAAACTATTCTTACATTTAAGCTAAATGACTGTACATTTGTAATCATAAACTTTATAATCTGAGCTTTATTAGATGGCAACGGTTGCAACAACATCTTTCCCTCACACGAAAAAATATCTTTTGTAAAAAAATCCTCTATCGTAATAAGTACCTTTTCTATCTCTGCCTCAAAATCAATCCAACTATCAGATGAATAGCCACTTTCTACAAAGTATTTTATCCAAACATTTTTCAAAATAATATCATTCAATTCTTCTAAATTTCGACTATTTAAATTAGCAGCATGATTTGCAAAATCTTGTAATGCCCTTTGTGTCAACCTTCCATTTTCACCTAAGCTTACACTGAATGTTTCTCTCTCAACTTCATTTTCTGTTTCTTCTATTTTGATGTTATTCCTATATAACGTCCAAAACTCTGCCCAGTTTTCAACTACAACCAAAAAATCTGTATATCTTGTTGGCAATTTATGATACAAATCAAATCCATTGCCAATTATTAACACATCATTATTCATAATACCTTCCTATCTTTCTACCTTTAAATGACCGAATATTGTATATCATTACTCTCGGCATAGTCAATTACTTCTTTTCTCATCTCCACTGTACACTTTCTACCTATAATTATTCTTGAAATACTCAATTCAAAATCTGTATATGATTTCGCAATTCCTTTATATGCTTTGCGTTCTTTTATATTATATTGAATCTGACCACCATTAAACTCAGCCAAATCATATGGACAATACAGCATCCTTACTTCTTTTTCTTTCGTGGAATCTAATTTTGCAGTTTCATTATACGGATTTTTCACTACCCATGGAATAATCGACAATTCAAAACTCTTTCTTTTCAATGCATTTATAATCATTTTCGTAAAATCAAGTGTATTTTTTTCGCAATACTCTACAGGATATAACTGATCATAATTTCCAACATTATATACTACGCAAATACCATTGCCTTCTGACGCATACGCATCCCACATATACTCTTCATATGTATATGTAAGCGAAAAAACATCATACATTTCTGTAAGATAATTAATGATTAACTCTATATATCCTTTTTTATACCCTGTTTCATTAACAATTTTCTTTATTCTATAATCAATCTGAAATTCTGTCTCATCATTTAAAGTTTTATAAAAAGAAAACCATATTTTTCCTTCTTTTAATGTCTTAAGCTTTGTTTCTGCATTTTTTTGAAATGATATAAATTTATAAACTTCATTATTTTTTATAAGCTTCTTTAAATATGCAATTTTATATGGTGTAGCTAAATCTGGTTTATCCCTTAAATTTCCTAATCGTGTTATGTATTCATCATAAAATCCGATTCCGTACATATAGCCTCTCTTTTCAATACAATTTATAGCTTTTGCCAACACTTTATCTACTATTCATTAATCCTTTATATCCAGATTAATGAATAGTAGAATATTAGCATCATCATCTCAACAACGGAAGAATATTTTCCATCAATTCATTTTTGAATTCCTTTACAATAGATTGATTGAATTGCAATTTTGTCATAGGATGCTCAGTGCTTACCTTATACTCAGAGTATTGAGCTGCCTTTTTCAGATTTGTTTTGTTAGCAATAATTCCATTTTGGAAATGTTGCACATGATACCAGACCTCTTCCGGACTAATAAACCATTTCTTTGCGAAAGCAAATATTTCTTTATTAATTGCTTCATATCTCCTACGGTTAATAATTGCTGAAATATCCTGTCTAAAATATTTACGGCTGTCATTTTCTATTTCCTCAACAATTATACTCAACAGATTTCCCATTTTCTGATTGGACTGTGAAAATTCATTGACCATTTCACGAATTTCTTTTATTTTATCCTGAAAATCTGACTGTTTTTGGTTATTTGTTTCAGGATGTAGAGAATCTACAAATCCCTGTAAAAGTTCAACAAGATATTCAAAATCAATCTTTATTTTGTGGTATGCAATCAAATCATAATCATTCACAACCGGTCCATCACTAGTAGATGGATCTCTTTCCGATTGAAACTCCTCTACTACATTTCTATACATAGCTGCATAATCTTCATACTCCTCTTCTGAAAACTCATAGCTATTCAATATATCCTCAGAGTATCTGGAAAATGCTTTTAGATGAGCAAAGTCATGATCCAATGTACGGAATAAATGCACAAAAGATTGTTTTTGTTTTTTGGATAATGAACTAACATCGGAAGGTCTTTCTGCCAAAGCATGAATAGCATTTACAGATATTTTAAAATCCTGACTGACCTTTTCCCAGTCTTCTGAAAGGGCTACATCTGCACCGTCTTTTTCAAGAGAATAGAGTCTCAAAGCATAATCAATTGCAGATTTAAAGTCATTTGGTGACTGAAAAGTCACAATCTGTCCATACTGTTTTGTATCATCCAGAAGTCTGTTGGTTCTTGAGAATGCCTGTATAATATTTTGAGGTTTCATTGGTTGCTTGTCTATAAACAAAACCGATAATTGCGGAGCATCAAACCCTGTCAGCAATCGCTCTACTACAATAACCAAATCAAGCTGCTGACTTCTTTCCAGATATTTTTTCTCTTTTCGTGCCAGTCGATTATTCAAATTTTTATTATAAGTAGCAATCTCTTCAATTTTATAATAAGTTCCAAACATATCTCCATAATCCTTGAGAGATTCCTGCATTTCAATCTGATTAACTTCAGACCCCTCTTTATTTTCAGACAGAGAATATGTAATGGCAAATTTAGGAAAATCCGGCAATGCCTGATGAATTTTATCAGAAATTTTCAATTCATCATTTCCTTCTTTTATGCGTTTCAATAACTTATAGTATTTTTGAGCAATTGGAATAGATTTAACTGTTAAAATTCCCTCAAAAGTTCTACCCTTTCCTTTTTGAAGTCCAAATTTAGAGGCCGAGCGATTAAGAATAATATCCAATACCTGTCTCATATGAGTTTCACTTTCGAATACTGCTGAATCCTCAACGTTTTCTTTTGGTCCGAGATTCTCAACCATAAATCCAAGTACAGCTTCATCATGAATAGCTTCTTTGATTGTGTAACTATGAAGACATTCACCGTATAGCTGTTTCGTAGTCTGTGGAAGATCTCCTTTTTTCTCATAAGGATTTTCATCCGTTATAGGCGTTCCAGTGAAACCATACCATAAAGAACGACTGAAAAACTCTTCGATTTTCCTTTTCGTGCCAGGGGTTACTGCCCTGTGACATTCATCCACAACAAAAGCAATACGAAGATTTCTTATTTTCTGATAAGCCCTATCGCCTTCTTTTAAGCGTCTTTTTATCATGATTTGCAGTTTTTGTATAGTAGTAACAATCATCTGACGATTTCCATCAGTAAGCCGATTTATTAATGCATTAACATTATCGGTATCGTCAACATCGATTGTATCATTATCTGCGTATGACTGAAACGCCATTTTTGTTTGTGTATCTAAGTCTTTTCTATCAATCAGAAAAATCGTCTTTTCTATAGCCGGAATATCCATCAAAAGATTTCGTGTTGCTTTATAAGAAGTCATAGTCTTTCCTGATCCGGTTGTGTGCCAGATATATCCAGATTTTCCTTCTTGTGAAGCAGCACGCATAGCTTCTATGGCATGAATCTGATATGGACGAAGTAGTAACAATCTTCTGACCTCATTATCCAGTACGGTATACTGAGCAACCATCTTGTGAGCCTGAGGTATATGTAGTACAGAATCTGCAAACTCTATATAATTACAAACGGGATTATTCTTTTTATCCAACCAGCCACTAATAAATTTCTTATTTAATTCCGTATCTCTGGCTGCTGAAAAATATTTGGTGTCTACCACATTGCTTACCACAAACATCTGTATATTAGAAAAAATACCGTGGAATTTTCCTTCAGATATATATTTTTTGATTTGACGGTATCCATCCATATAGGAATGATTTTTGTTTTTCAGCTCTATGTGAATCACAGGAATACCATTTATAAGCAGAGTAACATCAAATCTTCGATTACGAATATCCTCATCCTCACCAGTTGCAAAAGCCTGATATTGATTAATTACTTCATATACGCTTGTACCACCACATATATGCTCATTGTTCATTACCAACAAATGCAGCATTTCATTCCCACGTTGTATATGCACATATACTTTTCCGTTTTCACCAACAAGCCACTTTCCTGCTTCATAAAAAGAAGCATGGGAAATGTCATTTTTTATCTTGGCAAATTCTGATTCTGATAATGGAACATCATTTAACTTGGCTTTATTATTCTGCTCTAATATATATTTGAAGTTATTCCAGAGTTGTTCCTCTGTTTTTATATCTGCTCGATAAGTCCATTGTGATTTATCGTGACATAATTTATCAATCAGACTTTTCTCAATAGCGGATTCTAATTCTGCCATAGTTTATCCTTTCTGCGGAAACATATTCTGCAACATGTATTTTTTTAGTTCCTTGAGTTCGATATATTTACGCTGGTGAAGAGTAATAAGGTGGTCAAAGTTGGAGAAATACTTGCCCAATTTAGCTTGTTCCTCTCTTTTTGGGGGCAATATCACTTCTAATCCTTCTACACCTTTTTTGGTTAACTGTGGTTGTGCACTTCCAAAGCTCATGAAGGAAATTTGTGACTGTCCTTTATCAGATTTCATAAAATGATATAAATATTCTGTTTCTGCCTCTTTTTTGTTTCTTAAAATAAGCATTCCAGAATTAATTCTTGCATATGGTATAAAGCTTGAAATTTCGGCATTATACCAAGCTATATGACCGAGTGAACCTCTGGATGTAACAACAATATCATCTTCTTCCAGCTTGCCATTGCCCATGCTATTAGATTTTTCTTCGCTGATAAACTGATTATCCTGAAATAAAAAACCATCATTAGTCACATTGGATGCATTTAAAAAAAGTGTATGCCCGCTAATATCAAAATCATCACTTGTCGGATAATTTTTCCCACGATCTCCATCTAAAACCTCCACCAAATCAAGCAACTTACGCTGTTCCCAATCTCCAGTATATTCTTTAAATCTTATTTCTGGAACTTTCTTTCCATTCTGCGGAAACATTTTTTGGAGCATATATTTTTTCTGAAGCTTAATGTCGTTACACTTTTGCTGGTGAAGAGTAATGAGGTGGTCAAGGTTACAGAAATAGTTTCCTATCTTAGCTTGCTCTTCCTCCGATTTAGGATAGATAATATCTGTATCTTGCATAGCAGATTTTGAAATTGATGTAACTTTTATCCCCTGCATCAAAGGTAGCAACTGATTGTGATATGTACTTGAATTTAAATAATATCCTAAATATCCAGGAGCAAATTTTTCTAATGGCCTATATGGAATAGTATGCAATCCAGATAACACAACATCATTGCTTAATCCTGCTATTTCACTGCATTTTCCAACAGTTGTATCCTCTGCTGTATCAGCTACAATCACGTCTCCATTCTGCAAAAATGAAGCCTTATATTTCATCAAAACACTTTCGTCCTGAATCATTGGAAGCTGCTCTTGTCTTACATCTAAAACTTCTCCAAATTTGATAAGCACATCACCATAATGTATATTTTTTGCAACGCCTGATTCGTTCGATAAATCGGCTCTGGAAAGTGTATTGTTCTGCAAGCTAACCAGTGCATCTCCCAACTTACGATGTTCCCAATCATCAGTGAACCCCTTAAATCTTATCTTTGGTATACTTGACATTTCAGACCTCCTCTAAAATTCGAATAAATTCAGAGATAGCATCTTTAGTATCTTCAGTGCTGCATTCTAAATCCCTGAGCATATTCAGCAGAGAAGCATTTTCTTCTTTAATTGCTTTATCAGTCTCGCGAATACGTCGAGTCAGATCTTTCATATCAATTTCCGGTTCTTCTTCCATGGTATCCACATATCGTGGAATATTTAAGTTGAAATCATTGGATACTATATCATCATAAGAAGCCAGATATGCTTCCTTTTCCACCGGCTTTCTATTTTTATATAGTTCCAGAACTCGGTCAATATGTTCTTCCTGCATAATATTCTGTTTTTTCTCTTTTACATACAGTTTCGATGCATCAATAAATAGCACATCTCTTCCATCTCTATGCTTCTTCAATACTACGATACAGGTTGGAATAGAAGTATTATAAAACATATTTGATGGAAGCCCGATTACAGCATAAATAGAACCATTTTCTAACAGTTTTTGTCTGATTGCACCCTCTGATGCTCCCCTGAATAATACTCCATGCGGAAGAACAATCGCCATCGTCCCCGTCTGTTTAAGATGATAGAAGCCATGCAAAAGGAAGGCATAATCAGCTTTTGACTTAGGCGCAAGTTTACCACCATAATCCATAAATCTTTCATCCTGCTTAAATCCTTCCGCTGCAGACCATTTTGCAGAATATGGTGGATTCATTGTAACCACATCAAATTCTGTTTCTTCATCATGCGGCCAGTCTGCATCTAATGTATCTCCATTTCTTAAATGCTGATGTTCCGGATGCACTCTATGTAAAAACATATTCATTCTCGCTAGATTGTAAGTAGAAGGCATTAATTCCTGACCATAATACTGAATATAATCTGGTTCATTTGAATAATGCTTGCAGCTCAACATTAAAGAACCAGATCCCATACAAGGATCATATACCAGAAGTCCCTTCTTATTTTCCTGACCGATCATTGCTATTCTGCATAAAAGCTGCGCAGGACCATGAGGTGTGTAGAACTCTCCTGCTTTTTTTCCTGTTTCTGATGCAAACTGCCCAATTAAATATTCATAAGCATTTCCCAAGACATCGCCCTCTGCATGAATAAGATCTGCATTAGCCAACACCTTAATTAAGTCGGATATAGTATCGCTCTGTTTCTGTTCTCCAGTACCAAGGCGTGTAGAATATAAGTCTACATCTGCAAACAATCCATTAAACAACTCATCTGATTCGTGAATACGATTAAATGCTGCCTGCAACTTTTCACGGCTAAAGCGATTCTCTTTTGCAGCATTAAGCATAGTAACATATGTCATATCCGGATCTAAGGTATAATGCAGAGAATTTTTTAATTCATTTAATAATTCTTTTTTTTCGTCACTATGGAAAGCTTCTTCATATGCTGCTTGGGCTTCGTCCAAATCAGCTGGAACTTTGTCATTCAGTAAATCATATGCTGTCGCCAAATAATCATCTGATAAATATTTATAGAATACTAAGCCAAGCAGATATGTTTTATACTCATTTGCATCCATTTTCCCTCTAAGTACATCTGCCCCATCCCATAAAATCTGTAATAAGTCTTTTCCCTCTGTCATTTTAGTCCTCCTCAATTTTCTTTATAACTGTAAATACCATAGATTCCATATTCTCTGCCTGCTGCAACATTAAATCTTTTTGAATAATTGCTTTTTTATAAAGACTTCCAATCAGCCGCTGGCGTTGCATATCCATTAATGGAATTTTCAGTTTCCCTACAATCTGGACATTCAGTTTTTTTACACTAAGTGTATTCCCCTGATGGAAACGATAAATCTGTTCTTCTATTTCTTTTCCTATATTAAATTGGTAACAAAAGTACCATGGATCCAGGATATTAGTATCAAAGAAGCATCTTAAAAAGTTTGAAGTTATACATTTTTCTTTTGTCTCTTTAGATAACGGTGCTGCCTTAGATTTCATAAGATTAATAATGCATTCATCTGGTCTATCCAATGTAGTGATACTATGTAAATCTTTTTCAAAATTATCCGGCGTATAAATATCTGTAATCCGCGGATCTATACGTGTTCTATTTTTTCCCAACGTAAATTGAATGACATCTTCTAAAGATATGAGCATCATTCGTCCTCCCAAACAAGTACTTTAATTAAATTACACTTATATATTATACTTCAAAATCCCGCTTGTCAATATGTACTTTAAGTAAATTACGCTTGTATTCTTAAATTTTACATAACAAAAGGATCACGTATATCTACCATGATCCTTCTCATTCTCTCTATATATATTTCAAATTTCCAGTTCGCATTTCATCAATCTTTCCGGCAAATATCTCATCAAACACCTGCTCACACGGTACTTTACACATACGTTTTTCTTTTGATGTATCCTGGATTCTGAATGTAGTTTGATTTTTCCCCAGACAACAGCTCATATATGATTTAATGTATGGTTCTGCATCTTCCCTGCTGAAATGAATCTCCTTCTGAAGTCTTACAAAAGAGAATAAAACACTAATACAGTTAGCTCCTCCCATCGCAACAATTCCATTTCGGGCATTTTTATCATCTGAGCAGAATACATAAACTCGTTGTCCAAATTTCATATTTAAAGCCTGTAGTAATACATATGATTTTAACTCGCCAAGATTCTTCCCTGCTCCAATAGTCTCACAATCTAAGGTTAATTTTTCAAGAAATTCCGTTCTGCCTACATATAAGGCATTTATCTTAGACATTTCTGTGAAATTTTCTTCAAAGTATCCATCCTTATAAGCATCACAGGCGGTTTTCAGCATATCAACATACATTACTAATGCTAAATCTCCATAAATAGCTGTCAATTCATCCAGAATCATTTCATCATTATAAAGATATATCAATTTACTCTTAACCTTACCCTTAAACCATTCCAATGGTCCAACAGTATTATGACGCAAAAGTTCAACACTTACCTGCTCATGACAATAAAAAGTATAATTTGGCATTACCATAATCTTATCAATCAGCTTATTTTGGTCATCTTTACGTATGAGATGCATCTTGGAGATAAAATCTGTGTCAAGCAAAGCATATTTTTCATTTGCCATACCTTCACCTTATCTTTCCTTTCGAAATTCTCTGCTGATTTTTTCCAAGTATGCTCTGTCTGACTTTTCTCTGGTATTGACAAGCAGATCATGTTCTGAATTGAACTTTAAATTTTCGAGCAGACTTCCATAATAAATCAGATCATTACTATCTTTTTGCCATCGCTCTGCTTTACCTGTCAATTTTATTCTATCAGTGATGTATTTTGAATCTGCTTTCAGTAATTCCCTGGCCTTTTTTTCTTCAATTATTCCACTCTCAACCAATCGCAAAATAACTGCTTTATACGGAAGTGCAAAAATATCCATCAAAATAATTACACCATCAACGTCCAGTTTTTCTTTTGAAAGCCCAAACATTTTGAACTGTTCTATCACGCTTGCATCTGGCATTAGCAACAGACCGGCAAACGCATTTGCCTCCAGATCTTCTTGCGAAGTTGCCTCTTCGTCTGCCGTTCTTGAATCTAATAAAGAACCACCTGTAATTGTGTTAGTATTAATATCTTCTGCATAACAATGAATATGATACAGTTCATGTGCCATTGCAAAAATCTGTTTACACACAGGCAGATCGGAATTCACACAAAGAAAAATAGTTCCTTTTTTTATGAATGTAAAAGCCCAAAGTTCATCATCTTTAAATGGATATCTGAGTATTTCCAGGGATAATTCCCGTTTTCTTGCATAATTGGAGGCAATTCCAAATATTGAGTCTCTTATTATCGTATTTCCGCAATAATTAGCCGCAAATGCTTTTGCTGTTTCATTGGTTCTTTCAAATTGCATGTTCTGCTTTTTGTATAAGCTTTCGTCAATAATATCGCCCATTAGAAATCTCATACCTCCATCATTTCTGTGCCATTTTCCCTTACTCTGCTGTGGAATAGAATCATATCCGAAAGTTTATCTGCAATCTGCAGAGCATTTTTTGCCTGTTCAGATTCAACTTTTCCCATAAATACATGTATAACATCTGTGTCTGGAATATGTGCTGGAATCTTGGTCAGCTCTTCCATTTTAACACCCAAAAAATCTGAAATTTGTTTCAGCTCTATCGCATTGATCATACGTGCTCCGTTAAGCATTTTACTAATTGTCTGCTTATTGGTCTGCAACGCTTCTGCAAGGTCAACCTGCTTTTTATTCTGCTTTTTAAGAATTGTGAGGATGTTTCTGGCAATTATCATATTAATATCGTTCATCCTGCGACCCTCCTTAATGAACAATTCTATTTTCTTAATTTATTATACGCCAGTTTTCCTTATTTAGTCAATATTTTAGTTACTAATATTGTTTTTAGGTGTTGAATATATCTTTTTTAGCTATTCCTACTGTAGTCTCAAAACTCCTTCCTCTCCATAATCCCCTCGCTGACCTTCACGGACACTGCCATACAAACAACCATGACCACGATCATCGCAGCCGCTATCTGCCATCCGGCAAATGTATTCAGGAGATGGAGAGTTGCACTTCCTTTGCAGAGTTCCAATGCTTTCTTTCCGCCGGCGGCGAGCAGGAAAATGACTGCTATCAGTGCGACCATGAGGATCCGGCATTTTTCGATTTCGTATTTCAGACGCATCGGGAGCAGGATTGCCAGAAAGATACCGGCACAGATCATAACAGCACCTGTACTTATGAGGAATTCTTTCCGTGTACTGACAGACTGCGCTTTGAGAAGTCCCGGGATCATGGAAAGAATGCCTGCTGCCAGTGTGACGCCTGCTGCGGTCAGATATTTGGATATCACGTATTCTTTTCTGGTAAATGGCAGGGTCATCAGGAAGTTCATTCCATGATGATAACTGTCATAGGAAATCGTTCCGACGGTGACACTGAGACTTACAAAGATCATATAGCTTATGAAAAAAATACTTCCGTCTGTCTGGACAAACAGATAAATGATCCCAACCGCAAAAACAATGAAATACGTTTTTATATTTACCTTGAGTAATTCCAGGTCTTTCATTAATAAACCGCTCATAATCTCTCTCCTTTCACCAGCATGGAAATCACCTCATCTACACTGCCTTTTTCGACTACGATCCCCGGGTGGTTTTCCAGATAATAGTTCTTCTGGTCTGTCAGACAACTGTAACCAAAGGACTCTTTTCTCACACGCAGAAGATATTCTTTGTCAAGGGCCTCGTATTCCTGATCTGATACTTTGAGGAATCCATATTCCCCAAGAATACGATCTGTCTCTTCATGAAGGACGATCTTGCCTTCATGGATCATATACAGTTCATCACAGAAATGCTCCAGATCGCCGGAAATGTGTGAACTGATCACGATAGAGCGTCCCGGGATCTCCATATATTCCCGCAGAAGATCAAGGATCTCTTCTCTTGCGACCACATCCAGCCCAGCCGTCGGCTCGTCAAGGAGCAGCAGTCTGCTGCCATGGCTGAGTGCAAGAAGTACATTCAGCTTCGCTTTCATTCCTGTGGAAAACTCTTTGATCTGTTTATTCAGCGGGATCTGAAATCTTTCGCATCTTTCACGAAACTCTTTTTCCTGAAAATCCGGATAAAAACGACTCATGACCGGGATAAGCTGCTGTACTTTCAGGTATTCGGAAAAGCCACTGTCGGAGAACACGGCTCCAATCTCCAGTTTCTCCTCTGCGCCAAGATCCGCGGCATTTCTGCCAAGCACTTCCACGGTTCCCTGATCCGGGCGGATAAGCCCGAGCATCAGCTTGAATGTCGTACTCTTACCGGCTCCGTTTGCCCCGATCAGCCCGATGATTCGGTCCTCAGGAATCTGCATATTCAGTTCCAGTGTAAAACTGCCATATTTCTTTCTTACATGCTCCAGCTGCACTAACATATCTCATCCTCCATTATGATCTCAAACGACTCACGGATTTCCTTCGCCGTCAGTCCTCCGGCACGTGCCTTACGTACGGTGGCTTCCAGTTCTTTCTCCAGTTCCTTGCGCCGCTCTTCCATCAAAAGTTCCTGATTTGTATTTGCGATAAAACTTCCCTTCCCATGGACAGTCACGACCATCCCCTCTGCTTCCAGACTGTCGTAGGCTTTTTTTACTGTAAGAGCACTGATCTTCAGTTCTCTGGACAGTGCACGCACCGAGGGAAGTGCATCTCCTGCAGTCAGCGTCCCCTCGATCACTTCTGCCTTGATCTGTGTCATGATCTGCTCGTAGATCGGTTCCATGGAAGTATGGTTTATAATAAGATTCAACTTCATCCCTCCTTCTACAAACAGTATATAACAGTATAGTACTGTTGTCAACTGTTATATACTGTTTATTATAATAAAAAAACCCTCTCCTCATCGAATTTCAATCTGTTTCGATGAAAAAAAGGCTTTTTAAACTCTAATTCCTGCTATATCTCAATATTTGATCTTTCTTGTTTCTTCTTTCAGATATCTGTGCTTAATATAATGAAGTAATTTTTCCTCGCCATGATCATTCAAAATGCGAAGAAGCGCCTCCAGTTCCTTCTTTGTCTGTGGGTGGATGAACCAGAGTTTTTCTTTGCTCTTGAGAAAATAATCCAGCGGCTGGCTGTCGTCATAGGCATCTCCAAGGTAATTCCTGGATGCGCTGATCCGGTCCATGACCATCTCTGCCACATATTTACGCGGCATCTGCGCCCCCATGATCACATGCTCCCCATCAAGAGAATAGTCGACCCAGTGCTCAAAATGATGCTTGTTCCTGCCCTTGTGATGGAGCCAGGAAGTGGACACTCCGATATCTTCCCTCTCTGCATTATTCGGGCTTCTCGTTCCCTGATAATATTTACATCCCACCAGAAATTCTGCCGGTGTATACTTGGAAAGGTCGTGAAGCAGTCCCTGCTTATATAAGCCGATCCGGAAACAATATTTCATCACCAGTAATTTATGCCTTGTTATCGTCTTGAAGTGCAGCCACGGATGCATTCTCAATCTCCCCCTGCCTTGCCACCAGTACCACAATGGTACGTGGATTGATGTCTATTGTTTTTTTGTAAGTTTCTTCGCCTTCGCAGAACCAGTTCTTCTCCTCCTGGTCTGAGGTGTCGGCGATCTTTTTCCAGGTCATTCCATCCGGAAGGTTTGGCAGCGCGATATTTCGTTTCTCCCAGTGGAAATTGTATCCTATATAAAGGAAGTCGTCATCCGTTCCATCCGGCTTCTGTGCATATGCTCCGCAGTACATGATGCCAATGAGGCGACTGGTGTTTTCCATGTTTAAGAACCAGGCACGCTCGCCGTGGAAGGAAACATCCGGGAAGCCTTTTGCCATATAGTCTACGCTCCGCAGCTCATTCGGCATATGGAGGATCGGGTGATCCTTACGAAATGCGATTGCCTTTTTGACAAAGGAAAAAAGCTTCTCCTGCTTCTTCATGCATTTCCAGTCCGTCCAGCCCACACTGTTGTCCTGGCACCAGGCATTGTTGTTTCCGTTCTGGGAATTGCCGAACTCATCTCCGCCATAGATCATCGGTGTTCCCTGGCTCAGAAGCAGCATCAGGAACGCATTTCGAAGCTGCTGTTCACGCAGGCGGCGGATGGCCTGCTTCCTGGACGCACCCTCTACTCCACAGTTCCAGGAATAGTTATAATCACTTCCATCGTGATTGTCCTCACCATTTGCCTCATTGTGACGGTAATTGTAAGTCACTGTATCATACAGGGTAAAACCGTCCTGGCTTGCCATATAGTTGATGGTCCCGAAATTGCCTGTGTTACGCTTGATATGGAACTGTGCCCCCGCGACCATTCCCTCGTCGCTCTTGAGAAGGCGGCGCATATCCTGCATAAACCCTCTGTTGTACTCTGCCAGCATGTTTTCCTTCTCCGGCTGTCCGGAAATGTCGGAAAACATCTTTTTGACACCATAGAGGAACGGATCTCTCTCGATCAGTTCTCCCGGAACGCCATCACCCAGCAGATGAAATCCATCCACATGGTAATATTTCTTCCAGAACCACAGCGCATAAAGTGCCTTCATCGGAGCGGTATCTGCCGGGAAATACATTTCCATGATGCATTCGATCCCTGCTTCGTGGAAAGCTCTCACCATGTCACAGAATTCCTTGTGTGGTTTCTTCGTCGCACAGTAGGCACTCTTGGGTGCAAAATAAAATCCCGGGAGGTAGCCCCAGTAGTTGACTTTGTCCTTGTGATGTTTCTGGCGGATCATCGCCTTGCCCGGCTCCACTGTGGACCTCTCCATAAATTCATATGCCGGCATCAGCTCGACTGCATTGATCCCAAGTTCCTTCCAGTAAGGGATCATCTCCTTAAGCCCTGCAAAAGTACCTCTTTTCTTTGGTGCCACCTTCGCCTGTCTGGTGTAGCCTCTGACATGGACTTTGTAGAGGATCATATCCTGATAGGAGATCCCTGGGGAAACGTCGCCTTCCCAGTTGTATTCTCTCAGATTCGGAAAACTGCAGCGGATCCTGTGCTCGTCCTTATCCTCTGACACTCTGCCAAATGTCTCTCTTCCAGCCAGCCCGCGAGCATATAGGTCCTGACAGATCTTTGTATCTATCCGAAAATTATATTCATACTGCTCCGGCTTAAACCCGGATACCATCATCGCACACATCCGACCGGTCCTGTTTGATTCTGCAAAAGGAATCTCAGCCTCCGGCTCCTTCTCTCCCTTTCGGTACAGGATCAGCGAGGCCTCTGTATCACAGGGAACCTCCACCGCAAAATTCATTCCCCCAGAAACTTTCGTAGCACCAGGCAGCATCGGATTGCCCTCGTGCACCAAAAGCCTGCTTTGATCGTACATAACTTTTTCTCCTTCTTGTATTTACTCTCAGAATGATTCCATGTCCAGCTCGATCGGACAATGGTCTGAGCCCATGATCTCTGTGTGGATCGATGCATCCTGCAGTTTATCCTTCAGTGCAGGCGAAACGATAAAATAGTCGATCCTCCATCCTGCGTTCTTCTCACGCGCCTTGAAGCGGTAGGACCACCAGGAATAGCTTCCTTCCTGATCTGGATAAAAATAGCGGAATGTATCGATAAATCCACTCTCAAGAACCTTTGTAAAGCATGCTCTCTCCTCGTCTGTAAAGCCGGCATTCTTACGGTTTGTCTTAGGATTCTTGAGGTCGATCTCCTGATGTGCAACATTCAGATCGCCGCAGCAGATGACAGGCTTCTTCTCCTGAAGCCCGAGAAGATAAGCAAGAAAATCTCTCTCCCACTCCATTCGGTACTCAAGCCGTCTCAGCTCACTCTGTGAATTCGGCGTGTATACTGTCACGAAATAAAAATTCTCAAATTCAAGTGTGATCACACGGCCTTCTTTGTCGTGTTCCTCTATTCCAATTCCATAAAAAACCGAAAGCGGCTCCTGTTTCGTAAAGATTGCCGTTCCGGAATATCCTCTTCTGTTTGCGTAGTTCCAGTACTGATGATAGCCCGGAAGCTCAAGTTTGACCTGTCCCTCCTGGCATTTCGTCTCCTGCAGGCAGAAAATATCTGCATCCAGTTCCTGAAACCTCTCTTCAAAGCCTTTGGTAAGGCATGCACGGATTCCATTTACATTCCATGAAACAAATTTCATTGTGTATCTCCTTCATTTCCATCTTCATAGTCTGTCTTTATTTATTATACATGATTCCAGAGTGAGTTGAAATACATTTTTTTATTTTTTGCACAGAACAACCGTTGTAAATCCCCGTATTTTCTGATAAAATGAATAAAATAACCAAAAGAAAAACAAAAGTGAGGAATATCAATTATGAGTGACGAATTTACAAATTCTGCATGTGCACCGAGTGACTGTGCAAGCTGTGGGTTGGACTGCGGCGGTAATGCTTCTGAGGAACAGCACAACACCATTACTCTGACACTGGACGACGATACCGAAGTAGAATGCGCGATCCTTACGATCTTCCCGGTAGATGCACAGGAGTATATTGCACTCCTTCCACTGGATGAGAATGGTCAGAACCAGAACGGTGAAGTTTATCTGTACCGTTTCTCCCGCACAGAGAAGGGCGATCCGATGCTTGCCAACATCGATGATGATGCTGAATATCAGGCAGCAGCTACAGCTTTTGACATTGTTCTTGACAATGCACGTAAGGCAGAGGCAGCAGGCGCACCGTTAGAATAACAGAGACTTCTATTCATTCAATTTACTATTTCACAGCACAAAATAAGCGGAGTATTCGGGATATTCAAGTCCGGAAACTCCGCTTTTATATTTGCTGTATCTATATCTTTATTTCTGGGTGGTGCTTCCAAATCCACCGTTGCGGACACCCTTTGCGTCATCATCTACAGTGATTCCGTATTCTACAAAGATTCCCTGCATGAAGCCTGTGCCAGCCTGAATGCTGACAGATTTGCCTTCGTTGCTGTCATTGGTGATCTTTGCAAAAATATGTCCCTCATTGTCAGAATAGAAATAATCGCTGTCAATGATTCCAACCGTATTGTTGAGCTGCAGACGGTATTTGAATCCCAGTCCGCTTCTCGGATAGCATTTCAGAACCCAGTCCTGCTCCATCTCGACGCGGATACCGGTAGGGATCTTGACAGTCTCTCCCGGGTTCAGTGTCAGATCGACAGGTGCATAGAAATCATATCCTGCACTTCCTGCAGTTGCTCTTGCCGGAAGTTTAATCTCATTGTAAATGTCAGTGATCGCGCTTTCCTGTGTCTCCGGAAAAGTATCCTTCCAGTCTGCCACAAAACGCTCTTCACTTACTTTGTGAAATTTTGCGATTCTCTTCATGTTTTCCTCCTGGATCTCTCAGTCTGCATGAAGAACGATCTTCTGCTCCCGAAGTGTCGCCGGAACGTTGATCACGCGCTGGTTCGAAGATCCTTTCCATTTCAGACTCTGATCCAGCTTGTCCACCTGGAATTCACCATCTACGAGCACATCCAGATAACGGACGATCTCTTCCTGCTGGATTTCTTCCCAGCGTGAACCTGTATAAAGCCAGATGGTCTTGTCTGGATATTTTGTTCTGATCTTGCGTGCAAGGGCGGTTACGGCTGAAATATTGGACGGATGAAGCGGATCCCCTCCTGAGAAAGTGATTCCGCTGATATAATCCTTATCCAGTTCGGCAAAAATCTCTGCTTCTTCTTTTTCGGTGAAAGGAAGGCCTCCGTTCGGATCCCAAGTGATGGGATTCTGGCATTCCCGGCAGCAGTGATTGCAGCCTGCAACCCAGAGTACCACACGGAGTCCGTCTCCGTTCAGCATATCGTCCTTGGTTATATTATGATATCTCATTTTTATGCTTCTTCCGGTACATCCTTGATACTGAAACTCATTCTGCCCATCTTGTCTTTGCCAAGGCAGATTACTTTTACTTTGTCGCCAAGAGTAAGAACGTCCTCTACTTTGTTGATTCTGTGGTCACTGATCTTGGAAATGTGGACCATTCCTTCTTTGCCAGGAGCAAACTCAACGAAAGCGCCAAATTCCTTGATGCTTACGACAGTTCCCTCAAAGATCTGTCCTGCCTCGAAATCTGTTGCGATGGTCTTGATCATCTTCTTGGCTTCATCCATTCCGTGCTGGTCAACACCGCAGATAGATACGGAACCTTCATCTGTGATATCGATCTGAACGCCTGTACGCTCAATGATCGCATTGATGGTCTTTCCTCTCTGTCCGACTACATCACCGATCTTCTGAGGATCGATCTGGATCTGAACGATCTTCGGTGCATATTTATTTACATGGTCACGAGGAGCTGCGATGCATTTCTCCATAACCTCTGTAAGGATGTACTCTCTTGCTTCTTTTGTTCTGCGGATCGCTTCTTCTACGATCTGTCTTGTCAGACCATGGATCTTGATATCCATCTGGATTGCTGTGATACCGTCATGTGTACCTGCAACCTTGAAATCCATATCTCCGAAGAAGTCCTCAAGTCCCTGGATATCTGTCAGTACAATGTAATCATCGTCTGTTGCACCTGTAACAAGACCACAGGAGATACCGGCAACCGGTTTGCGGATCGGTACACCTGCTGCCATAAGGGACATGGTAGATGCACAGATACTTGCCTGAGAAGTAGAACCGTTGGATTCAAATGTCTCAGATACAGTACGGATCGCATATGGGAACTCTTCTGCTGACGGAAGTACCGGAACAAGAGCTCTCTCTGCCAGTGCACCGTGACCGATCTCACGACGTCCCGGTCCTCTGGATGGTTTGGTCTCACCTACAGAGTAGGACGGGAAGTTGTAGTGGTGCATATATCTCTTGGATGTTTCAAACTCGTCAAGTCCGTCAATTCTCTGTGCCTCAGAAAGCGGAGCCAGAGTTGTCATGGTGCAGATCTGTGTCTGTCCACGGGTGAACATAGCGGAACCATGAACTCTCGGGATGATGTCTACTTCTGCTGCCAGAGGACGGATCTGTGTGATCTGACGGCCGTCCGGACGTTTGTGGTCCTTAAGGATCATCTTGCGGACAGTCTTCTTCTGATACTGATATACTGCTTCTCCGAGAACAGCCAGCCATTCTTCATTGTCTGCAAATGCTTCCTGAAGTCTTGCTGTGATCTCACGGATGTTTTCTTCTCTTGTCTGTTTATCGTCTGTGAAGACAGCTTCTTCCATCTCTTCGGACGGAACGATCTTCTTGATCGCCTCGAACAGTTCTTCCGGAACTGCGCAGGAAGCGTAGAGATGTTTCTCTTTGCCGCACTCTGCTACGATCTTGTCGATGAAACGGATGATCTCCTGGTTTACATCATGAGCTTTGTAGATTGCTTCGATCATGGTATCTTCCGGTACTTCATTTGCGCCGGCTTCGATCATGATAACTTTCTCTCTTGTGGAAGCAACAGTCAGCTGAAGGTCAGAAAGTTCTTTCTGAGCCAGGGACGGGTTGATGATAAACTCGCCGTCGATCAGACCTACCTGCGTGGTAGCGCACGGACCGTCAAACGGGATATCGGAAATGCAGGTTGCGATGGAAGAACCAAGCATAGCTGGGATCTCCGGGTTGCACTCAGGGTCTACGGACATAACCATGTTTACCAGAGTTACGTCATTTCTGTAGTCCTTCGGGAACAGCGGACGCATCGGACGGTCAATAACACGGGATGTCAGGATCGCATGCTCGCTTGCCTTTCCTTCTCTTTTATTGAATCCTCCTGGAATCTTGCCTACTGCATACATTTTTTCCTCATATTCAACGCTCAGAGGGAAGAAATCGATTCCTTCTCTTGGCTCCTTGGATGCTGTTGCAGTAGAAAGCACAGTTGTATCACCATAATGCATCAGAGCTGCGCCGTTAGCCTGTTTTGCAACACGACCGATATCTACAGTCAGTGTTCTGCCGGCTAATTCCATAGAATAACTTTTGTACATACTTTTTCTCCTTTTATTTCTTGCGTTTTAATTTTACAGAAGTCCGAAACAACTGAAAAAACCACCCGTTTTCCCTCCGATGAGCTTTTCAGTAGTCTCGGAAATAACTTCTGTCTATTTTGTTTTGTGATTTAAAAATGGGGCGGATGGTTTATCCGCCCCGTCCGTATACTAATTATTTTCTTAAACCTAATTTCTCAATCAGTGCACGGTATCTTTCGATGTCTGTTTTCTTCAGGTATGCCAGAAGTCCACGTCTCTGACCAACCATCTTCAGAAGACCACGTCTGGAGTGATGATCTTTGTGATGTGTCTGTAAATGCTCTGTCAGCTCCTGGATTCTTGCTGTAAGAACTGCTACCTGTACTTCCGGTGAACCTGTGTCACCCTCGCATCTTGCATATTCTTTCATGATTGCCTGTTTTTTTTCTTTTGAAATCATTGTGATTTCCTCCTTAAAAATATTATTAATGAACCGCCGCATATTAAGAAACGGTTGGAGATTCCAATCTCTGAATATGGGCTGATTTACACCTCAAATAGTATAGCATAAAACATCTGGCGTGTAAACAACATAATTATTTATTTTTTGAACTTATTTTTCAAAAAAAGCATGGCCTGCCTCGATGTCCCTCGCGATCTGTGCTTTGAGCGCCTCAAAAGAAGCAAATTTGTGCTCCGGGCGCTGGAATTTGCGGAAGAAAACGATACAGTCCTTCCCATACAGATCCTCATCACAGTCAAAAAGATAGGTCTCAACACCCAGGAAATCCTCTCCAACGGTCGGCTTGTATCCGACATTGGTGATTCCCTGATACTCTGTGTTGTCAAATTTTGACACTGTCACATAGACACCGTTCGGCGGCATCAGCTTCTGTTTCGGCGGGACCAGGTTTGTGGTCGGAAAAAATTTCTTGTGTCCCAGACCTTTGCCATGCTCTACCTCACCTGCCACAAAGAAATCTGTTCCGAGAAGCTCTGAGATCTTGTGCATATTGCCCTTCTTCAGTTCTTCACGGATGAAGGTACTGCTGATCTTGCGGCTTCCGTCCATTTCCTTCGGGACGATCTCTGTTTCATAGCCATATTTCAGACCGGCTTTCTTAAGAAGGTCCGGCGTGCCTTTGCGTTCATATCCGAATCTGTAATCCTCTCCGACTACCACGAAGGATGCCTGCAGAGAACCGATCAGAATCTGGCGGATAAACTGATCCGCTTTCATATGTCTGATCTGCTCATTCAACGGGCATTCCAGAAGGACATCCACGCCCATATCTTCGAGAAGCAGTCTCCTCTCTTCCCCTGTGAGGATGGTCTGACGGTCGGACACAAAAGCTACAACTACGGAAGTTGTCCCATATTCTTTTTTGTGTTCCAGAATCTTCTGGATCAGTTTCCTGTGTCCGCGATGAATTCCGTCAAATTTCCCCAGCGTTACCGCACAGTTGGAAAACTTTGGAAACTGTCCTTCGATCTTGATGTATTCCATGTGTTCTGACTCCTGCTTATCTCCGATGTTTCAGAGGAACATTTTCTGAGGCTGATAACGGTGTTTCTTATTGTCCCACTCGTAGATCCCCAGGAAATTCCCCTCGCTGGTGCACATCCGCACCCAGCCTTTTTTGTGCTGTGTTTCTGTCATATTATCTGGAAGCGCATTGCCATTCAGAAGAAGCCTGTCTCCGAATTTATTGCAGCGGATCTCCGGATAAGCCTTGAGCACTTCTGAAATAGAAAGAATCCTCTTCTCAAGGATTCCTTCTTCCATTTCTTTCTGTACTTCATCCAGTGTGATGCTGTCTTCCCAGCGATACTCACCGGATGCTGTACGGGTAAGCTCTTCCATGCAGGCACCGCAGCCCAGTTTCTGTCCAATATCATGGCACAGAGTCCGGATATAAGTTCCCTTGCTGCATGTAACAGAAAAACGTACCATCGGAAGATCCATTTCAAGGATCTCTATCTCATAAAAGCAGACCGGGCGGGTTTTGCGCTCGACGGTCTTGCCTTCTCTTGCGAGTTCATACAGCTTCTTTCCGTTTACCTTGAGCGCGGAGTACATCGGCGGGATCTGCTCCTGCTCTCCGAGGAAACTCTCGATTACAGCTTTTACTTCTTCTTCAGAAACAGTGACCGGCTTTTCATTCAGAACCGTTCCTGTCATATCCTGTGTGTCTGTCTCGATCCCGAGGTGAAGAAGTGCCTCGTATGTCTTGCGCTTTTCGGTCAGAAGATCGACCAGCTTGGTCGCTCTGCCGAGAACAACAGGAAGAACTCCCTCCGCATCAGGATCCAGTGTTCCGGTATGACCGATCTTTTTCATGTGGAGGATCCCACGAAGTTTTGCGACCACATCATGAGAAGTGTAGCCTTTCTCTTTGCGAATGACCAGAACTCCGTCCATTATGCCTCCTCTTCGCAGAACTGTTTCTCGATCTCTGCGGTCAGATTATTGATAACGTCATACATGGAGCCCTCAAGGTCACAGCCCGCTGCTCTTGTATGGCCGCCGCCGCCAAAGAATACGGCAACTTTGCTCACATCCACCTTGCCGTTGGAACGGAGGGAAACCTTGAAATGCTGTGTCTCAGTCTCATAGATAAAGATCGCGACTTCCACGCCCCTTGTCAGACGAAGCTGGCTGACGATCCCGTCAAGGTCACTTCCCTCAACTCCATAAAATTCCATATCTCTTCTGCGGAGGTAGCCTACGGTGCATTTGCCGTTCTGGAGAAGAATGCTCTCTGCCAGAACACGGCCCATGACCTGAAGCTGAAGATATGTCTTCTCATAAAAAGATTCATCAATGATTTTGCTGAAAGGGATCTCCTGCTTCATCAGTTCTCCTGCGATACGCATCGTATCCGGGGAAGTGGCAGAATACTGGAATACTCCTGTATCATGGATCATTCCTGTATAGACTGCTGTCGCGATCGGACGGTTTACTTTGTCCGGATCCAGGAGTCCGTAGAGGACTTCGCAGCAGGAGCTGACTTCTCCGCGGATATAGTTGACATCCGCAAATCCCGGATTACTCACATGATGATCGATGCAGACGGTTTTTGCCGCATGGTCAAAAGCATCTCCCGCAACTGCCAGGCGGTCACGCGCGCTGACATCGCAGGTAATGAACAGATCAAATTCTATGCCCTCTTCTACTTCTGTTTTGATATCATCGATATGATCGATATGTCCAAAGATCGGCTTCGGATGGTCGAGATATACGCTTACATCCACATCCGGAAAATAAGTTCTGATATACAGATACAAAGCCATACAGGAACCGACACAGTCACCATCCGGTCGGACATGACCACCAATTCCTATTGTTTTCACGCCTTCCAGCACTTCTGAAATATTTTTCATGATATCCTCTCTTATTCTGTATGCACTGCTCTTGTGGTCAGGATCCGGACTGGCTTATTCTTCCTCGTCCGGTTTTCCTGCCTGAGCATCTTTTCTGGTTACATCGTCGATCAGCTTGGACATGTTTACACCGTATTCAATGGATTCGTCCAGGATGAAACGGATCTCCGGTGTATTCCTTAAATTCAGGTTCTTTGCAAGCTGTCTTCTGATATAACCTTCTGCCTTGTTAAGGCCCTGGATGGTCGCATCCTTGGCCTCTTTGCTGCCAAGAACACTTATAAATGCCTTGCAGGTCTTGAGGTCAGGTGCAACTTCCACAGCCATGACAGAAGTCATTGGATGAATGCGAGGATCTTTGACTTCATTTCTGATGATCGTACTAAGTTCTTTCTGAACCTCTCCGTTGATCCTTGTATTCTTAATGCTGTTCTTTCTCATTTATTTTACTCCTATCTCGGTAAGTTACTGCTCATTATATTCGCTGTAACTTGGTCAAAATGCATTCCACATCACCTTCGGTGATAGCATTTTGCCCCGCATGTCTCGGGATTTTGGCATATTTATGCCAAAACACCTCGCGGGATATTCTCTATTACCAATTACCTTGGTACTTCTACCATGATATAAGCTTCTACTTTATCTTCTTCTTTGACATCATTGAATCCGTCAAATACAAGACCACACTCGTATCCTGCTTTGACTTCTTTGACATCGTCTTTGAAACGTTTCAGGGATGCAAGCTCGCCCTCGAAGATCTGATCTCCCTCTCTGGTGATACGAACCTTACAGTTTCTCTGGAAGATACCATCGAGGATATAGCTTCCTGCGATCGTACCAACGCCGGATGCTTTGAAGAGCTGGCGGACTTCTGCATGACCAATGACTTTCTCTTCGAATACCGGGTCAAGCATACCCTTCATGGCTGCTTCTACATCTTCGATCGCCTGATAGATGACTCTGTAGAGACGCAGGTCTACGCCTTCCTGATCTGCAAGCTGTTTTGCCATTGCGTCCGGACGAACGTTGAATCCGATGATGATCGCATTGGAAGTTGCAGCAAGGGATACGTCAGATTCATTGACTGCACCAACGCCGCCATGGATCACGCGGACAACAACTTCCTCATTGGAAAGTTTGGTAAGACTCTGTTTCACAGCCTCAACAGATCCCTGTACGTCTGCTTTGACGATGATCGGCAGTTCCTTGAGGTCACTTGCCTGGATCTGATCAAACAGGTTATCCAGAGAAAGTTTGCCTTTGGTTTCTTCAAGCAGATGTTTCTTGTTCTCTGTAACGAAGGTAGCTGCGAAGTTCTTGGCTTCCTTGTCGCTCGGGAACGCCATCAGGATCTCACCTGCATTCGGAACATCACTGAGACCAAGGATCTCAACTGGTGTGGACGGTCCTGCTTCTTTGACTCTTCTTCCTCTGTCGTCCATCATGGCACGTACTTTACCGCTGCATGCACCTGCTGCGATGAAATCTCCGACATGGAGAGTACCCTTCTGTACGAGGATCGTAGCAACCGGTCCTTTACCTTTGTCAAGCTGTGCTTCGATCACGAGACCTCTCGCTGCACGGTTCGGGTTTGCTTTGAGTTCCAGGACTTCTGCAGAAAGAAGGATCATCTCAAGCAGAGTGTCGATTCCTTCTCCTGTATGTGCGGATACCGGTACGAAGATGGTGCTTCCGCCCCAGTCTTCCGGGATCAGTTCATACTCGGAAAGTTCCTGTTTTACTCTCTCTACGTTTGCACTTGGTTTATCGATCTTGTTGATCGCAACGATGATCTCAACGCCTGCTGCTTTGGCATGGCTGATCGCCTCTACTGTCTGCGGCATGACACCATCATCTGCTGCTACGACGAGAACTGCGATATCTGTGGAGTTTGCACCACGCATACGCATAGCGGTGAATGCTTCATGTCCCGGTGTATCCAGGAATGTGATCTTCTGTCCGTTGATCTCTACAACAGATGCACCGATATGCTGTGTGATTCCTCCGGCCTCACCTTTTGTTACATGGGTATCACGGATCGCATCCAGAAGGGATGTCTTACCATGGTCAACGTGACCCATAACACATACTACAGGCGGTCTGGAAACCATATCTGCTTCGTCTTCTTCCTCTTCTTTGAGGAGTTCGCCGATAACGTCTACTTTTTCTTCCGGCTCTGCGATGATATCGTAGTCCAGAGCGATCTCCTGAGCTTTCTCGAAGTCGATCTCATGGTTTACAGTTACCATGGTTCCTTCCATGAAGAGCTTCTTAACGATCACGGACGGCTGCATCTTCATTGCTTCTGCCAGTTCGCGGATGGTCATCTTCTCTGGAAGTGTGATCTCTTTTACTTCTGGTTTCTTCTCTTCCTGTTTCGGCTGAGGAGTTGGTTTCTGCAGAGCCTTCGGGATCCTGGAAAGGTTTCTTCTTCCACCCTGGTTCGGGCGATTATGTCCTGCACCGGATTTCTCGAAGTCTTTCTTCTTGTTCTTGTTCTCTCTGTCACGCTCTCTCTTGCTGTCCTTGGATGTCTTGGTCAGTTCTGGTGTGAATACAGCATCGTTATCTCTTCTTCCGCCACCGGATCTCTGTCCGCCACGGTTATTTCCGCCGAAGCCTCCTCTGTTGCCGTCTGGTCTTCCGTTTCCGCCCTGCTGTGGTCTTCCCTGACCACCCTGCTGCGGTCTTCCGCCCTGACCTCTCATCGGACGGCCGTTTCCGTCACCCTGGCGCGCCGGACGTCCTTCGCCCTGCGGTCTTCCCTGACGGTTTCCGTCACGGTTCGGACGACCCTGTCCGCCGTTTCCATTGCGGTCGGAGAATCTTCTTTCGCCACCGCGGAAGTCACGGCCTCTGCCTTCACCGCCGCGGTTGTCGCGGTTATTGTCTCTTCCGTCGCGGTTATTCTGGCGGTTCTGTCCTCTGTTGTTATTGTAACCGGACTGTTCCTGTCTCTGCGGTCTTGCAGAATTGTTCTGTGCCGGTGCTGCGCTCTTCGGTGTCTCTGCCTGTGCAGTCTGCGGTTTCTTTGCAGTTTCCTCTACCGGTTTCTGAGCTGCCTGCGGCTTCTGAGCCTGTGGCTTTGCGGCTGGTCTTTTGTCTGTATTGTTGTTCTGACGTTTCGGTCTGTTTTTGCCGCCGTCACTTGCATTCTGTGCGTGATATACACGAATGATATTTTTTTTCTTTTTAGGAGCCTCTGCTTTGTCTGCTTCTGGTCTCGCTGTTACCGTCTTTTCTTCTGTTCTGGAATTATCCACCTTGGTAATCTGCTCCTTTCCCCTGGTTAAAAATTTTTGTTTTATTAATCGGATACTGGGTTCCTCAAGAGTACTCATATGACTTTTGACTTCTACCCCGTTTGCTTTTAGAAATTCTATGACTTCTCTGTTCGATCTGCCAAGTTTACTGGCAAGTTCATGCACTCTGATTTTCGGCACATGGATCCCTCCTTCAATCACTGCTGCACACCGCAGCTTTATAATTTCTGGAGTTCTTTTAACATTGCTTTTGCAAAGTTTTCATCCTGTACCGCAAGGCTGGCGCGGAATTCTTTTCCGCAGAATCTGCCCAGTTCTTCTTTGTTGGCAATAAAGTAGATCGGTACTTCGTAAAAATCACACATGTTCTGGAATTTTTTCTTGGTATTCTGGGATGCATCATCTGCAACCAGAACCAGGAAGCCTTTCCCTGTCTTGACAGATTTCTCTGTCGAAAATTCTCCGCTGGCAACCTTGCCGGCTTTTGTGGCAAGCCCCAGAAGAGATAACACTTTATTGTTGTTTTTCAATCTTACTTAACTCCTTTTTCAGGTCTTCGTAGACCTCTTCGGGAACGCTGGTCTTGAGAGACCGTTCGATTCCGTGATTGCGGATCGCTTTGTCAAGGCATTCGATGGATGGACATACATAGGCGCCCCTTCCGTTCTTTCTGCCTGTGGTGTCAAGAACGATCTCGTCTTCCGGTGTCTTAAGGACACGGATCATTTCTTTTTTGCTTTTCATTTCTCTGCAGCCGGTACACTGGCGCATCGGAATTTTATTTTTTGTCTTCATAGATCTTATTCTTCTGCTGTCTCTTCTTCCGATGTTTCCTCCTCCGAAGCATCTTCTGATGATTCCTCTGGCGTCTCTTCCTCCGTTTCTTCCATAGATTCTTTTGATTCAGCTTCAGGCTCGTCCACCTCTTCAGTTTCCACACTAGTACGCTCTGTCACCTGCTGATCTCCCACCACATCAGGAGCAGCAAATGCCGGTATCGTCTGACTTCCCATCATAGCAGAAATCAACAGCCATGCCATTGCCTGTTTGGTCTTTCTCATACCTTTCCTCCATTTTAACTTCATACTTATTTTCCTCGAACTCTGTATTCCCAATATTTCTGCCTATTCTGGTTGGAATTTTATGAAAATACTACCCTGCATGAATCAAAAATAAATTTCTAAATTTCAAAAGCACTATTCTCACCTCCTAACAACTTTCTTAACTGCTTTAACTACATCTCCACTATTAATAACAAACAATACAAGTGCAACTAAAATTGCAAGTCCAAATAAAGATGTTTTATCTGCCGTTGTTGTAAAAAAGCTGATGATTCTGATAAAAATTTCGTATTTAACCCAGTACCCATCCACGGAAAAATTATTACTTCATGCTCAGTAAAAGTTTTTTCCCATACATTCTCCCAAGAGACATCACTTTGCAGATAGCAAACCTGACCACTAACTGTGTCTGGATACTGCTTCTGTACTTTTTCTAAAGCATCCTGCAATAATGCTGCTGTTTGTTCCATATTAGTGACAAATAGAATTTTTTTCATCATTAGCTCCCATTTTAATTTCTATTTTAACAGTAATTTCTGCTGTGTCTGTACTAAAACAGATAATTCGGCAAGATTATCATAAAACAGTTCATGAACTAAATAGCTCGGTTCTATACATTCGATCAAACTTTTTAAACCGCTTTCCTTAAAAATAAGATGCTGGTCAATACTTGTAACATGATGCATAATTTCAGTCATAGAGCAGCTCTCTGGCACTGCTTTACAGCTCTGCTTTTGATAACTTCCTGACAAAGAACAACTTAAATGCATACCATGAATATAGTTTTTATACATACCCAAAAATTTTCAACAGTTTGGCAAATAAAGCTTACAGCCTCCAGTTCATTACTCAACGAAATATTAGTATTCATCAAATGTCCTGTATCCAGCATGATACCAACATTTTT
>OGJJ01000446.1_pt1 | contig 37746 bp, 61 predicted proteins | sample 1572081 | NCBI WGS metagenome assembly OGJJ01 (sample SAMEA2582122, study PRJEB24529) | metagenome | biome: Human gut stool | place: China | collected 2011
TGATGATGTTTTTGCTAAGCTTTTCATTCAGCAGTTTCAGCTCTTTATCAATATCAACTGAGCTTTCGCCCCGCAAGCCGCTTTGTTGATAAAACGCCCCCACATTTTGCCCACGTACGTGTCTAAGCCAGTAATAACGCACCTGTTTTGCACCGACTTCGTGGCTGTACATTTTTGCATTAAGCTTGGTTAAACGTTGTGCGGTGGCAAGGTTATCCTGCTCGCTGACCCAGATTTCAGTTTGGGTGAAATCATCTACCCACGCCCACGAGATCGTGATATTACCTAGCCCGCCGAGCACTACCACATCACGGGGTACAGGCGGTCGATTTATGGTAAAGTTTTGTGATTTTTCACTCACCATTTGACCGCTTGCATTTTTAGCAATCACGACAACAGTGTAATCACCATCAGGCAAATTATCTGTAGAAAATTCGGTACTGCTGACACCTTTATGGTAGGCATACAAATTGTCCGCTTTTAGGATCTTAATATCATAAGTGAGCGTACCCGCCCCAGCCGTAGACGACCAGTTAAGCTTTAAGCCGTTTGGAGTCGCCTCCGCATTGAGGCTTTCCAAAGTTGGCGTTTTTATCACACTGGTGTTGCGAGGCTCAAAACTCGCTCCGTTGTCGACAATCGCCTCTTTTTGCGGTTCGTGTTGCAGGGCGAAAATGGTGTAAGTCCCCTCTTCGTTTTCCGTTACGGTCATACAACGATAAAGTTGAGAAGCAACTGTCTGCGTTAGAAGCGACCACACCCCTTGTAAGCTCAATCCAACAGGATCGGACTCTAACGTCACCTGCTTGCCAGAAACGGCGGTGATGCGTATTTTTTGATGTTTCGCCTGAGCGTTGATATAACTTAAAAAATGATTCGCACTGAATTGAATTTCACGGTCAAGCGTAAGGATTCGACCGTGAATTGCTTGTACTCGTCCACCAATATTTGTGCCTGCAAAGTGGTTATCGCTCACGCGGATAATATCTCCAGGGATATTCATCAAGCCTTCACTGCCCACCGTGAAAGTAATCGTTTCGGTTTCAAGGCGTTCAGTTTCTAAAATCCATTTACCTGTGCGGAACGCTTGCCCACGTGAAGTACAGCCGAAAGCGGTCACTTTTTTGAGGTTTAAACCGAATTTACGAATCTGCTCATCATCAGAAATATACTCAATCGTGCTCTCGTAGTTGTTCTCGGCATCTTTGTATTCCACTTGAATCGCATTATGGCGTGCTTTCATTGCTGAATACTGGCGTGAAAATTGCCCTCCTACCACATTAGCATTGGTGTAAGTCCAAACAGGATCGGATGGCCTATCCATAATAAAAGTTAGCTCTGTGCCATTCCATACGGGTATCGCACGGAAAATTGAGCATAAATCAGAGAGTACATCATAAGCACTGCGTTGTTCAGTGAGCCATAAATTACACGTAAAGCGAGGCTCTTGCCCCCCAAAACCATCAGGAATCATCTGGTCACAATACTGGGCGATTTGATAAAGAGCCCATTTATCCACGCTAAACTCACCCAAGCGGTCGCCTAAGCCGTAACGTTTGTGGGTAACAATATCCATCAAAATCCACGCAGGATTATTGGTGTAAGCGACTTTAAAAGTGCCATCCCATAACCCCGCATAAGTGCGTGCTTCAGGGTCGTAATTGCTCGGTACACGGACTTTGATGCCGTAGATTTCATAGGTGCAAGTGGGAATATTGTTGAAATACTCCGAATCGAATTTCACACCCATATAGGCGGTGTTCGGGTAGCGGAATTGGGCATCAATGATTTCGGTATAGCTCGCCCACATTGTTTTGTTCGCCAAGCGGTTCGAGGTGGAATCGGCAGTGATACGTTCCACTTTGATGGTAAAAGGCACGCGTGGTAAGTTTTCCACGATAATGGCACGTGAATAAGACGAGTTATATTTGCCTTTAATGGTAAACGGAATTTGTTGTGTGCCTACCGTGATTTTAAACTCTACTGTCGCTGAATGAGTATCGCCTTGGTCGTTCTGCTCAAACAACGCTTGCACGCCCAAGGTTAAGCGAAGGCGATTCACATTAGCATCGGTGACCGTGCGGGTTAAAGCGGTACGTTTGGTGATTTCGGTTGCAACGGAAATTTCTTTTTCGACCGCTTGAAAGCCTTGCATGACCTCTTGGGTTTGTGTCCCTTCACGCCCTTCAATTTCCACATTTTTGAAATAGTACGAACCGTCTTTGGCTTCAATCGGGGTTTTATCTAAATAGACCGATTGAATCCCTTCTACTAAACCTTCAATTTCCCCTTCTGAAAGCACTTCCACAATTTTAATACGTTGTTTACTACGTCCACTCTCTTTTGCCTCAACGGGCGTATGTGCTTTTTTCTTTTTGCGGAATAATCCCATAATTTGCCTGCTTACCTCTTACACCACATCAAAGGTCTCAATCCCTTGCGAGATAATCAACGACCCCACCAAAATTCGCCCGTAAGCCAGTGGCATAGCTTGCCCTTGTGCGACCCGATTTTGTAGCCCGCTGAATGCCGTCGAAGATTTTTTCTCTTGCTCATTGAAACTCCCCATACTCGGCGTTTTAGTCAGCATTTGTGCCACCCCACCTAGCAACATAGATGCCCCCATTCCGCCTAACATCATTGCCGTTTGTGAAGCGATAATCCCCCCCTCAGGACCGAGTAACACCGCCGCACCAATCAAAGCAACGCCCGCAATCACGCCAAATACGCCACCACGCTTCGCCCCTTTTAACACTGGGGTAAAATGCACCATCATTCCTGCTCTTAAGCGGTAATGCAAGCCTTTTCCCAGGTATCGATTATCTAAATATTGCGAACCAATACGGACTTTATACATCCCTTGTTGCATCATATGACGCAGTCCTTCTAGTTGGCTCATCAAGGCTTTTAACACCTCTGCCACCGTTTGGCAATCTAGCTGAAAATCCGTACCAAAACGCTTGAGTGAGCCGTAGAATTTAATCTTGATCATATATCTCCTTAGATATAATTTGTATCTTATTGAAAATATAATCTATACATTATAAAATAAGATAAAACTTACCCAATAAAACCACAAAATGAAAAAACAATCTCAATGGACGGTAATCGCTACTGAGCGATTTAATCTCTGGCTGCTTGAGCAAACCGAAGATGTTCGTCAATCGGTGTTTGCATCGCTCAATAACTTGAAAATGTATGGTTACCAGCTTTCACGTCCTTATGCTGACACGATAAAAGGCTCAAAATATCCGAATATGAAAGAACTTCGCATTCAGCATAAAGGCAAGCCGTTGCGAGCGTTTTTCGCTTTCGACCCACTTAGACAAGCTATTGTGCTCTGTGCGGGGGATAAAAGTAACGACAAACAATTTTATGAACGAATGATTGAAATCGCCGATGCAGAATTTACCGACTACTTACAAAGTTTGGAGCAATAAGATGAAAAAAATGTACACCCTTGAAGAGATGATTGCCCGTGAAACACTTGAGTCTCAACAAAAAATCAAAGAAATGTCCGATGAACTGATTTTAGAAACAGGGCTTGCGATGATTCGTGAAAACCTAGCATTGTCGCAAAAAGAGATGGCACAAGCCGTAGGTGTATCTCAATCCGCGATTGCTCAGATTGAACAGCGTGGCAATGATGTTAAACTCTCTACACTTAAACGCTACATTGAGAAAATGGGCGGTGAACTCAGCCTTGCCGTCAAAATGCCAACAGGTTACAGCCAGATTTTTCCAATTTAACCTAAAATGCCGAGCGGAATGGAAAAATCCAACTGCTTGTCATTGTGGTGTCGCCAAATCGAGTGCGTATGTTTGAGCCAGTAGCCATCGTATAAATCTCGCTTGCTAAGCCGTTTTGGACTGTGGTGCAATACTTGTTGTTCGCCTAAGTAAATGCCCGCGTGATTCGGCACGTTCGCCCCTACCTGCATCAAAATCACATCGCCAATTTGCAAAGTTTCCTGAGAATCTAACCGCTTGAATCCCTGCCCTTCAAGATTATCTAAGTAAAGATTTTGCCCGTTGTGCCACCACTCATCGGGACGATTGAACTCGTCCATATCTAAACCCGCTAAAAAGTAGAAATCTTTAAACAGCGTGTAGCAATCAGTTTTGCCGTGCTCAAAGGTTCTGCCAACAAGCGGGGCAATTTTCGGGAAACGTTGCCATTTACCCTCACAGACTAAAAGCCAATCGCAATCGGTGTGAGCGAACACCTGACGGTCGGCAAGCGAGAGCACAGGTTCACCGTTCGGGTGTGAATGAACAATCGCCTCAATCCACCCCAATTTTTCTGCCTCGATTTGCTCCTCAGGCGAAATCTCAAAGAAATTAAGCGGATCGGCTGCCACGTTTTGGCACGGATAATAAAACCGCTCGCCCATCATAGGGTCATTGAGAATCAACCCGCACGCCTCTTGCGGTTCGCATTGTTTGGCGTGGTCTAAAATGGTTTGTTCAATCGTTTTCATTTTCTACCCCAATTTATTGACTCCAATAAACCCACCATAATTGAGGGTGTTATGACGTAGCTGGCAACCCCGCAAGCACCCCGAGCATTTGTCTTTTTTCGGGTCGGTGGTCGGTTGGTCTTTTTCGTCCGCAACAGGGCTGCCCGTATAACCGCATTCGGTTGAGCGATACACCCACGGGCACGTGACTAAAATCGTTCGCTTGTTAATCAAGGCATTATCGGTTTCGGTCGGCAACGCCAGCGTAAAGGTCGCAATATCTTGCGTGAGCGTGGTTAATTGCTCAATCAGGTAATAACTGACTCGCTCTTGCTGTGGATCGGCATTGCGATTGCCCGCTTTAAAGTTTGCGGCATCTAAAAACTGGGCGTACACTTGCCGTCTGCGTACAATCGCACCTAAGCATTGTTCGAAGTTATTCGAGAGTGCGGTCACAAAGCCATCAAAATTGACGACCGTGAACGTGGGGCGATTGCTCGCCCCCTGCCCTGACATTTCAAAGCCTTCCGCCTTTACCCCAAAGGGTGTGTAGCGGTTACCTTGCCAAATAATCGGCTGAGTGAGTTCATTTGTACCTGCATAAAAACGGAACAGCTCGCCACGATTGCCATCTTTGCCCGTAAGCTGTCGCATATCGACTTCGAATAAGTCAAGCAACGCCGTTTGTTCGAGCTTTGCCAGTTCGAGCTGGAATTTGGGGGTGATATTTGCGGTCATGAAACGACCTCCTCAAACTCGCCAGTCAGTTGCCAATAGCTTTGTTGGTAGGTAATTTGATGCTCTTTACATTTATATTTCCCCTGTTGACCAAAAGGGGGCGTCCAGAGAAAAGCTTGATAGCCACCGTGTCTTGTGAGGAAATCATCAATCTGCCGAATACGAGCAGGATTACCACTAAAAGTCAGATTAAAGGTCGCTCGATTATGGTTCAACCCTTGCGGGCGAGATTGGGTATAGCCATCGCCAAAATCAACTTCACTCAATTTCGGGCTTTGCTTTTTGCTCGCTTGATAATCAGGACTAAAATTTAAGGTTTCCATCAATGCTCCATTTGCGTGTTGAGATAAATTAAATCCAATTGTTTAATCACATCAATTTCCCAACTGTCGAGCTTCATTTTATAGAGCCTGCCCCACGCCTCTATTTCCGTAAAAGTCAGCGGGTTCAAGCTCATTCCGCACTGCCTTGCCGTGGAAAGTTGTTGGAAATAACCCAATAAATGAGCCACCGCATCATTCGGTGGCTCATTTTCAAGCTCGACGGGCATTTCGCCTGTCTGCTCATACAACGAGAGTAAATGTACCCGCAAGGTCGCTTTACTCTCTTTGGGGTGTTTATCCAGCTCAAACTCTTTTTTTGCGTAACGCAGCAAATCGTCAATTAAGCCGTCAAGAACTTTCCCAAATCGTTGGAATGTTCCAGAATTTGGTCAATCATCCAATCGCATTCACTCAATACTATACGGGCATTTTCTTCGCTAAAGGCAAGCGGTTTACCTTCCCACTCTAAACCGTCCCAATTCTCTAAGCGGCTTAAGGCAAGCTCTAAGGTTTCTGTGCGTAATTCATCTAAGCCTTTTAATTGAGGCTTACGACTTTTGGCATTTTCAATTTCACGCAATTGCTCTTTTTTCAGTTTCTTCTGCAAGTAAGCAAAGGCTTTATCTGATTTTGCCGACACCACACTGATTTTTACCCCCAATTCATCACTCGTTTCAGGATGAAGCAAGTTAAAGGTAAAGGTTTCTGCTAAAGCTGATTTTGATAAGTTTTTTAAGTCCATAAAATTTCCTTATGTTGCAAAAAAACGGTCAACATTGACCGCTTGTAAAGGTATTAAGCCAACGTATCTTGCACAATCATTGTCGTTGCAGTTTTTAAGCGGTCATCAATCGTGCTGGCTGCATCCCACACCCCTGGGAACGCATCAAAATTAAGGGTTTGCATTAAGTTTTTCGCCCCGTCATCAATTTCAGAAGAGGTGACTTTAATCGCTGGCAGAATAATCCCCATGTAATCGCTGTTATTCGCGGTTTCTGCATCCATACGCAACGCCAAAGAAAGGTTAGTGCCAAGACGTACCGCATCAATCATGGCTTTGTTTTGCAGATACATCGTAAACGAACCACTGACGGCAACGGTGCCAATAAATACATCGGGGGCATAAGTCGCCCCTAGCACGGCTTCACTGGATGCGTTCAAATCAATATCAAGCTTAAACGAGGTAATCAGTGCCATTTGTTGTTTATTCAGTTGAAGCGAACCTTTCACGCCCGCTAGTTTGCCCGATTGTGCAATATCAGGCGGATTGGTAAAGTATTGGGCAGTTTGCTCTTCCCCACGTTGCCCTAAAAAGGTGACGGTAACAGAGGCAATGCCATTCGGCTCCACTTCCAGTGATAATTTTGATACACGACAACCGAGATATTGACGGGATAAACCAATATCTTTAAACCAATCTTCAATCGTGAAGCTGTCGGTGGTGTGTGCCGTTTGTGGTACAACTAAAATCTTGCCGTTTTTCTCACCTTGCCCGTTTGCGGTTTTCTTGATAATCGGCGGTTTTGCTTCAGCACCAAAATCACCCCGTAAAGCCGCGGCAAATGCCCACGCCCATTGCCCTGCGGCAAGTTCACCTTTTACATCGCCTTCCACTTTTTCAAAACCGACAATGGAAGCCGCACGTTGCATATCTGTACGAATTTCTGCCGATTGGAATGACTCAAAATTCACATTCAGTGAAGTTTCAATACGAGGCAATAATTTCGCCGTGTTTTTGGCAGGTTTTGTGCCGAAGGTGGTTTCTTTAGACAGTGCCACCGAACGCTGTGTCCCTTGTGAATTTGCCATACAATTCCTCCATAATGAAAATTTTGGCAATAAAAAAACCGCTTGTAAGCCAAATTCTTACAAGCGGTTACTTTTAAAATTTTTATTTTATTTCTGTAATCTTTATATCTGCTGTTCGATTATGCTCATAAAAGCTACATTCTGCATTATATTTGCCTTCTACGCCAAATGCATTTTTTGCCGAAAATTCTAATTGAACAACAATATCCCCAGTAACACTAGGGCGAACTATTTTATTAAAAATACTTGAATCGACAGTTGCAGGGAAATTGGCTCTTTTTTTAACCATATCTAAGCAATAACGATAATATTCATATTGATCAATTTTCCCAAACTTTTCCTTAACAGATTGTACAGTTAATTTTGATTTTATATCATTCTCGCTAATATAAAAGCGTTCCTTATTTTTACAATCTACAAAAAATACAATTCTAGATTTCGGCTCGCTTTGGTTATCAGATAAACTAACATCTATAATCTCATCACATCGCTTAGATTGATAAGCAAGTTTCGCAGCATCATACGCTAAGGCGTTGATTTTATGAAAACCATCATCCCCCCATTTTTTATGAGCTTTAGGATAAGCCTTTTTCGTCATAGGTAAATACACCTTTTCAAAATCGCTTTGGGAAAGTGTTCTTTCTGTTTCATCCTTGTTTTGATTTTGGGATTTCTCTTCTCCATTAGAACTCGTTAGGCTTTTAATTACACCTATTACAAAAGGAAAAACAAAAAAAATCACAAATAGAATTTTAAAAGTTTTTTTCATTTTAGCCTCCAATTTTTCTAAAATTATACAATAGAAAGATTAAGACTTACATCAAATTATGCTCCTAATTCATAGGCAGTGAAAGAAATTGTGATCGGCAATGCAAGGCTATTGCCTGATAAAAAAAGCCTACCGATTTGCGGTGGGTGATGAATAATCAGCTGAATGTGGGATTCAACCACACTCAAGCCGTAGAAATGTTGGCGTAACTGACTCGCTCTCTGCTCAATCGCTTTTGTGCCTTGCCCGTTGTCAAAAAATAAAGTGAGCTGTAAAAAGCCCGTTTCTGTCGCAAGCGGTTTATCGGAAATCGTACTGGTCTTTGCCGTATTGACCGATAAATAGACCGCTTGATAAGGCAGTTTAGGCTCTGTTTTCACCCCTTCCCAAGCGGTCGGAAAAGCATCCAATTTTGCTAAATGACTTTCCAAAATGCGTCGAATTTGCGGTTTCATTGCCTACCTCACAGCGTTGAATGTTGAGCATAATACGCATTGATTTCATCCACGGAAATGCGAATCATCCCTTGAGGGGCTTGCACAGAATAACCACGTTGTGTCTTCCCTGTTTTGGAAGGACTAGGGTATAACCCATACTCTAGCATAGGGGCATAAGGTTTATCCGTCGCAATCACTATCGTATCGGACAACCGAGCCTGAGCAATGGCGATTTGACTGCCATCGTAATTGCTCGGTACAGCATTCAAGGCAACCGTCCACGAACGTCGCAACGCCCCACTATCAACAGGGGTTTTCTTCTGTACCTTGTTGAGGGTATCTAACGCAATTTTGCGAAAGCCTTGTGTTTGAGCCAATAATGCGGAATCCACAAAGCCATCAATGGTGGCACTAAATCTACCCATAACGTCTTCCTTGTGCTTGATAATAAATCGCTTGTTGTGCAGGACGAATCGGCTGCACCCGAATCACTTGCCACTTTTCGCCATTGACCGACACAATGTCGTTCACATTCGCTTTTTCAGTGAGTAACATCAACACATCGCCCACTTGAACATCGGCATGAGTGGTCTGACGGCTAAAATCGTAGGCAAGCGTATCAAATAAACAGGATGCCGACACACTGCGTTTTAATTGGCTGACCTCGCCCGTTTCGGGGTTATATTTGCCCGTTTTTACTTGTGAAATCACACAAGGGCTGCCAAACTGGCGAATAAGCTTGGTCGATACTTGCTGTAAGTTTTGATAAAGTTGCATTAGCCACGCTCCAATTTCACCACGCCAAAGCTACTGCGATCTAACCAAGCGACTAACAGTTGTCGCACATAATCAAAGCGGTTACTGCTATCGGCAATCGTTGCACGGTTGTCATAATTGACCGATAAACTGCCGACTTTCACGCTGGTCATCTTCTGCTCTGCGTTTTGGTTGAGATTTTCTTGTAATGCCAGTTCACATACGGCATAGATAATAGCGGTAGGGATTTTTAACGATTCAAATCCTTTACGCGGAAATTGGCGTAGCTGCATTGGGTCGGCTTTTTCGCCCGTAAAACGGTAATTCACATCTAAGAAATCTGACGCACTCACCAAGCGGCGAGCCTTTTCCTCTTCGTCTAACGTTGCCCACGCTTCTTTGCTCATTCGCAAATTGTGATACGCATCAGCTTCTTCTACAGAAAGATAAGCGGTCATTTTTGCTCCTTAACTTACCACCATTTGATCGCGGCAATTAAATTCGCCATCGCAAAGGTAAAAGCAATCAATAAAACAGCCCAAACAAGGACTTTAATTTGCGTATGTTCTAAATACATTTTCAGCATTTTACGCACCTCTTTAATTAAGATATAATTCACGGGTTGTTCCTTCTTGTTTTGGAAGTTGGAATGAAAGAAGCCCCGTGTAATTCTCCGTTACACGGGGCTTCGCTTTTTATTACCGTTACTTGGTTTTCACCAACACACCTGCAGTATCTTTCAATGAAGTTGCAGTTTTACGCCAGTTGGCTGAAGCCCCTAATTTAGTATCATCAGGAGATTTACCGCCTGCAGTCATATCCCACTCATAACCGAGAATACCTAAGTTATAAGTCCATTCTGCTTGATAAACTGCTGCGATATTTTCACCGCCTAATTTTGGTTGCATTTCGCTGTTGAAGTCGTTGTTACCGCTCACCATCACCGCATTTTCTTGTAAACCTAGCGTGTTATAAGCCGCACCAGTGCTATCCACTAATGCAGGGCTGTCTGTAACCACAAACAAGCGACCAAACGGATCACGCATCACACTCACGTTATCGTAAGTAAACAAGCGTTCTGCGTTGGTTAAGGCATTGTCGTACAAGGTGTGTAAGGTGGTTGAATGCACAATCCACGCTTTTAATGCACTAGAGCGGTCGCCAAATAACGCCGCTGCTTTGTTAAGTGTGCGGAAATTCGGGGCATTTTTCTTATCGTCTAACACGACTGCTGTTTGTCCGCCAATCGCAGCAACCGCCCCTAAAATTGCGGTGTTTAACATATCTGCCAAGCGTGCTTTCGCTAATTGTTGCCCGATTTCTACCGCAGCAAGCTCAGGGTTTTGCAATACCCAGCGATATTGTTGCGGTTCGTACTCAATCGGGTGCGTACCTGCAGCCACTTTTACGGCTACATTGAGTAATTGCTCTAGGCGTTTCGCTTGCACCGTACCACTGCCATACGCATTACGACGACGCACTAAGCCTTGAATCGCTTTAAAGCTCGCACGAATGTCAAAATCACCTTGTGTTGGGGCGTTTTGCAAGGTAATCACGCCACCTGAGGCTTGATTGAATTTTTCAATATCTTGATCGACCGTTTCTGTTAACGCTAAATGCGTTTGTTTGTTGAAGACTTGTAAGTCAAAAGCCATAATAAGCTCCTATGTTATGGTGCGATTGCACCGTAAATAAAAAAGGTGCAATCTCTTGCACCCGATTATGAATGTTGTTGCATATACGCAATTTTTTCTGCATCAGTTTTGCATTCGGCAAGGGATTTCGGGGCATTACCACCGCCTATTCCTGTACCTGCACCTGAACCTGATGTACCTGATGGTTTTAAAATCGCATCTTTATTTGGATACGCCCCGACTAATGCCTCTAATGCTTCCTCAAAATCGGCTTTTTCACCTGGGCGTGAACGGCTGTAAATTTCATTGCCATCGGCGAACTTCGCCACCACTTTCCCCTCATCTGAAATACTGAAATGCTTACCGAAGAAGGCTTGCACCACATCAGAAGGTAAATTTAAATGTTCTGCAGCATATTTAGAGCGAGCAAACGAACCACCAATCAGTTCTGCGTGCAATTGCGATTGCAGTTTTTCAGCGTGAGATTTGGATTCTGCCAGTTGTTCATCAAAGGTTTTACGCATTTCTGCTTTGACCTTTTCCACTTCGCCCGCATCAATCAGCTTCTTATCATCGAGATTTTTCACGGTTTCCAAGGCTTTGATTGCTGCTTTCGGATCGTCAATCCCTTCAAAGGCTTTCAATTTGGCTTCCACCGCCTCTTTTGCTTCACGATGTTGTTTGGCTTCACCGTTTAATTCTACGATTTTGACGGTTGCTTTATTCGCATCAAAGGGAATTTCCTTTCCATCTGCGTGAACATACACAGGCATTCCGTCTTTCACCACCACATTGTTGTTTTCATCAAGTTTAAGTTTCATTGTCATAATGGATTTCCTTCCAGTTTAGTGAGAGTTACCTTTTCCAAGGCGTAAAAAAACCGCCTGTAACTTTCGCTACAAGCGGTTGATAATGTTTGTTAGGTTAAGATAATAAAAATGCCATGGCTGCTAAATATTTTTCTTTACGGAGAATATCTTCTTCTTTGATTCTAGGTAATCGAGAAAGATCAGCATTATGCTGTAAGTCTGCTAATTTGACTGAACGTGCTAAAGCATTTTGCTTAACTCTAATTAAATAATCTTGGTAGTCTTCACCTTTACGTTTTGATATAGCCAAGATGGCATTTGCGATCACATTACCAAATTGTTCTTGAATTTCATCAATGCTAATTGCCGTGTCTTCCACGCTATCGTGCAACCAAGCAACAGCACGCATTTCATCTGTTGAATTGTCTAAATGTTCTACAACAAATTCCAAATGCTCTATATATGGCTTACCAGCTTTATCTTTCTGACCGTGATGCAAATATCTTGCCAATACTTCAGCTTTTTCTGCCCACATTAATGCACCTTGATAAATTGAATGGCTTCTTTTTCACTAATTTCACGATAAGCATCAAAATCGCTGACTAAGATTTTATCCGCCCAAAACGAACCAAACTTTTTATCCCAATCTTCTTTATGAGGTTCATAGGTCGCAAATGAAAGTAAATTATTACCCATACCACGAATCAATTTTTGCTGATTGTCATCTAACTGAGCTAAGTAGTATTGATACATTATTTTACTCCTTTGATTTTTTGAATATCTTTTGGCATAACTAATTTAGCACTTAATTTCTGCATTTCAATATACAATTTTTCTTTTTCTTCTTGCTCGGTATTTGGGTCGCGAAAACGTTCATAAAGCTGATGTAATTCACCATTTTTTAACGCGAAACTTTCACTTGTATGATATTGCATCTCGAAAATTACATTATCTTTCTTTACAAGAGTCGTGATGAATGTATTAATACCTTTATAAACAGCACCGTCCCTCCAAGTATTTTTAACAATAATTGTTTTATACCCTTGTTTTTCTAAAGCGGATTGCATTTCCCTATATTGTGTTACAAAATTTTCAGGCGAGAATATTGCTGTATAGCGAATAACATCTTTAATGTTATCTATTGCTTGTTGCTCAGAAATCCCTGCTGTCATTTCCGTTTCTATTTTACGCTTCAACGAATCCATTGATTTTAAGCGATATTCGAGTCCAGCGACCTCACCATCTACAGAAGCGATAATAGTTGTCACAGCTTTTGTGATTTTAGGTTCTATTTCAACCGCTTGCTGATATTTTTTTATTACATCCATAGGATTATATTCTTGCGCTAAGTTAGGTTTAGAGTATAGCTCTTTCAACGTCATCGGTCTACCACTCTGATCTAACATATCCGAGAAAGTAATTACACCACGTTGCCATAAATCGGCTTTACCTTTACCCAGAATCTGCTCTTTCTCTTCAGCTGTTTTACTGTTGAGCCAACTCTCATAGTTAACCCGCTCATCAACTGGACCGTCCATTGAGGCACGGGTGCTGGTGGGCATTTCTTGCATTCCTTGCACGCCTAATTCTTCCCAGCTTTTCGTCACAAGCTGAAGAATACTGCGGTTACGCTTGGTGATAAATGGCACAACGGGAACGAAATCAAGCGGTCGATTTTGTGCCGTCAGTTGCAATTCCGATTCAAAACGAAACTCGCCTTCCGCTTCGCTAAATTTCCGCACTTTGCCGATTTCATACACATAAACGTGCTTCACGGTTTTTACGCCAAATTCGCCATCCTCAACCTGTTCATTGACAACATAGCGAAATTGAGTAATTGCTTGTTTACCATTGACTCGTGCGGTTTTAATGCCCAGCACTTGATGCGGTTTAATATGCACCCAATAAGGACGGGCATTTAAGGCTTTCTCTTCCGCACGGCTTTTCACCGCTTCAACACGCGTGAAATCAATCAAAACAAAAGAGCAACCATATGCCAAGGCGGAATAAAACCAGCGGGAAGCGAACACATCAAGGTTATTGCCGACTAAATCCACATCATCAAAAAGGGCTTGCACTGTTTCTGTCACATCGGCAACATCAATCGGGTTGAAGAATACGCGACCTGTCATTTGCGAAAGGGTTTCCGACAAGGCAGGATAAAGGGTCGAACGCTCAAGGCGTTTGCGGTAACTATCGGGCTCTTCCATTTCCATTTGAAAAAGGTAGGTTTGTGCGGCTTTTCGCATTGTTGCCGTGCCACCGAGTAAATCATCAATGATTTTAGTTTTCTTGGTTAACTCCACCATTTCAGCGGTGGGAAGATGAACTGACATAGTGAATCCTTAATAGAGTTTGAGAGCGGTTTGTTTGAGCACATCGCGTCTAATTGGGGCAAAGCACATCACGAGTGCATCCGCTTTATTCGGCGAGGGAATAGAATAAGGTCTTTTTCTCTTGTGTGTTTTGATGTAACTATTTGAATAAAAAGTATTTTTTCATTCCTTCCAATAAACCAACCTTACTTTTTTATCTCTTTTTAGGGGAAAATAGCAAAAGGTAAGAGCAAAAAAAGAGGTGCAAAAATGGCTAGATTAGCTACCCCTTTAACTAACACAAAAATTGCAACAGCCAAGCCGAAAGATAAGCCCTATCGCTTATGGGATGGTGGCGGTTTATCTATCCTTATCTCAACAGCTGGAACAAAACGTTTTTATGTACGGTTTAAGCGTCCTTATATGAAAAAAACGGTTGATATCCCTATTGGAATATATCCCGCTTTATCTTTACTGAAAGCTAGAAAAATAAGAATGCAGATACAGGAAGATTTAGCAATGGGGATTGATCCAATAGATAAACGCAGAGAAGAGGAAGAACGACGTAAACGAGATGAATTAAATGTATTTTCTGCATTGGTTGAATTATGGAAACCAATTAAAAAATCAAAAGTACAAGAAAAATCATTTAAATCAATAATGCGAATTTTCAATAATCATATTTTGCCTACTTTTGGAAATGAAAAAATCACAAGCATTACAATTCCTTTGGTAGTGGAAAAAATAAAATATCTAGATAAAAAAGGTTTATTTAGCACCCGCGATCGCGTAGTAATTTATATGCGTGAAGTAATGAGCTTTGCGACAATATACGGGATTATGAAATATAATCCTTTGGCTGATTTAGCAAAAGCCTTTCCAGTGCATAGAGAAAAACATTTTGCAACTTTACCGCCAACAGAACTATTTAATATCTTTAACCGAATGGATAAAACTCACGTACAGCAGATGACAAAGATGTTATTTAAATTTCAGGTGCTTACAATGGTTCGACCTGGTGAAGCAGTAACAGCAGAATGGACGGATATTGATTTGGAGTTGAGAGAGTGGAAGATACCCGCCGAGAAAATGAAAGGCGGGCGTAAGATGCACATTGTACCATTATCCGATCAGGCGGTGCGACTTCTCAAGAAAATGCAGTATTTAACAGGTAATCGAAAATATGTTTTTTCCAATAAAAGATATAAACACTTGCAGAAGTGCGTTGTTAATTCTGCTTTATTGCGAGCAGGATTTAAAGGTGATTTAACTGCTCACGGTTTGCGAAGTATTGCGAGTACGTGGCTAAATGATGAAGGCGTAGAAGGTGATTTGATTGAGGCATGTTTATCTCACAAGGTGGGTAATGATGTTCGGAATGCTTATAACCGTTCTACATTCTTTGAGAGAAGAAAGCCAGTAATGCAACTATGGGCGGATTTTGTAGAAAAATCTGCAAATGGTTTACTATTTAACGATTAAAAGCCGTTTCAGCTATTTATTTAATTTAATAAAGAACATTGATTTAAATATAATTTATATTTATCAGTGTTCTTTTTTATTTAGGTGGATTTATGTTGGTTCATAATAAAATCAGAATGGAGTTTTTAGAACTCTTAAAAAGAAAAATTAATGGCATTGTTCGTTTTCAAAATGGCAGATTATTTAATGCCGATTTAGAAAGAGAATGCCCAGCGGTTGCGGTTTATATTGATGAAATTGAATTTGAACCTATTACTGCTTGCAATAATGCCTTTAATTCTATTTTAAATGTTGAAGTATATGTTAAACCTTCAATGGGGGAAGATGGAGCAGATGAGATCGCCCAATCTATTTCAGATGCAATTTCTAACGCTAATTTTAATTCTATTGATGATATTAGCTTAACCGCCTACGCTTATCTTCACGATGAAGATCAAGCTGCTTGGGTGGGTGCAAGATTGCAGTATTCAATTTCTTATAGTGGCTAAAATGGTGAATATCTATGTTTAAAAAATTACAACAACTTAAACAGAAAAAAGCTCAAGCGGTGGCAGAAATGCGTTCTATTTTAGAACAGCAAGAAGGCGACAACTTGAGCGAAGAGCAGGCAAGTAAATTTGATGATTTGCGTAATCTGGCGAAAGAGTTAGACGAAGAAATCAGCCGTGTTGAAAGCGTGATCGAAGCAGAAAAAGGTGGGGAAAATGAACCCGCTAAACGTTCTAACCCGCAACAATATACCGCTGCAGAGTTGCGTCACTGGATTAAAACAGGTGAATTGCGAGCACTATCTACTGATGGCGATAGTGGAAAAGATGGCGGTTATTCGGTAATCCCTCAGCTTGATAAAGAGGTAATGAAACGCTTAACCGATGATAGTGTAATGCGTCAGATTGCTAATGTGGTGCGTTTACCCGTGGGGGCAAAAGAGTATAAAAAACTTGTCTCTGCTGGTGGTGCAGTAATTGGACACGCAACGGAAGGCACAGCACGAGGCGAAACCGCAACCCCGAAAATGAACGAAGTGAGTATTCAACTTAATGCGATTTTTGCTTATCCGAAAACAACACAAGAAATTTTAGATTTTGGCGGCGTGGATATTCTAGGCTGGTTAACAGAAGAAATTTCAGAATCTTTTGCAGAAACAGAAGAAACAGATTTAACTTCTGGCGATGGTAACAAAAAATCAAAAGGCTTTTTGGCATATCCTCGAACTACTGCAGACGATAAGGCTCGCCCGTTTGGTACGTTGCAAAAAATGGAAGTAGGCAAAACGAAATTAAATGCTGATGTGTTGATCGACTTGCTTTACTCATTACACAGTAAATACCGTAAAAATGCGGTTTGGGTAATGAACTCTCAAACGGCTGGCACGTTGCAAAAACTTAAAAATGGTAATGGCGATTATATTTGGCGTAATGGCTTGCAGGTGGGCAGCCCTTCAACGCTTTTAGGTTTACCCGTTTACTACTTGGAAACAATGCCGAATGCGGAAGCAAGTCAGCCGTTTTTAGCGGTGGGCGATTTCAAACAAGGCTACACGATTGTTGATCACGAAAGTGGCGTGCGAACTCGTCCCGATAATTTAACGGAAGCAGGCTTTTACAAAGTGCATACTGATAAATATCTAGGTGGTGGCGTGGTAGATTTTAACGCTATCAAAGTGCTTGAAATGACAGCGTAATCCATTGCAAGCGGTAGAATTTTTTACAGATTTTACCGCTTATTTTTTTAGGTAAGACACAATGAAACAGAATTTTGAGATCCGTTCTTCAGAAATCAATGCAGAAAGCGAGAGCCGTAAATTATCTGGCTACGTGGTGCGATGGGAAAAACCTAGCGAATTATTATGGGGCGAATTTGTAGAAACCTTTGAAAAAGGTGCATTTACTGAGAGCTTAAAAAATAATGATGTACGGGCATTGTTTGAACACGATCACGCTAAGCTGTTAGGGCGAACCAGTAGCGGTACTTTATCGCTTGTTGAAGATGATGAAGGCTTACGCTTTAGCCTTGACTTGCCGAATACGCAGACCGCAAGCGATTTGCTTGAAAGTGTGAAACGTGGCGATATTAGTGGGATGAGTTTTGGATTTATTGCAACGGTGGACGAGTAGAATGAAGAAACCACGCCAACACAGCGAACAGTGAAAAAGGCAGAGTTATTTGAAATTACAGTAACCAGTATTCCCGCTTATCCCGATTCAAGTTTAGAGCTGGCAAAACGTTCACGAATGGCAGCACAGAAACCAAAATTAAACAGTTTACGCAGTAAATGGCTTGAGTTGTTAGAGGTGGCTTGATGTTTGGACTATTTAAGAAAAAAGAAACCCGTTCGCACTCGATCGATGATGTACTTTTCACTATGGGGGCGACTAACACCAATTCAGGCGAATTTGTCAGCCCTAGCACAGCGGAGGCACTACCCGCAGTGTTGAATGCGGTTACGGTAATTTCTCAAGCGGTGGCAAGTATGCCGTGTTATTTGTTTGAGGTGACACAAGACGGGCGTAAACGAGTAAATAGACACGCCGTTGAATATCTACTCAATGAAATGCCGAACCGAAATCAAACGCCTTACCAGTTTAAAGAAACGATGATGAGACATCTTCTTTTAAATGGTAACGCATACGCCCTTATTGGGTGGAATGAAAAAGGGCAGGCGGAAACCTTGACCCCGTTCCAGCCGCATTGCGTGAACGTATTGCGAACTAATAAAAAAACGTATGTGTATCAGATGACCGATATTGATGGCGTAACAAAAACCTATCTACAGGATGAAGTCTTACATTTACGCAACGCCTCTTATGATGGATTTATGGGGAGAAGTCCGATCACAGTTTGCCGTGAATCTATCGGTTTGGGCATTGCTCAACAACGACACGGAGCGGCGATGATGAAAAACGGCTTACAGGTGGGCGGCATTCTACAAAGTGCTGAATGGTTTGATGCAAGCAAGGGGAAAAAAGTCCTTGAGGCTTTAGAACGTTATGCGGGTGCGAAAAATGCAGGCAAGACACCAATTTTAGAGGGTGGCATAGAATACAAACAGCTTGGAATGAGTAACGTTGATGCGGAATGGTTAGCGAGTAGAAAATTCACGATTGAGGATATTGCACGAATTTTCAATATCAGCCCGATTTTCTTGCAAGATTATTCACACAGTAGTTACAGCAATTTCACAGAGGCGAGCCGTTCATTTTTGGGACAAACTCTCAAGCCGCATTTAGTCAATTTTGAACAGCAATTAAAAGATGCTTTGATGATTGATCTCAATAGTGAAAGCCGTAAGCGCTACATTATTGAATTTGATACTAGCGAGCTATTGCGAACGAATCAAAATGACCGTTTTGAAGGTTATGAAATTGCGATTAAATCAGGGATTTTAAGCCCGAATGAATGCCGCAAGCGTGAAGGATTGCAACCGTATGATGGCGGTGATGAATTCAGTCAAGCGTGGAAGCAAACGGTAGAGGTGACGACCAATGAGCCGAATGATTAAAGCCGCAAAGTTTGATAAGCAGATTACAATTCAAAAGCGTGATTATTCACGAGAGCAACAGAACGGCAATTACAAAGGGCAAGAAATCTGGCGGAATGTGGCAACCATACGGGCAAGTATTGAGCCGATACAAGGGCGTGAATATTTTTCTGGCGTTTTTCAGGTGGGCGAAAACGTGATCCGTGTTCGTATGCGATACCAGCCGAATTTACAGATTACAGCAAAAATGCGGGTGAAGTATGGCAAGCGTGTGTTTGATATTGAAAATGTTATCGATAGCAAAGAGGCCCACAATGAACTGCAATTGATGTGTAAGGAAATTCTAAAATGGCAGAAAAGCCAATAATTGAGCTAGACGAAATCAAGCAGCATTTAAGACTTGATCACGACTATGATGATGATTTATTAACAGCCTATAGCCTTGCAGCGATTGAAGCAGCTCAAAACTATATCGGTAAAGAATTTGATGAAGAACATACTACTACAACGGTCAAATTTACTAATGGCATTCGCATAGGTTGCTTGATGTTTATCGCTCACTTATACGCCAACCGTGAAAGCGTTACCGATGTACAACAGTATGAAGTGCCGATGTCAGTGACTTATCTATGGAAGCCTTATAGAGAACCGTGCTTTTATTGAGGTAATGAATGCCTACGCAACCTTTAAGACGCTGCAGTTTCCCCAATTGCCGCAACCGTGTGAAGTTTGGCAGATGTGAAGAACATAAGCAGAAGGATACAAGGGAAAGCAGTTCAAAACGTGGTTACGATCACAAGTGGAGTAAATACCGAGCACAATACTTAAAGCATCACCCTCTTTGTGTGATGTGCTTAGAGAAAGGTATCTACACTCCCGCAACCGTGATAGACCATATTAAACCCGTAGAGAATGGACAAGCTGATCCGCTATTCTGGCGGACAGATAACCATCAGCCCCTTTGTCGTGATTGCCATAGCTACAAGACAAGGGTAATTGATAAACGAGGATTTGGGGCGAAGAAGTGAACCGTTTTGATATCGAAACAATTGAAGTATGAACATATGTACACAGTTGAGCCGTTGCGATATCGCAACAACTGAATTATGGTGATATATCCACAATTGAGTTATGGAGCTAAAAGATAAAGCTGCCCTCAAAATTGAGGAGAGGTCGTGATGACCACACCTGTTGCATATGGAAAGCGAAAACAACCGCTTTTTAGTGGGGTATCAGCCATTTCCTGATACCCTCTCACACACAAGGTGGGGGGAGTTTTTAAAAGAAAGTAGCAAGCCTAAAGAACCGCCCGCCCAATCAATTTTTTACGCACGACAATTTTTCAGAAAATATAGGAACAATATGAACCAACCGCAAGCACCAGAATATTTAGATGAAATTGCCCGTGAGCAATGGCGGCTTAAAATTGCCGTCTTATCTGAACGGGGTGATATTACAACAGCAGACTACACCAACTTAGAACTTTATTGTGTGAATTACAGCCTTTACCGCAAGGCAGTGCAGAACATTGCAGAACGAGGCTTTTCTATTACCAACTCACAAGGTACAGAAGCACGAAACCCCGCTTTATCTGCAAAAAGTGAAGCGGAAAAAATTATTGTCAAGATGTCTTCTCTCTTAGGCTTTGACCCCGTGAGCAGACAAAAAACACCAATTGAAACCGAAGAGAAAGATGAGTTAGATAATCTATGACAATCTGGCACAAATACGCCTTAGCGGTACAATCTGGGGAAATTGTGGCTTGTAAACGCATTAAGCAAGCAGTAAGCCGTTACTTTGCTGATTTAGAAAATGAGGCTTATTTCTTTGATGTGGAAACGGTAGAGAAATTCTTAAAATTCAGCCGTCTTTGTCCACACGTCAAAGGGCATTTAAGAGGTCAGCCGATTGAGCTTTCAGACTGGCAAGCCTTTCTCTTTGCGAATATCTTAGGCTTTAAGCATAAATCCAACGGCTTGAGAAAATATCGATCTGCTTACATTCAAGTAGCTCGAAAAAATGCGAAATCGACCGTGGCCGCAGTTTTGTCGAACTGGTTTCTTGTAATGGAAAAAGGGCAACAGGATATTTACACCGCAGCCGTTAGCCGTGATCAGGCAAGAATCGTGTTTGATGATGCAAAACAAATGGCACTACTTTCTAAACCACTTAGAAAACGCCTTACTATTCAACAGCACAAAATGATTTATCTGCAAAATAACAGCCTAATGCGACCGCTTGCAGCAAAATCTTCAACCATTGAAGGTACTAACCCGAGCCTAGCAATCGTGGACGAATACCACTTACACGCAGACAACAGCGTTTACAGTGCCTTAGAGTTAGGGCAAGGCGCACGCCCAGAAGGTTTATTATTTGCGATCACAACTGCAGGCAGTAACACCATTTCAGCGTGTAAACAGCACTATGATTACTGTTGTCAGATTTTGGATGGCACAGAAAAGAATGACAGCCTTTTTGCCTTAATCTATGAGCTAGACGAAGAGAGCGATATAGACAACCCCGAAAACTGGATAAAAGCAAATCCTAATATAGGAAAATCTATCCCTTATGCTGATTTTGAAAACACCATAGCAAAAGCCCGTGGTATTCCGTCCGAATGGGTGGAAATGCTTACTAAGCGTTTCAATGTATGGTGCAACGGTCAAACGCCGTGGCTAAATATTGAAGCGTGGAAATTATGCGAACGCAGCTATTCTGAAAGCGATTTATTACACGCTGATTGCTATATGGGGCTAGATTTATCAAGCACTAACGACTTAACCAGTATTTGCTACACCTTCCCACATAATGGAAAAGTTCGCTTGTTATGTCGCCATTATATCCCTGAATTTCAGCTTGAAAACGTGGCCAACAAAAACCGTGCGATGTATCGCCAATGGGTGCGACAAGGTTGGCTACATACCACAGCAGGCGATTGTATCGATTATGACAAAATCCGAGATGATATTTTAAAAGATGCAGAACGCTTTAATGTCAAGATGATCGGCTTTGATGTATGGAATGCGACACACCTAAGAACACAGCTACAAGGTGCAGGGCTTGAAGTTGAACCGTTCCCGCAAACCTACCAGCGTTTTAGCCCCGTGGGAAAATCTGTAGAAGTACTGATAAACCGTCAAACAGTCGAACACAACGGAGACCCCGTTTTATCGTGGGCATTGTCAAACGTGGTGATGGAGACTGATGCAAACGCCAATATCAAACCAAACAAGAAAAAAGCTGCAAATAAAATCGACCCCGTGATCGCCTTTCTAATGGCTTACGGAACTTATCAGCTTGAATATGGTGAGCTTGATATAGAAATGAGTGAAGAGCAGAAGGCAAAACTAGCCAACTTCACAGGCATAGACTTATAGCAAAAATTAAGCCCTCAATTTTGAGGGCACTACATTTTCACTAGTAAGGAAGCATAACAAATTTAAGAACAATATTCAGAACAACTGAACGCCCTAATGATAACACAAGGCGGAAAGAATGGATATTGATTCAGTTTTAAAAATGTGGGCAAGCTGGCGGGTAAATAACGAACATAAAAAGCTCGGATTTAAACGACAAGCAGCAGGATTTTATAGCCCCGTGGCAACAGGTTACAAACTCACAGATGAAAGTGCAATGCAAGTAGAAAACTTGATGCAATATCTTAAACAGCATTATGCAGAAGAATTTAACTGCTTACTGGCTTATTATTTGCCTATCCCTCAAAATGAGGCAGCGGCAAAACTTGGTTTAAAGTTAAGTACATTCAAAAACAGAGTGCAACAAGCAAAAGCCTTTACCGCTGGCTTGTTTGCGGGTGCAGAGTTAAAAGTGGAGGTTTACCGATGAACAGCATAGATGAACAGCATAGATGCACAACTAAAACAACTGAATGCGAATATCCGAAAAAAAGAGCGAGAAATAAAAAGTGCAACCAAAAAAGGGATCAGAAAAGCCCTCAATGCTGCGGCGAAAGAAGTGCAAGACACCATTAAACCCAATGTACTAACATTGAAGAAATCAACTGATTTCAGACAAAAAGGCACGGTAAGGGATAACATCCGACACCGCACGAAGGTGGCAAAAGATGGCTTAAGTGGTTCGAGTGTGATCCGAGTAAGACGAACAAAAGGCAAGCGAATGGCACGGGTAAGCGATAATACTAAAGACCGTAGAGACCCGTTTTACTGGTTTATGGTGGAGCGTGGTACGAAGAAAATGAAAGCACGCCCCTTTCTGGCAAAAGGTGAGCAAGCTATGCCAAAAGCTCGAAGAATGGCGGCGGAAATTTTAGAAACTGAATTAAAGAAAGCAGTATAAAAAATTAAACCCCGCAAGGAGGTAAAAAGCGGGGTATATTTGTGAACTTGATTATAAACACTTTATTTCAAAACCAACCGAAATCGTAGTGATACACTACTACGTTATCGATTAAAAAATACTGTTTAAAAAACAGCGTTCAGAAGATTATAACAATATGCCAAAAGTTATAACCAAACGTATTATAACCCTAACCACAGGAATTCTAAACAGTATGAAAGAAAAAATTGCACTACTTACCGAAATGAGCAAAGAAGCACGCCGATTTTTAAAATCTGGAGAGCGTCCTATCTCGTTAAAAGAAAAAAAGGAAGGCGTAAACATTCAAAGTATTTTAGATCTTGAAACCTTTGAAACGCTACTCAATGAAATGCTAGATACTTACCGCTATGAACCTAGCACGCTACAATCTCGTAAATATATGCGGGGATTGGCAGAGCTTATTTTAATGGGCGTGTTCGATTATCACTGCATCATTGAAGATTCGTCTAATATCACTGGCAAAGTTCACGGAATGCAACCGAAAGCAAAGAAACCTCAACGAGAGCAAGCGGAGAAATTAGCGGTGCAAATATGGGAAACACCACCCGCAATGAAGGTAGAGAATCTGGCGTATGAAGTGAAAAGTCAGCTCAAACTGAAAGAGCATCATAAAACGATTTGCCGATGGATCAAACCATACCGACCGAATTAAGGCAAAATAAAACCGCCTGCAACCAGTAAGCGGGAAGAATGCAAGAGGTTATTTTTCTATTCCAATTAAACCTAACATAAAAAGGTTGCTACCGAAATTAGTAGCACAGGCATTATAAAACAACTTGCAAATAAATTGTACAGTATTTTGAATTGTGATAAATTAGCTCACTATAAGAAAGAAAAACGCAATTAAAAAATGCAAAATAACATTGATTTTGATGTAATCATTGCACAGGTAATAGACAATCTTCAAAGTTATCTTGATGATGAAGGTTATCACTTGAACATTCAGCAACTTACCGACCAGCAATTTTTTCAGCTAGAAGATGCGGGTGTGCTAAATTGGAATTACATCATTACAGAAAAATATAATCCCGATGATGCGTTTGATTTTGGTTTAACACTCAAACAACAAAATCATTTACTAGGTGCGGTGATTTCAGCGTATAAACTCGAAAAACAGCATTTAGAAATCTATGGTGTAGAACGTTTTGAACATTCAGAACTTGATGGAAAAATGCTCACGATTGCACTAATCGCCGCGTTCTTACTCTTAACTTTAACGAATGGCAAAGCAGTAACTTTAATTGATGTGGAACAAAATGAGAGCTTAAGGGCGTTCTATAAATCTTTTGGATTTAAAGAACAATCAGAAGAAGATTTTATTTTGTCTTACGAAGAACTAGCCGAATTTATCACACAGATAAGGGGGTAACAATGGTAATCAAAACCAACTACCAAAAAAGCGAATTAAGCAAGAAAGCAAGTGAAGCCCTTGCAATGGTGCGCCGCTCAAATGTGTTAAAAGATGAGCGTTTTACATACAAAGGCAAAGTAGAAGCCTTTGGTGTGCGTAAAAAAGCAGCATAACCCCAAAAGCCTTTAAGCTAACCCCTTAAAGGCTTTTTTATTACCCAAAATTTGCCAAAAGGAGCAAAATTTATGTAAAAAACACCATATAAAAGAATAAAAATAAATCAGTTGATGCAATTTTGATGTATTTTTCTTTTTTATAGTTGCTTTTCTTATTTTTAAGGGGTATTCTTTCTACGTCTTCAGAAAAAGTGAAGATACAGGCCTGAGAACCTGTTTATACAGAAATGGCGGAGATATATAGCACGCCTTAAAGCGTGTTTTTTTGTATCCGCAACCCCCTAAATATAGATCCGCCTTTATGGTGGAGCTAGTCAAATAGACACACCCGAAAGGCGTGATCTATCTTCAATGGTGGTACTTAATGGGAAAGGTTCGCCCTTTGCCGTTACCCATTTCTGGACGGTTTCTCAGCCCGTTAAGTACTACCGCCAAGCCCTGAGAAGTTTGCGGTAGATTCCTATAAACAGAAATGGAACTATCCAAATGAAAAGCTACATTTTCAACTTTTTAAGCCTCAATGCAGGCAAAAAAGCAATCTACAGCATTATTGCACCTTCTGAACAAATCGCCCGTGCGAAACTTTGCAAAAAAAGCCGTCAAAACGAGCGCTTGTTGCTTGTTCGCCGTGAGCGTAATTCATTCCCAACCTTACACCTAGCAACCACTTTCACCGCCCTTTCTGGCTTTGGAGTGTGGTATGCGTAACTTTACTCAAAAAGCCTTCATCGAAACCCGTGAAGAGATTTACACCCTCGAATCCTATGAGCGTAAATTCTACTTCGAAAACCTCGTGAACATTTCAGCCGAAAATTCAGAAACATTGAACTGGATAAACGACAGTTTGAACAACCTCGTCGAGCTATTGCCAAGCCTTTACGCTGCAGGCAAGGCGGACACTGTCAATTTTTATGACACGAAATTGCGACAAGCTCAAACTATTTTCAGCTTGCTACACGCAGAAATCCAACCGAAACCGCTTTGCATTGCCCTTTCTGCAGTGATGGATCTGGTTCGTGTGGGGTATGTAATTCTTGAAGAGGTGGGTGAAGATGAAACAACAAGAATATAACCCGCCAGAATTCCGCACAGGTTTAGCAACCTTATGGCAAGCCTATTGTTTATTGGAAGCCGTTATTACTGCCGACGCTCAAGCCGATGAATTAAGCAATGTATTCACTGCATTACACGGCATTAAATCCTTGATGTTCAGCGGATTGGAAGAACTGGATAAGGTGGCATAAATGGCAGGTAAAGAATTTGGCGATTTAGTGCTATCAGGTACTTCTGAATATGTATATTTGGATGGACTGATCAAACTGCAGAATGCACAGGCGGTTATGGAGTGTTTGAAATGGTGCGATTTTAACGAAGTGGATAGCACCAGCATTCAATTGACCTTTGAAGTCCTTGCCGCACTCACTTTGGGAGGGATTCAACAGGTACAAGCAGAAGCCAAAAACCCAACACTTAAAATCATTAACGGACGAATTGAACCAATTAAAAAAGAGGTGCAACAATGCAAGTAGAAAAACTTTTAACCCCTGAAGAAGTAGCAAAAGTGCCAACCTTACAGCAAGCAATGGCAGCACTAGGCAATTTATACACCTATTGTCAAGTTGCAGATTTAAATGCGGGCCGTGAATTTGTAATGAATGAGCTCGTGCAAGCTGGCTTGAAAATTCAACAAGCCTCACACGCTATTTTATCTTTTCAAACCATTATTACAAATTTAACCGAGGTAAAAATAGATGAAATCGACGACTAACCCGTTCCAACAGTTGCAAGAATGGAAAGGGCGAAATAAAACCGCTCAAAAACAAGCAGAAACAGCGAAGAAAACAGAAAGCAATGCAATGGCTAAGGTTAAAGATAAAAACGCTCAAAATGCGAATAAGAGAGAATTTTATACTTTACCGCAAATGAACCGAGAATTTTATTTAATGAAACTCTCTGCAAGCCGTTGTAAGTCAGAATTTCCCGACAATTTCCATTTTAAGCAAACTTTTGCGAAAGAGTGCGAGGAATTGCGACAACGCTTAAAAGGTGGCTATCTGTTGCTGATGAAACTGCACAAACAAGGCTTAATTTCAAAAGCAGACTTAAAGACCTTCACGAATTTCAGAGAAGTAAGTGGCTATTTGAATTTCAATCTTAAGGAAATTGCAAACCATATCGAACGAGTTGAGCAAGGCACCGCCGAGCCCGTTAGTTATGAGCAGGCGAATGAAATTCCCAATTAAATTGGGAGAAAATCAAATTAAATTGGGGATTTAACCAGACCAATTTTGGTTTGGTCGAATAGAGACAAAAATAAACCGCCTCGATATGAGGCGGTGAGAAATAAGGGAGCTAAATCATGTCTGATTTAACTATCCAGAATAATATCGCAGACCAAGAAATTTTACCAGATGTTTTCGTGTATCACGATGGCGTTTATACCGATTCTTTGAAAGTAGCGGAGTATTTTCATAAACGACACAAGAACATAATCAGAGATATTGAAAATCTTGAATGTTCAAAGGAATTTAATGAGCTCAATTTTGAGCCCATTAAATACAAAGACAGTAGAGGCAGATTAAAGCCCTCTTACCGAATTACAAAAGACGGCTTTGTTTTTCTGGTGATGGGATTTACTGGTAAAAAAGCGGCCGCATTCAAAGAGACTTACATTAAACGCTTTAACGAAATGGAGAAATGGCTACTTGCACGTATTGAGAACAAGCAAACGCAAGATTTCTTTGCCGATGCAGTGAAGCGTTACGAAGAGCGACAACCGCCAAAATATCGCAGACCGCACGCCTACAGCATTGAAAACAATCTCGTGTACATCGTGGCACTTGGTGCAACCCGCAAACAATGGCTTGCTAATCATGGTTACCGAGAAGATGACGAAATCCGACCGCATTTAACCTTTGACCAACTCAAACGGCTCGACCTCGTTTTATCTGAAGCAATGCGATTATTAAATACTGGCGTGTTTTACAAAGAACGTAAACAAAAATTACAGCAATTTGTAACAGGTTTAAGGATTGAACAACTACGGACTGCAATTTCTAACACTCAACCAACTACTTAAAAATCTGTTTTTTTATTTTAGGCTTTAATGATTTTCTTATGTGTGTTGGTAGATCTATAGATGTCTTTAAAAAATAAAGTAACTATCTAAAAAAGTTACTTTAGAAAATAAAGTCTAAGCCTAAAAAATAAACGATTATGTATATTTATTGAACAATGGACTTTAAAAACTAAAGTAAATTACTTTAGAAATTAAAGTAAGAAAAATCGAAATTAGGGGGGGGCTGATATGTGAGCGATTACAGCAAGCAGAAAGGGCGAAAAAGTGAACGCAAGCATTCACAGCTTTATGACGATATGAGCAAGAGCAAGGCATTTAAATGGCTAACGGGGGCAGAATTAAAAGTCTTAATGTTCTTCATTAGCGAATATAACGGCTTTAATAATGGCGTGCTAGATTTGAGTTACGAAAAAGCAAATGATGAACTAGGACTTTCAACGGTAACTTTTAGCAAAGCATTGAAAGGGCTAATCGAAAAAGGCTTTATAAAAAATCGGTGCAAGGTGGCAAAAACATTTTAAATCGATTTGCGGTAACTTGTTACCCCGTGAATGATTGCCGAAATAAAGACGGGATAAAAATGCACAATTTACCCGTAAGCCCAGTAGCAACAAACGACTGGCGAGAATACAACAAAACTTTAGCGAATAAGGAAACAGAAAAATGACAGTAGAAAAAATTTCAATTTTTGAGAAACCAGAAGGTGAACTGGATAACCGTCCGATTTGGATTACAACAAAGATGCTCATTGAGCAGCTAAGCATTAGTAGAACCAAGCTAGGGAATTTAATGGCAGAAGATGAAACCTTTCCGAAGCCAATTTATTTAGGCTGGAACTGCTACCGCTGGAAGCGTGAAGAGATTGAAAACTGGATCAACTACAAAGAGGAAATCAGAAGTGAAGTGTGTTGATTATGGTGATATTGAGTACTTTTTAGGGATAGGGCGGGCGAAGTTACGCAGAATGATACAAGCTGGCGAATTTCCCGATCCTATTCCAAGTGGACAAAAAGAGGTAAGATTATTTCCTCTTAAATCTGTAACCGATTGGATGCAGTCAAAAGAAGCGGTTAGGGTAAAAAACAACGGAACACCCCCCGTACATTTAAGAAAAAATTAAATATTTCAAATAGTTACATTTCATTAAGGTATACAGACTGGGAATGCCACGCTTACGCATATCTTTCTTACTTTCTACCCGCACTTTGCCGTTATTATCGTAATCTACGCGAGGGCGAGAGAGTTCTGCTTTTAAATAGTCCAAATCAGGTATATCGCTACTGAGTGAAATCATTTCATCAACAGGATAAACATCGCCGTATTTGATCGCACGATAGGTCTTATAAAAACGGTCTCGTAATTGCCACCACGCTTGAGCTTTAATATTGGCGAACATATCACCGTTTTTCTTGCCTTGTGTGTAAAAGGAATCAGGATTAAACACCGCAGCACCCGCATTAAAGCCGATACAGTTGATCTGATTCGTCTCAATTTCTCGGTATTTTGCTTTCACACCCGCACCCACACCAATAGAGTCGAAAACAATTTCATCTGCTTGCCATTCCACTGCTTTTGAATGGGTGCGTAATGCGGATTTAATCACATCTTCGCCCCGCCACTCCTCTAAACCCAGCACCACAGAACCGTGTGCAAAACAGATAGCATTCGCATCAGCCCCATCATCGGCAACGTCAAAGCCCACAATTTTTCGACCGCTTGCAGCGAAATTCAACCGCTTGTGAGCATCAACAGCACATTCAATCCAAATAGGCTTAATAATTGCCAAATCACTGTCTGCAACAGGTTCGCCCTCATAAACGTGACGATAAAGTTCGTAATCACGCTCACGCATTTGCTCCAAATCTTCTAACAGCTCTTTAGGGAAATAGGGGTTATCTTGCCAATTCACTAAGACCGATTTACACCGTTCAGGCGGATAAATCACAAAACGCTGATAGGTATCATCAAGAATATTCTTCGGGTTGAAACTCACAATAATTTGCGAGCCATCTTCACGAATAGTCGGAATCAACACATCCCAACTTTCTTTTGAAACATTCTCGCCTTCTTCCACCCACACTACATCAATACCTGTCATAGACTTAATCGAAGTAATGTTAGTTTTCAGCCCCGCAAAGGTAAAACGTGAACCGTTTTGCCCGATAATTTGCGTTTTCTGTACATCAAAAAAGGCTTGCAAGCCAAGCATTTCAATCTGATCTGCCAACATCTGAATCACAGAATCAGAAATCGATTTCTGAATTTCACGACAACACAACACCCGAATCGGTTGAGTATAAGCACGTAACACTAACGCACGGGCAATGCTGAAACTTTTCCCAGAACCACGTCCGCCATAGAAGATAATAAAACGCCAAATAGATTCAAAGAGCGGTCGGAATTTCGTGGGAAATTTAAGGTTCTTCTGGTTCATCGCTAAAACTAATGTTGATGACTGCAGGTAACGCATTACCGCCTGAGGTCACATCGACTCTATCTTTAAACATACCAAGATGCTTACCGAGTAACTCAAGTGCTTTGTTTGCACCTGTCGGCTCAAAAACAAAACATTCGGTATTAACGCTTTGTGCTGTTCCTTCTTGAGCATTTTTTACCACGGTGGTAATGGTAAGCGGCTTTCTTCCCATACAAATATCACGATACTCTTGCAAGTCCGCAATGATGTTATCTACGGTCAGATTATGGCGTTGTCTGTGCTCTTGTTGAAGCACATCAACCCTTGATCTAATCTTGATCTTATCTAATTCTTTTTTAGCCAATCGGTTTATACTTTCAGGCTTCATATCTTGGCAATCATAACTCTGCCGATACGCTTCACTCGCATTCCCCAGCTCAATATAAAGCTGACAAAATTTTTCTTGTTTAGGCGTTAATCCACGTCCAGACGTGGATTTTCCTTTCACGTCTGACATAGAAAATCCTTACTTAATCGGCAGTTCAATCTGCAGTTTATCTTCAAAAAGTTTTAAGGTCGCTTCTAGCACAGGCTTATCGCCCTTCCATTCCCTTAATCCTTTACCGCATAAACTCGCAAATGTTTTCTTCGCTTTATGCTCAATGCACAATTCGTTGTATTTATACATCAAGCTATAACCTTCTTGCTGTAATTTCTCACGCATAAAATCAAAGGCTTTAATAAACTCTACTTTGAATTTCATTGCTTTTTTGGTTCTATAGCCCATTACCACAAGCAAAAATCCATTTTTAGTCATTTGATACATCGGTTGTTTTCTACCGCATTCATCGATATATGAGGTCTCCTCAAAATTGAGGAGAGCAAACTCACCGCAATCTTGTTCAATAACTAATGCTTTGATATCACGGATGATGTTATCGTGACGTTTGCCAAATACGGTGGCAATATGCCGAGAACTTGTCACAATACGTTGCTTGTTATTTACCTTTAAGAATTGTTCAAAGTTTTCAATTTTTTGTAGGTTCATTTTGGACTTCCATTAAATTTTAGATAATAAAAAACCCGACCATTTCTGATCGGGCTATTTAGCCCTAACAAAACTACCAAGAAGGCTTGGTCTCTACCAATTTAAAGATGTTAGACAAACTGAAATTATTTTAATTTGCTGCGGCTAATCTCAATCCATTTGCGAATGCCATCAACCTGCTTCGCACACAAATCCCGCTCGCTCATTACTACAACTAGGTAATCTATTGCATCTCCGTAAGTCTCGCCTGTAAACGCTGTTTGTGTGCAAGGCGTTAAATAGGCTTGTGGTGGTGCTAAGTACTCAGTCTTTATTGTTACTCTTTGACTGCAGCTGCTCAATAGCAGTACGAGGCATAGGCACACGAGCACACGGCTCTTTAACCAAAATCGTTTTAATGCTTTCACGTTTTACCTCTGCTTGTTTGCGTAACTCAATTGTAATCGCTTGCTGATGTCTGACCGCTTCAATCTCTTGCTCAAGCTGAATGGTGAGATTGGCATTCGCTTGTTCTTGCTCAACAATCGTTTGGGCTTGTGTGAGGTTTTCGGCTCTTAAGTGTAATACCGTCTGATGCTGACCCCATAACCAAACACACAATCCCAAAATTACTGCGGTTAATGCGACGTTAAATCGACTAAACATAATGCTTTCTCTTTCTCACGGCGTGCAGCTAAACCAGGTAGCTTACGCCCGCCAGCATAGACCCAACGAGGAAACTCATTGCACGCTTGCTTGTAATTGCCTGTTTGTAAATGCTTAAACATCGTGGACCTACTTACTGCACCGCAACCTACATTAAAGGTAATCGACACTGCAGCATCAAATACCGATTGTGGTAGCTGTTTACCATTGCCATATTTATTCACACATTGCTCGGCAATCACAACATCGTTCTTCCAACGCTCGGCAATTTCCAAATCAGAATATCTGTGTTTTGGATCGATTTTTTCACCGCTTGCTGCTGTTGAACCAATCCCCACCGTAAGTACATCCGCTGGGCATTGATACGGGTCTCGTCTACACCCTTCCGCATCACCAATAATTTCCAAACCTTGCTTAGAGGTGCGAATTTCACCGCCAAAATTGGCAAACAATAACGTAATAATCGCCCCCACAGAACAGACACCCGTGCCGAATCCTAAAGCGGTTCTTGTTTTAGATAACTTCATCATCTAATCCCTTCTTCAATCTAGCCATTCTAACTTGATGCAATTCTTCTTTTCGCTCATTTTCACGCTTGAGCATTCGTCCTTCTATGCACTTAGAATACGCATTCACTACCGCTGTGATAATACCAATTGTGATACTGAGCAACATCAGGTTATTCTGATCGCCCAACCACGCAAGCAGTCCAGAAAAACCCGACCAAAGATAACTTTGATTTCCTGGGTCTTTAAACATTGATTTCATACTCCACCCCGTTTCGAGGCATAAAAAAGCCCCGACTGGAAAACCAATCAGGGCTGTAAAATTCTTCTGCGGAATTAGCTATGCTTGTAACCGCAACTTACCATAAGTGATATAGTTTTACCGTGCGGTAATCAAGACTTTTTACACAAAAATTTTGATTTCTGCACCAATCAACGCACCTTCAACAAAATATTCAGCCAAAGCTAATTGCCCATCATAAGTACGACTAGACATTCCTGTTCGTTTCACTGCCTGCCGATAGTCCAACCCACAAACATAACGACTGAAAAGAATGTCAAAATGCTGTTCATTTTTCTCTTTCAGTTTTCGCACCTGCTTATCCACCTTCTCCAATGTCTCATCATCTAACCGCATCAAATATCTACGCTGAGTTCGCATCTCAGGACTCTCACGCATAAACGACTGCATTGTCGGATACCCCCTGCAATCCGTAAATCGAACATAGCCACCCCACAACATCAACACACGCTTTACATCAATTTGCATCACACTTCCTCAATCGTTACCACAACACCCGCATTTTCCTTACTCACGCCCACCGCTTTCATCGCAATGCTTGGTACTTTCTGCCAGCAGTCATCTTCAATAATCTTCGCCTTCGACAAACTGTCTAACAGCACTTTCCACAAATTATCGAGATCTCTTGCCCGATTATCGGGCATCGTAACGTCTACAGAAATTCCGACCGCTTGCGTACGGAATACGCCTTCTGCGTGAAACAGCCGCAACTGCTCACGGTCATATTTCGTTTTGGTTCGCCCATCTACTGCATCGTGGCAAGCAGAACACGCCCACGCCCCGAAAATATCATCAGGCTTCATACCCATACCGTTTAATCCGCCCATACGATAATGAGCCAGTACTACCGTTTCAGGATTACCATTACACACTCCCACGATACGGACTTGGCATTCACGCCCTTTAGCTTCTTTTCTTAAATTTGTCACTTTTACCTCCTGCATAGTTGCATTGTGCAATCGTTTAATATAAGATGTTGTTATCCATAACCACAATGAAAAACTATGATTAACCTAACCGCCTCGCACTTTCGTGATGATTATCTCTACCGCTTTTACCAATTTGGCGAAAGCCACAGTAAAATTCCTGCGAACCTAACCAATGTGCTTGCTCGCAAATTGGATATGATCAACGCAGCCGAAAACATCAACGATTTACGAATGCCACCAGCTAACCACCTTGAACTACTCGAACCGAAAGAGAATAAAATCTATTCCATTCGAGTGAATAAACAGTACCGTCTGATTTTCAAATTTGAAAACGGCACACTGTCCGATTTATTTTTAGATCCTCATACATACGCACTATAAGGACGAACAATGAACATTACAGAACGCAAACCAACCAGTGTAGGCGAAATCCTACTAGAAGAATTTTTAGAACCACTTAACTTAAAAGTAGGCGATTTAGCTCAAATTTTGGATGTACACCGTAACACCGCCAGCAGCCTAATCAATAATAACACTCGCATTAGCTTAGAAATGGCGGTTAAACTCTCAAAAGCATTCAGTACCAGCCCTGAATTTTGGCTGAACCTACAAACTGCTGTGGATTTATGGGAACTCAACCACAACAAACGCTTTCAGCAAACATTAGCGAACGTGCGAGTAGCGAATCAATGGCAAGCAATGCCAGTTTTTGCAATGTAAATCCCCCTACGCTTGACAAGCTCCTCATTCAAGCGTAGGATGTTTCTTATAGGGTCTCAAAAGCTCTTATAACGAACGGTAATTCACCCCGTCAGCGTGATTTTTTTGTGCCTGCAATTTAGTGGACTAAGCCTTACTATTACTTAGCTCATTACAGGCGGTCAAAAAGTACAAATTATTTTCAATGGTCGAGAGTGCGAGGAATACAACACCGCAAGGGAATAACTCCGCTCGATTCGTTACGAGTTTTGAGCTCTCGACCGCCCAATTATTGGGACTTCCCTCAAAAGGAATAACGACATGACAACTCAAAATCAACTTTCAACCTTCAATTTCCACAATTCTCCCGTTCGTACAATCACAGATCCAAAAGGCGAAATCTGGTTTTGCGGCACAGATGTTTGCAACATTCTCGGTTATCAAAACTCAAGAAAAGCATTGCAAGATCACTGTAAAGAAGCTGGTGTAACGAAACGTTACACCCCTACCACAAGCGGAAATCAAGAAATCACATTCATCAACGAACCGAACCTTTACCGCCTGATCATCAAATCTCGCAAACCTGAAGCAGAACGATTTGAAGCGTAGGTCTTTGAAGAAGTCCTCCCACAAATTCGCAAAACAGGCAGTTATTCGCAAAACACACACGAAATCAGACCGCTTGAAATCACGCTCAAAGTACAAATGCTTGATAACCTCTACTATATGGCAAAAAACGCAAGCGAACTTTGCCACCAATACCGCAAAATGATGAACGACATCATCAACACATTAAACATCGAATACTTCCGACCATCGAAACCTGATTACAAATATCAGTTGGTTTCAGAGATGCAATTCGCCCTTGATGATGTAGAAGTTATCCTAAAAACGCATACACGAGAGCAAACCGCAAAAAACATTGAGCTCGCCAGACTACGCCGCTCATTCTAACCACACCGCCCTACGGGGCGGTTTGCCTTTCTTTATGCTTGCAAGGCTCAAGCCCTCTCTTGTTTGCTACAACCTCGAGGAATATAATGTTTTCGCTACAACCAAAACAAAGAGGAAAACATTATGAAAAACTATCTCATCAGCTACGATTCTGCATTCCCCAAATAGAAACTACTCTCCCCTTATAGAAAAAATCCAAACTGCACCTTACTGGGCAAAAGTCAATGAATCTGCTTGGTTTGTGAAATCGTCTCTGACAACAGTTGAACTCAAAAACATTCTTGAACAAACCATAGATGTCGATGATGTTCTTTTCGTAGCAGAAATGAATAGCTGTGCGTGGACAAAATCACTCAAGCAAGAAGTTCAAGAACATATTTTTAACTGCTGGAACTTATAGCGCTCCCTTGACTATCTACACCACAAATACCGCTAACAACACAAGAATTGTGTTTGTTCACACGCTCTATCGCATTGATTAAGCGACAAACTAAATTTTCAGGATCGGTATTTCCATTCTCAACCGCTTTTAAAATAGCCTGTTTAATGTCGTTTTTATCCGTCTCAGACAGACTTTTGTTTTGTTCACACATATTCATCATCTCAATAAAAAAACGCATACAAGCGGTCTAAAATCCGCTCATCATTGCAACCTTTAAAAATATTTTGCATTGCCGCATTGATTAACGCTGAATAACACCGCTCAAATTCGTCTTGTTCCATATTGCCGTAAGAGAGTGATTGAGCTTCCACCCGCATTCGCCCGTCAATCGTATAACTCGCCACCTTGTAGCCCGCTAGCACCGTCAGATTTTTGCGGAAGGTGTCAAACTGAGTACGTTCATCAAAATATCGCCACTCGGTTTTATCCGCTGCCCAATGGTCAAAACAGAACTTGAAGAAAGCGAATACCTTACGATGAAAAGCAGGATTGCGAACCTGTTTAATCTCCACTTGGTACTGCTCGCCCGTCTTGAACTTCATCAAGGCTTCGGCTTGCATATCGTCGAGTGGGGCAAGCATACCGCCTGCCATTTTGAGCATTTCAAGTTGCATAACCTCTTGCCTTAATTCAAAAACTCACAGCTAAAATAGTTCGCTTGCTTGCCATCAAGTGGACAACCCACTAAATGACGCACCGCAAATTGCTTCCCGAAAATACCTTTTACAATTTTGGTACTTTTTTCCAAATCAGCCTTACCATCAATGGAAACAGATACCGTTAAATTAGAACCCATCCAGCTGCAAACAAAACTTTCATACTGCTTGCCATTTCGGTAGGCATAAACCATAACCCCTTCTGATTTTGGGTGAATAACCACGCCCGCTTTCTGTAATAATTGCTTTACTAGCTCAATGTTGCTGTTATTACTCATACCCACCTACCTTCTTCACAAAATCCAAACTTACCGACCGCTGCACAAAATCTTCCATTGTTGGATCGAACACCACAATCATCTGTCCTTTACTATTGCCTTTGATTTCCTTGCCTGTAACAGGGTTAATAAACGCTATGCGACCACCCACAAGATCAATCACCTCATTTGCCACACCGTGAACGCATTGCTGATACCACTGCGTAGATTTATCGTTGTTAAGTAACATCACCACTAAATGCCCTGCATCACGCAAGCGTTTTGCCTGCTGCAAAAATGGCTTAACGTCGGAGTAAGGGGGATTGACGAAAATGCTATGCGAACCGCTACCCCAATCACTTAAAAACTCTGGTAAACCATCAGCTAGAAAATCCGTTGCAACGTTCAAATAATCCCGATCTTCGCCAGATTTCGCACCAGTCCAATGCCCGAATTTTTTATTTTGCAAAGTCGCACAGCCGTCCATATTGCAATACCAACGTTTACCCACCCACTGGGTTAAGTATTGAGGCGTTTCCCAAGTATCGCGGTCAAATTCTTGTTCTTTAGCCATTCCAACCTTCCTGTTTCATACTTCTCCGCTTTCTCAATTCCGCTTCCACCAATGGATGAGCAGGGATATATTCTTTCGGCTTCTCAATCGCCTTTGCACGCTCTGGGATGTTTTCGCCCGCTTGTATGCGTTTTGCCATCTTGAGTAAAGCCTGTTCTGCTTGACTCCGCAACGTGCTTTCTTGCCACAAATACCGCCGTTCTCGACGATACAAATCGGTAATCAGCCAGTATTCCGCATCGTTTTTGAACGAGAATTTGTCAGCTTCCTCAAGTCCATAGGCGGAAAAGTGATTTAACCGCTTGAGTAGTTTTTCGAGCGTTGGCAAACCTAACTGAGTG
>OGJJ01000450.1_pt1 | contig 37621 bp, 32 predicted proteins | sample 1572081 | NCBI WGS metagenome assembly OGJJ01 (sample SAMEA2582122, study PRJEB24529) | metagenome | biome: Human gut stool | place: China | collected 2011
CATCCATTCTCACTAAAAAATTAGCCGCCCTGAAGGCTGCTGTGCAAAACTAAGGCTAGGAGTGCGGTTGGAACGTTGGCCCAGCCAGATACTCCCGATCACGAGCAGGACGCCGATGATTTGAAGCGCACTCAGCGTCTGATCCAAGAACAACCATCCTAGCAACACGGCGGTCCCCGGGCTGAGAAAGCCCAGTAAGGAAACAACTGTAGGTTCGAGTCGCGAGATCCCCCGGAACCAAAGGAAGTAGGTTAAACCCGCTCCGATCAGGCCGAGCCACGCCAGGCCGAGAACATTGGTTCCTGTAGGCATCGGGATTGGCGGATCAAACACTAAAGCTACTGGAACGAGCAGAAGTCCTCCGGCCGCCAGTTGCCAGGCGGTAAAGGTGAGCAGAGGCACGGGAGGTTGCCACTTGCGGGTCAGCACGGTTCCGAACGCCATGGAAACCGCCCCCGCCAGGCCCGCTGCGACGCCGACAGGATCTAGCGCTGCGTTTGGTGTCAACACCAACAGCGCCACGCCCGCAGTTCCGCAAATAGCCCCCAGGACCGCCATCAATCGTATCGGGCTACCTAGCAGAGCGGCAGAGATGAACACGACCATCAGCGGCTGCACAGCGCCTACCGTCGCCGCGACCCCGCCCGGCAGGCGGTAGACCGAAATAAACAACAAGCTCCAGAATAGCGAAATATTAAGTGCGCCGAGGATGAAGATGCGCATCCACCAGATTCCCGTTGGAATCTGTCGGACGATCATCACGAGCAATAAACCCGCCGGCAACGCCCGCAGCATCGCGACCGTCATCGGTGAGAAGTTCGGCAGGTATTGGGTGGTGACAATGTAGGTGCTGCCCCAAATGGCAGGTGCTATCGCTGTGAACAATAAATCGGGCGTGCGTAATGACATGCGATTACAAGACCTCCGCTGGCGATGGGTTTTTGAGAGTTGCAGGCGCCGCGATGACCGCACCCTGACTTGGACTGGCCCTGCCTCGCACCAATCCACCTGCGGCTATGGCCGCGATCATGCGAGGCCCGAAAATTACACGACCTGTACACGTCCGCCGAACCCGGAACGCAACAGAGCTTCGTGGGCATCCCGATCCGGGTCGTAGCAGCAGTCCTGGACCAAACGCACGTCGTAGTCCGCATCACTAGCCCAGGCGACGCTTGAAAGAACAACGCCGGTGGTGCTTATCCCGGCCATGACAAGCGTGCTTACGCCGCGCGTCCGAAGGTCGGCGTCGAGCGCCGTGCCATAAAAGACGCTGGCTCGCGGACATGCATAGAAAAGGTCGCCCCGTTCGATCGCAAGCCCTTCGACGGGCAGACCGGTGCGAAATCGTCCGCTCGGGAGATACGGTGAGATTTGGCGATTCGTCGCCGGCGGCGCATGTTCATACTCTTCGCCGAGCGAAAAGTTGGGGAACAGCACGGGCCGGCCGCGCAAGGCGTGCTGGCAGCCGTGCAGACCCTGCGTGAGATGAACGCCGACAACCTGCGCAAGGTGCCGGCCGATGCACCCACGGCCTTCATCAAGCCGCGCTGGAAGCCGCTGGTGATCACCCCGGAAGGCCTCGACCGGAAATTCTACGAAATCTGCGCCCTGTCCGAGCTGAAGAACGCCCTGCGCTCCGGCGACATCTGGGTCAAGGGCTCGCGGCAGTTCCGCGACTTCGACGACTACCTGCTGCCGGCCGAGAAGTTCGCCGCACTCAAGCGCGAGCAGGCCCTGCCCCTGGCGATCAACCCGAACAGCGACCAGTACCTGGAAGAGCGTTTGCAGCTGCTGGACGAGCAGTTGGCCACCGTCACCCGCCTGGCCAAGGACAACGAGCTGCCCGATGCCATCCTCACCGAGTCAGGGCTGAAAATCACCCCGCTGGATGCGGCGGTGCCGGATCGGGCGCAGGCGCTGATCGACCAAACCAGCCAGTTACTGCCGCGCATCAAGATCACCGAACTGCTGATGGACGTGGACGACTGGACGGGCTTCAGCCGCCACTTCACCCACTTGAAGGACGGGGCCGAGGCCAAAGACAGGACGTTGCTGCTGTCCGCAATCCTCGGTGATGCGATCAACCTCGGGCTGACCAAGATGGCCGAGTCGAGCCCCGGCCTGACCTACGCCAAGCTGTCCTGGCTGCAAGCCTGGCACATCCGCGACGAAACCTATTCGGCGGCCTTGGCCGAGCTGGTCAACCACCAGTATCGCCACGCCTTTGCCGCCCACTGGGGCGACGGCACGACCTCATCCTCCGATGGCCAGCGCTTCCGCGCGGGTGGCCGGGGCGAGAGCACCGGGCACGTCAACCCGAAGTACGGTAGCGAGCCGGGACGGCTGTTCTATACCCATATCTCCGACCAGTACGCGCCGTTCAGCACCCGCGTGGTGAATGTCGGCGTCCGCGATTCCACCTATGTGCTCGACGGCCTGCTGTACCACGAGTCCGACCTGCGGATCGAGGAGCACTACACCGACACGGCCGGCTTCACCGATCACGTCTTTGCCCTGATGCACCTGCTAGGCTTCCGCTTCGCGCCGCGCATCCGCGACCTCGGCGAAACCAAGCTGTACGTGCCGCAGGGCGTGCAAGCCTACCCGACGTTGCGCCCGCTGATCGGCGGCACCCTGAACATCAAGCACGTGCGTGCCCACTGGGACGACATCCTGCGCCTGGCCAGCTCGATCAAGCAGGGCACCGTCACCGCCTCGCTGATGCTGCGCAAGCTCGGCAGCTACCCGCGCCAGAACGGACTGGCCGTGGCCCTGCGCGAGCTGGGCCGGATCGAGCGCACGCTGTTCATCCTGGACTGGCTGCAAAGTGTTGAACTGCGCCGCCGCGTGCATGCCGGCCTGAACAAAGGTGAGGCGCGCAACTCGCTGGCCAGGGCGGTGTTCTTCAACCGCCTTGGGGAAATCAGGGATCGGAGCTTCGAGCAGCAGCGCTACCGGGCCAGCGGCCTCAACCTGGTGACGGCGGCTATCGTGCTGTGGAACACGGTGTACCTGGAACGCGCCACCCAGGGGTTGGTCGAGGCCGGCAAGCCGGTGGACGGCGAGCTGCTGCAATTCCTGTCGCCGCTGGGCTGGGAGCACATCAACCTAACCGGCGATTACGTCTGGCGGCAGAGCCGCAGACTGGAAGACGGGAAGTTTCGGCCCTTACGGATGCCCGGAAAACCTTAGCGTACGATTTTTTCCGAATTCTGCGGGCTCCCCTATCTCATCTGCGCAAGGCAGAACGTGAAGACGGCCGCCCTGGACCTCGCCCGCGAGCGCCAGGCGCACGAGGCCGGCGCGCGGACCCGCGCCACGGCCCACGAGCGGACGCCGCAGCAGGAGCGCCAGAAGGCCGCCAGAGAGGCCGAGCGCGGCCGTGAGGCTTGGACGCTAGGGCAGGGCATGAAAAAGCCCGTAGCGGGCTGCTACGGGCGTCTGACGCGGTGGAAAGGGGGAGGGGATGTTGTCTACATGGCTCTGCTGTAGTGAGTGGGTTGCGCTCCGGCAGCGGTCCTGATCAATCGTCACCCTTTCTCGGTCCTTCAACGTTCCTGACAACGAGCCTCCTTTTCGCCAATCCATCGACAATCACCGCGAGTCCCTGCTCGAACGCTGCGTCCGGACCGGCTTCGTCGAAGGCGTCTATCGCGGCCCGCAACAGCGGCGAGAGCGGAGCCTGTTCAACGGTGCCGCCGCGCTCGCCGGCATCGCTGTCGCCGGCCTGCTCCTCAAGCACGGCCCCAACAGTGAAGTAGCTGATTGTCATCAGCGCATTGACGGCGTCCCCGGCCGAAAAACCCGCCTCGCAGAGGAAGCGAAGCTGCGCGTCGGCCGTTTCCATCTGCGGTGCGCCCGGTCGCGTGCCGGCATGGATGCGCGCGCCATCGCGGTAGGCGAGCAGCGCCTGCCTGAAGCTGCGGGCATTCCCGATCAGAAATGAGCGCCAGTCGTCGTCGGCTCTCGGCACCGAATGCGTATGATTCTCCGCCAGCATGGCTTCGGCCAGTGCGTCGAGCAGCGCCCGCTTGTTCCTGAAGTGCCAGTAAAGCGCCGGCTGCTGAACCCCCAACCGTTCCGCCAGTTTGCGTGTCGTCAGACCGTCTACGCCGACCTCGTTCAACAGGTCCAGGGCGGCACGGATCACTGTATTCGGCTGCAACTTTGTCATGCTTGACACTTTATCACTGATAAACTAATATGTCCACCAACTTATCAGTGATAAAGAATCCGCGCGTTCAATCGGACCAGCGGAGGCTGGTCCGGAGGCCAGACGTGAAACCCAACAGACCCCTGATCGTAATTCTGAGCACTGTCGCGCTCGACGCTGTCGGCATCGGCCTGATTATGCCGGTGCTGCCGGGCCTCCTGCGCGATCTGGTTCACTCGAACGACGTCACCGCCCACTATGGCATTCTGCTGGCGCTGTATGCGTTGATGCAATTTGCCTGCGCACCTGTGCTGGGCGCGCTGTCGGATCGTTTCGGGCGGCGGCCGGTCTTGCTCGTCTCGCTGGCCGGCGCTGCTGTCGACTACGCCATCATGGCGACGGCGCCTTTCCTTTGGGTTCTCTATATCGGGCGGATCGTGGCCGGCATCACCGGGGCGACTGGGGCGGTAGCCGGCGCTTATATTGCCGATATCACTGATGGCGATGAGCGCGCGCGGCACTTCGGCTTCATGAGCGCCTGTTTCGGGTTCGGGATGGTCGCGGGACCTGTGCTCGGTGGGCTGATGAGCGGTTTCTCCCCCCACGCTCCGTTCTTCGCCGCGGCAGCCTTGAACGGCCTCAATTTCCTGACGGGCTGTTTCCTTTTGCCGGAGTCGCACAAAGGCGAACGCCGGCCGTTACGCCGGGAGGCTCTCAACCCGCTCGCTTCGTTCCGGTGGGCCCGGGGCATGACCGTCGTCGCCGCCCTGATGGCGGTCTTCTTCATCATGCAACTTGTCGGACAGGTGCCGGCCGCGCTTTGGGTCATTTTCGGCGAGGATCGCTTTCACTGGGACGCGACCACGATCGGCATTTCGCTTGCCGCATTTGGCATTCTGCATTCACTCGCCCAGGCAATGATCACCGGCCCTGTAGCCGCCCGGCTCGGCGAAAGGCGGGCACTCATGCTCGGAATGATTGCCGACGGCACAGGCTACATCCTGCTTGCCTTCGCGACACGGGGATGGATGGCGTTCCCGATCATGGTCCTGCTTGCTTCGGGTGGCATCGGAATGCCGGCGCTGCAAGCAATGTTGTCCAGGCAGGTGGATGAGGAACGTCAGGGGCAGCTGCAAGGCTCACTGGCGGCGCTCACCAGCCTGACCTCGATCGTCGGACCCCTCCTCTTCACGGCGATCTATGCGGCTTCTATAACAACGTGGAACGGGTGGGCATGGATTGCAGGCGCTGCCCTCTACTTGCTCTGCCTGCCGGCGCTGCGTCGCGGGCTTTGGAGCGGCGCAGGGCAACGAGCCGATCGCTGATCGTGGAAACGATAGGCCTATGCCATGCGGGTCAAGGCGACTTCCGGCAAGCTATACGCGCCCTAGCCTCAATTTTGCACACTGTCTTCGGCCTGTCTTTTTTAAGGGTCAGTATCCTCTAACCCGAATTTTTAACGAGCCGTTTTCGAGCTTTGCCTAGTACGTAACAGGGTAGATAATTCGGGCAGCAACACTCCCGGCAGCTCCCGAAATCCTCGATTCGGCATTTTCAGGGTGCAATACCCCCTAACCCCGAATTGACATCGAGTCGGGGACGCTCCGATAGAGGCTACCCCTCGATCGAAAGCAGGCGCATAAATGCCGGGTTGTTCAGGTCGGCTTGAGAGAATGCAAGCGTCAAACTAAGGATCTTTATCTGAATAAGCGCCGCTGGATCCTGACGGCGGTTTTGGCAGCGCTTGCGCACGACATCGGCAAAGTTTTCACGGACATGGAAATCACGGCCCCGAATGGACAGCACTGGGTGCAGGATGAGCCGATTGTCGACTGGCTTCGCAAGAACGGGATCAAGAGCTACTACATCAGTTTCCGACCGGGAAGAGAGCACAACGCCCACAAGTCCGCCTCGCTGGCCAACAACGGTATGTTGATTCCGAAGGAGACGTTTACGTTCCTCGGTCTGACCGGGTACGGGGAACAGATGCTCAAGGAGTTTCGCAACGCGCTTCTGGAAGGGAAGGAGGGCGGTCTGATCGGAAAGATCCTCGACAACGCCGACGGTCTGAGCCGCCGTGTGGACCAGTTACGTCAGCGCAAAATCCGACCGGAATTCAAGAACGTTGCGCACCCTCAGGGCGATCAGTTGCTCAAGGCCATTCGCGTACTGATCCAGCATGCCTTTTGGACCACGAACCGAGATCGAGACAGCCGCGTCTTCAACACCAAGCAGGGCTGCTACATCGTCTGGTCAGAGGATGTGGTGGCTCAGGCGCGTGCTCAAGCCTTGGACATGGGGTTTGAGAGCCTGCCTTCGGACATGCTTAGGCTTGCGACCGTTCTGGTCGATGCTGGTGCAGCCATCCGCAACTCCGACGAGGTTTCCAACACCCATAACGTCTTCTGGCGCGTGACGCCAATAGTGTTGGGCAACATGCAGGTTGACTGCATCCGTCTGGCGGATCCGCAGCTCATTTTCGATGCGACGCCGCCTGCGGCCATTGAGGCGATTGTCGAGGGCTTGGCCGTCGACGACGTGACGAAGAAGGCTTGGATCGACCGCTGGAAGTTTCTGCCCGTGCAGCGCATTTCCCGCGAGGAGGAAGAGGCGACGGGGTACACCGAGGATTACGTCAATGCGCTTGCGCTTGAGGCTGAAGAGCACCTTCGTGAACGCGAGGAGATCGACGAGTCGATTCGACGCGAGGTCTGGGGCGACATGTTCGAGGGCGACCGACGCTATGAAGATGCGGTGGTGAGCGGCGATGGCGATGACGCTGCGGGTTCTGACACTCAAGCCGACGAAGACGAAGCGGCCGGCACGGATTCCGATCTCTCTTCCTCTCCCGTTTCTGAGTCGGAAGCTCAAAACGTGAATGAGAATGACGGCAGCGACGGCTTTGCCGGCGTGCTCCCCGGCGGGATGCGGGAACGCGGCAACCGCAAGGGACAGACGAATCAGAAGAAGCTGAAGGACCAGAAGGTCCAGAGTGATCAGCGCGCCGGCACCGGTTCGCTGGCGGGCCGCGTGCTGAATGGTCTGAGTTCCGTTTCGGAAGCAAGAGGGGGCGCTGCTGGCGTTGATGCCGGCACAGCCTCTGCCGCTACCACTACACCTGCAGGAACGGCCAATTCCGTTTCGGATGCTGACGTTGCAGACAACGCGCTGCCGGAGAGCAAAGCAGGCCGGCATGCAGCCGAGACCAGATCAAAGGCACTGGAAGGAGCTGGCGGGGCCGGCCTTCCTTCCAGGGAAAGCCATCCAAGAGAAAGCGCAACATCCGATGCCGAAGCTGTTCGACCGATCCGAGAAGACGGACAGGGAGCACCGGACAGACATGAACGAAAGCCGGCTCAGAAAACGACCGAGAGCTTCGATGAGTCCGGGTTTGACATGGGCGCTCTGTTGGGCGGCTCCATGGCACCTTCCGTGAAGGATATTGAGGCTACGCATCAGCACGTCGCAGAAGACCGAGGAGTTCAAGAAACGACAGGGGCCAAATCCAGCTCCAACGCCAAGGCTGGTCCAGACGTTGGATCCATGCCCATCAACGCCAGCAACGGGAGCGATGACGTTAACCGCACGACCGTTTCGCAGTCGGAAGTTCACATTGGGAACAAAGCCCCTGGTGGCGCTACCGGCATTGACATCATCGATGCACCGTACGGAGCTCAGACCGGTCCACATGACTCCGCCGTGGAATCCGATGCGGAAGATGCTCATGCTGCACAACAGGTCCCTGGATCCCTGGAAGCCGAAGGGCCTGAAGCGTCCCTCGAACCAGGTAACTTGTACGCAGACGTGAACGACTGCATCGAGTACGAAGATATGCCGATTGACGATGAGGATGCTGCGAGGATGAGCGGAAGGACCGCAGGTGGCGCATCTTCTTCCTACGGCCTGAACGAGGACGACGAGGAGGCTTATCTCTACGGAGAAGTTGAAGTCGAAGATGCCGACATGGAGATCGAGGCGGAGACTTTTCCCGGGGATGCTGGAGAGGACGTGGTTGCCGGGACTGCCGCAACTTCCGATGACGAGGTTCAGCCGTCGGACGACAAACCGGTCTATCAGACGGTGTACTTCAACGAGCCGCTCGATGACGACGGAAAGCCCCTGCTGCGCAACACGGGACAAGCGATGAACGAAGAGGACGGATCCTCTTCCTCTGGCCACTTGAAAACGATGCAGGACGACGCTCAAAACGCATCCAGGGAAGGATTGCCGGCAACGGGGCGGGACAAGCCAGCATCGAAGAAGGAACCCGCTCCTGCGCGTTCTGGAGGGCGATCCGATGTGGATCAAGCGTACGCCCTTGCGGAAGACATGGTGGAAAGCATGCAGAGCCAGATGGAGCGTGGCTTCGGCATCTGGTTGTCCGACGGCGTGACGACGGATTCGCTGACAGGCTTCTGGCGCACCTCCTCATCGAGCTTCGAAGCGGCCATTGTCGAGGGCGGCGTTGACGAGGACTTGGTGGAGATGGTGATCGACAAGAAGATCTCCGGCAACGTTCGCCCGCGCATCGAGTGGGACCGCAAGGCGGGCAACGTTCTGCTCGTGCCGTGAGTTAAGTGGACAGGGAAAGAGGAAATTGAGCGATGAGCTTGAACTATGATCCAACCGCCTACGAAACCTGGCGGCAAAACTATGAGATGCGGGAAGCGCTGGCATGGTTCGGCGGGTGCATCTGGTACTTCATGTGGGGAAACTTCATGGGGGCGAACGGGGCTACGCTTGGGTTCGTACTCTGTTGCGCGGTCATGGCCATCATGAGTTTTCGACCCGCCGTGCGGCGCTACCACATGACGCTTCGGCTTGCCGGAACGCCTTTGCCCTACATCGACTTTGAAGAGCTCAAGCGCATTCTCAACGATCCGACGCACAAGGGCGACATGTGGCTGGGACGCGGGTTCCCGTGGGGACAGACGCAGGCGCAGCGTGTGAACGATCTTCTGAAGCGCGATTGGCACAAGACGTACCGTGAAGCCTTGGGCGGGCTCTATCTCATCCGTTTCATCCGCAAGCACTTCTGGCTTTGCCTCTTCAGGCCCTTCAAGGCCCGGCACACCTATCTCGAAATCCAAAAGCGGATATCAGATGCACAGGGCCAGACTTGGATTCACGGCGTGGGCGACAAGGAGGAGGACGTCTTTCAGCCAGTTTCCCACTCGGAAGGCCACACGCTCATCATCGGAACGACGGGCTCGGGCAAGACCCGTTGCTTTGACCTCTTGATTTCTCAAGCGATTTTGCGCGGCGAGACGGTGTTCATCATTGATCCGAAGGGGGACCGTGATCTGCGCGACAAGGCCAAGCGAGCCTGCGAGATGCTGGGGCGAGGCGACAAGTTCCTGTCGTTCCACCCGGCTCACCCGAAGGAATCCATCCGCATCAATCTGCTGGCCAACTGGACGAGACCTTCGGAAATTGCCGACCGCATCGCATCCCTCATCCCGTCCGCATCGGAGTCTGACCCGTTCAAGAACTTCGCATTCGGTGCGCTGAACGCCATCTGCAACGGTCTCTGCAACGTCTACCGAAATCCCACACTGAAGAATCTGAAGCACTACCTTGCCGGGACCGGGTCCGGAGCCGTGTCCGGTCTCGTCGTCGATGCGCTCAACTCGTATCTTCGGCGTACGAAGCCGGAGAAGGTGCAGGAGCTTGAAACCTTCATTGCGACACAGAAAAAGCATGACTCGGAGAGTCTGGCGCTAGCGCTAGTCGAGTATTACCAAGCGCACGGACCTCACGATCCCGACATTGATGACTTGGTCTCGATGTTCACGCACAACAAGGAGCACTTCGGGAAGATGATCACGTCGCTGCTGCCGATCCTCTCCATGCTCACCTCGGGTGTTTTGGGCGACATGCTTTCTCCTCCGGAATCCATTGAGGAAAAGCAGAAGAACACGTGGCGCGATACGAATGACCTGATCGCCTGGAACCATGTCGTCTACGTCGGTCTCGATTCTTTGTCGGACCCCATGGTGGGCTCAGCCATCGGTGCGCTCTTTCTTTCGGACCTTGCCTGCGTGGCCGGTGCTCGATACAACTTCGAAGGTCTGGAACCTGAGGTGGAAACAGCTTCCAAGTCGGAAAAGAGCCTCATGGGCAAGATGCCGCTGGTTGGTAAGTTCTTCGAAAAGCATGAGAAGGCAGGGCCCAGAACGGTCAACATCTTCGTTGACGAAGCGGCGGAAGTGGTCAATGCGCCCTTCCTGCAAATCCTCAACAAGGGCCGTGGCGCACATCTGAAGCTCTTCGTGGCCACTCAAACGCTATCCGACTTTGTATCCCGCATGGGCTCAAAGGACAGGGCCTATCAGCTCCTTGGCAACTTGAATAACCGCATCTGTTTGCGCTGCATCGACACGGAAACGCAGAACTTCGTGGCGGATTCGCTTCCGAAGACGAAGGTGATGTCTATCCAACGCACGCAGGGGCTTTCGACAACCGTGCACGAGCCCGTGCCTCGCGGCGGGAGCCTCGGAGAACGCATGGCCGAAGAGGAGGTGCCGCTGTTCCTGCCTCAGCTCCTCGGGATGCTTCCCAACCTTGAATTCATCGCATCGCTCTCGGGCGGCCATATCTACAAGGGACGCTATCCTCTGATCTTGAAGGATAAGAGCGAATACAAGGCATGAGCTTCTCGCTCGCGAGCCGGCGGGTATGACCAGAACTTCTGGACTTCTACATCGAACGCATCGAGCGTGAGGCCGCAGTGAAGCACGTCGGGAGGAGGCGAAACCTCGCGGCTTCTGGGAAAGGCTCACGTTGTTCGGGAGGGTTCGGTAGAATCTGCTCTGCGGAGTGAGCAGACAAAGCTCGCCTGCCTCCACGGAGCGTCGGATTGGGTCGGAAAGAATTGGCGGCGAAAGTCGCCATGGCGGATGTGCATGTTGCCTCCGTCAATATGCAAAAAGCCCAAACCGCGCCAACGGTAAGGGCTTTTTTGCTCTTTCAAGGAGGCATGGCGATGAACGTTCAAAAAGACTCGCCAAACTCCGCAGAAATAGTAGCACAGGCGAAAGCCGGGCGCGAGGGACTCGAACTGAATTTTCGGTTTCGGCTCTCGATTGCTTCGGTCGTAATCTCGCTACTTGTTTCCGCGGCACTCAAGCTGCTCGGCTAGTCCGACGCGACTAATGTCGTGTAAACAGCTTGAGGAGGGCGTCCCGTTTGGGGCGTCCTCGCCGCATCCGCCCTTGAGATGCAAGGGAGCAGTCTAATTTGCGCCAAAAGTTGCGAACAAATGTTGCAATCCCCTTGTTTTGTGAACAGATAAGCAAAACCTGCTTTCTGCCCTGTCAAAAACACTCATCGTGGCCCGTACTATCAAGCCACCAAGGCTGATTGATTCAAGCTCGATGAGGAGACATATTTTGGAAGAAAGCTACAGCATAGCGCTGACATCCAAGCGCATTCGTGAACTTGAAGAAGGCAACATCCGGAAAATTGCTCATACTCGCGGGATTTCCGAAGAGGAAGCTCTATTCAGCCTCATGAAGTCGCAGCCATGCATGTTCGGAGCAATGAGCGACTGGGACGATATTCGTTCAATTTCCCTTGCGGTGATGCACGAGTTACGTCCGTATCAGTCCTACCAGGACATCTACGTCTTTGTGATGCGTGTGGTAAATCTCTATGACACGCAGATCATTTCCGTGTTGCGTACTTTTTCGGATGTTCGCCGTTTGGCCTACTTCGTGCACGAAATGATCGAAGGTCTTCTGGAGATTCCGCTGTATCAAACCAATTTGGCGAAGGAATATGGCGTGTCACCTGACGACAAGATCATTTTGCGTGGCATTGTTCTCAATCGCATTACCAGTCCTGAGGTTCGCAAGCTCTTTCAGGATGACCGCAGCCGGTATTTCCGTGCAGAGTCCTTCTGTGCGATGGAGGCGCTGCAGCATCATCGCGAGCGCCAACTCGCTGCGTCTGTTTGATGTTCTTCAACGGTAATGGTGCCGCACCAGAACGCAATTCGCGGATCGCGCCCGGTAATTTCGTCATCGGATTTTCACTGGCTTGCTGGACGCAGTGGACATTTTTCGGGGTTGGTGCAAACGAGGCGCTGGAGCTACATGATGCGGGCAACTGGCTCGCAGCAGTCGAGAACACGGTTGTTCTGTTCCTAATCGGAATTTGGCTTTTGCATGCAGGGTGGTGGAAGTGGACAGGAGGGATTCTGGCCGCAAGTCTTGCCGTGCTGACCCCCATGCGCCTGATGTCCGGTGAGGCCCTGTTGACAGTACAGAATGTGGATACGGTCTTTGGCAGCAATGCCGCCGAGGCTGCCGGGTTCCTGTCGACGCTGCCGCCGTCAGACTTTCTGGTTCCGGGGATTGCGGCTGTCGGTTTCATCTTCGCCATTGGAAGATATGCCAAGCCCGTGCCCGCGAACCTTCAACCGGGATTTCGAAAGGCCGGCTGGCTACTGCCGGTCTTGGTTCCGCTAGTCTTCATCACATCTCCGGTGGGCTACATCCTCTACGGCTTTGAACGTCGTGCGGATCCCGTCGCGTGGCACGTGACGGGAACCTTGCCGGATCGGAAGCCGTTGCAGAACTACGTGCTCATTCTGGGTGAATCGCTGCGAAGCGATGCTTTGGCGATTTACGGGAATCCATATCCGACGACACCCTTTCTCTCGTCGAAGCCGCTTAAGACCGTTGACGAGATGGTTGCACCTTCCTACGCCACCATGTCAGCCGTTCCGAGGCTTCTGGCTCTGAGCGAAGGCGAAGAGGTCCAGCCTCAGAACAACGTCGTGGCTCTAGCGCGTGAGGCGGGCCTCCAGACATATTGGGTAAGTGCGCAGGGGCGAACGCGATCAAAGGATCTTCCGATTTCGCACATTGCCAAGTCTGCAGACGAGCGCATTTTCGTGAAGCGAGGCGACGATTTCGCCATGGTGGGCGAGCTTGAAGCGCTTTTGGATCGAGCCCCGGATCAGTGCCGGTTCATCGTGCTTCACGCCTACGGTTCGCATGAGAACGTCTGCGACCGCTTGGACGGCGTTGGCAGGCCCTTTGAAACGCACTGGGGCGAACAGCTGGATTGCTATCTTGCCTCGGCACTCAAGGCCGATCAGCTCATCGAGCGGGTCAGCGGGCTCTTCAAAGCCAGAGGCGAAACCTATTCAATCCTCTTCGTGTCTGATCATGCAGTGGACTTTCAGCATGAACTTGGGTTGGTTGGCGCAAGCACCGCTGCCAAAGCTTCCGATGCTGGTAGTGCTGGTCACCGTGTTCGCAGTAGCAGAAATCCGTTTTCGAAACAGCAGTTCGTTGTGCCGTTTTTGGAGCTTGGGGATTCGGTTTCGGAGGCTCAGGCAATCAAAACGCATGGACCATGTTCAGCGATGGAGCTCCCGACTTATGTACCTACCTGGTTGGGCCTGTCCACGAACTTGACACCGGTTGGCAAAGACATATTCAGATGCGGTGAGGCAGGGCGCTCAATAACCGTCCTGAATCCGAAGGGGAAGCTCACAAGCTACGGCGATCTGAACGCCGGTTTGAAGCTCCCCGAGATCCTCAGGTCATCAACGGAACACAATCGCGAAAGAGAGGTCGATCAACATGGCGTCTTCTGAAAGGGAATGGCCGCTCGGCGTGGCCATATTGTTAGTTTGCCTGCTGTTTTTCCTTAGTCTGGCAACGGTTTCTAAGGAAACCGTTCGAAAATCGTCGGCTGTTGAGGGACAGTGGATCGAAGAACAGTTCGGCCATTCGACGCTCACGCGCATCAACGCGATTGCGGACGGATGGTACCTGAAGAGCTTCGACAGGCTGGACAAGAACTCGCTTCGAGACTGGATGTCCGAGGATCCTGCGCAGCGCAAGCGCGAGGAGCGTCTGGCTGAGCAGAACAACGTCGTGCTCACGTGGGCGAAGGAGCGAAAGCTCACGCTCCTCGAACTCGGGTTTTGGGTGTTGCGCCGCATTGCGCTCTTCAAGGTGCTCATTCCGCTGTGGTTGCCACTCGGGCTTCTTGCCGTTTTTCATGGCTGGAACGAGCATGCGATCAAGCAGACGGACTTCGGCTACACCTCGCCCGTGGTGAATCACTGGGCAAGGTCGGGCATGACGCTTATCACGGTGGTGACGATCCTGCTCTTCTTTGCGCCCGTCACCATTCCGCCCGCTGTGTTCCCGATGCTGATGGCTTTCTGGTCAGTCGGTGCAATGCTCGCCATTGCCAATATCCAAAAACGAATTTGAGGAGGTGGCATGCTCAAAGACTTTGTCAACAACGACCAGTTCGAGGACCTGCTGGAGCTCGTCGAAGATCTCAGCTGGAACGGCATCGGACGCCGAAATCGCGTGACGGCGATTCGGGCGAAGGTCGAAACCTGCATGACGAAGCCGGCGTTTCTGGAGCTCTTGGTTCAGCAGATGCCGCCAGGATGGCGTTGCCGCAGCATCCATGGTTTCGAAAACGGATACAGCGTGATTTTGATTCCAACTTCGAAAACAGTAGTTGGAATCGCTCCGACGGTGCAGCCTGCCTTGTTTTGATGAGTTAGTCCGTAAAGAAATCGCCTCTTCGTCGGCAGCAGTTGTCTGACAGCGGCTGAAAATTTCGCAGAGAAGGAGAGAAAATCGAATGCACAAGCTCGCATTGACCCTCATGTGTGCTTATCCCTTGGCCACTTTGGCATTGACCTCGAACGCGGTGGTTGCCGAGGAGGGGATTGAGGCTCGCACGCACAACGGGACGGAAGTAATGAAGCAGGAGCCTGAAAAGGCGGTTCCTGCCGAACGCGTGTTTCGCCGTCCGACCATCGTCTTCAAGAACAAGGAGAAGAAGGCCGAAGAGGAGGCAAAGGAAAAGGAGAAGTTCCTGTTTCCGAGCCTCGCCTTCATGGCGCACTTTGACCAATGGAAGTTGCGGCTGGGCGATGTGGTCTTTCTTCAGGACAATGTGTTCTCGCTTTTCAAGAAGCATCCCGACTGCCGACGCATTCAGTCGTCCTGGTCGGACTATTCGGGTCGTGTGGCTTGCCGAAACACAAGCAAGTTCCTTGCAGAAGGCGATGAGGTGATCTTCAGCTACGCCAACGTGAACGAGGTCCTGACGGGGGCAACTTACACGTTCAAAAGTCGACAGCGGGCGGATCAGTTTGCCAAACGCATCACGGATACGCTTGATGCTACTGGTACCCCGTACTTCAAGGAGATTTACGCTGCAAACAGCGTCTCCTATGACACGCCGATGTTCACAGTTTCCGTTCACGAAGCACAGACCGGGTACATGGTCTCCATCAATGCGCACTTCCAGGAGCGCATGCTCGATGCCGAAACCTATGCCAAAGCCAGACTCCAGAAAATCGAGTTTGGAAGCCTGACTGTCGGCGTAACGAAGATCGACGACATTCCGCAGGGCGATGCATTGCCCAAGGTCTGTCGCGATGTGACGAACCCCAAGGACATGGACAGGCGGGAGTTTTACGGAACGTGCTTCGACTTCCCGTACGAAGCCCACATGCAGCTCGACTTCAATCCCGAGACGGGCATTCTGGAGACGGCGGTGCTCTCGCCCATCGGCGTGACCACGGGCTCATTGCTTGAGGAAATGCTGACCAAGCGCTTCGGCTTTTCAAAGTTCTGCCGACGCCTGCAATCTGATGTGTCGCTGGTTTCCATCAAGGCAGCTCCCGAGCGCGGGCGTATTCGCGTTACGCGCATGAAGGGACGCCCGGCTTCGCTGTTCGCAGGCACTTGCGAAAACCCAATCATTTTCTCAACTGAGATGCGCTACGTCTTTGAAAATCGTCTTCTGCGAAAGGAGGAGGTTGACGCGGCTTATGAACGCCGCAAACGTGCGGTGGACAGGTCCGAAGAGCACAGTCAGGCATTTGATGCGCGCATGAGCAAGATGAAGGGCTTCTTCGAGTGATGACGGAGGCGCTTGAGGCCATTCCCTTCGAATGCTTTTTGGGAGTGGCGGCATCGGTTGTTGCACTGCTACTGTTTCTCTTTCGGAAGCACAGTCTCCCGTGGCGGTTTCGGGCGAGGGTGACCTACGTCTGCGACGGAGATTCGATCTGGGTGAAGACTTGGTACGGGCGGCGAGTAAAGCTCCGTCTTCTCGGGATTGATGCGCCCGAAACCGAGCAGGCGTTTGGAGGCATGTCCCAAATCATCCTCGCTCGCATGATCGAGGGCAGGCGCATCGACGTGGCGGCGGTAGATCGCGACATCTACGGACGCTACGTAAGTGCGCTTTTGTGCGATGGCGAAGACGTCTGCCTGCGAATGATCGAGAGAGGGGCTGCGTGGCCGTATTTCCATTACTTCAATCGAATGCCGCGAGACGTGGCGCAAAGGTATCGGCATGCGTTTGAACTGGCCAGAAGGGATCGGATCGGGCTTTGGCAGGAAGAGAATTCCGAAGCTCCGTGGAATTGGCGAAAGCGCCATCGCTCATGGTGGACGCGCTTCGTCTTCTGGCTCAAGCGCGTGCTGGGTCTCTGTTGAGTAGCTTCGAGGGCTTGGCCGCCCCGGCAACTCATCCAGGCGGGCAAAAGGATCGCCCTGTTTCGGCTGACGAAAACAGGGCGATTGAGCTTGGGCAATTTCTCATGGGTATTGCTCTTTCGAGGTTGGATTTGAAATGTCAAGTCTTTTTTTTTGCTACAGATATTGATACTTATACCCGTCGCTCTTGAAGAGACATTTACTATTGAGGAAAGTAGCCTTGACGCGACCTGCTTTCGTTTCTACGGAAAGTTTCCCGTCTGTCAAGGTCGCCCTTCCAATCCAAATGCCGGTATTTCTCCCTCGCGTTACCTTCACGCGCACATAGTCCCCCGTTCCAAAATCGTTCGGGCGCTTGTAGCGCGAAAAGTAGCAGAGAGGAAAGCCGTACTTGTCCGTGCGTGTCCGCTTATGGGAGCCACGTCCGATGCAGTACGCCTGCAGCGGCCTCAGGTTCTCCCAATCGGCCACGCCGTCGATGCGACCAGCACATAGTGCATCGAGCCAATGCTCTTTCGGCACGCTGAAAGCGTGACGATTGAACTTGGTCAGTGCACCAGAGCCGACTTCGACAGTGCAACCCGTTGCCTGGAGATTCCGATAGAGCGCCCAACGCGTCGCATTGACGGCGGTTGCATCTCGAAGCGGTGTCTTAAGCTGCTTGCGGATTTGAGCCAAAAGAGCAGGCTTCTTCTTGAGGAAATCCTCAATCGGCATAGCTCCCTTCTTTTGGTTGCACTGAGCGCAGGCAATGGCGAGGTTCGAAACTCGGTTGGAACCTCCTCTTGCCTTGGGTATGATGTGCTCGACGTTGAGCACAACCCCGCTCTTGCCACAATAGACGCACTTGCGGTCAAACTTTTCGAGGAGATATTCCTTGAGTTCGTAGCCTGCAAGCTCGCCCTGCTGGTATTCCACGCCGGAGATTGCCGCGTTCTGCATCAGCTGCGTATCGAACTTCACAAGCTCCTGAACAAAACCCGCGACAGGGACAAGCCTTGTCAAGCGGTTCATCCAAGACATGACGGCGTCGACACGATGCTGAAGTGATGGCGCAAGCCAACCCTTCGGCTTTTTCCGATTCAGAAACCGTGGAGCACGGTAGCGAAGATTCCGACTCCGGCGTCCTCGGCGAAGCTGCCTTCTGGACGTCAAGGCGTCTCGGATCTTCGATCCGCGATGGTTGAGGCAGATGAAGGCGAGTGCATGGTGCAAGTTCTTTTCATCCTTCCTCACCACCGCAAGCCCGGTGCTTTTGGAACCGGGATCAACTTTCACCAAAACGTCCTGAATGGCGGACGCTTCACGCGTTCGCTCCTTCAGAATAATGGTGAAGGGAAAGCGCCGAAAAACTGCGGCCTTTCCTTTCTTGAGCAGCTTTCTGGCTTTTGCAGCATGACAGGGCATCAAAGGCTTTCTGTCCTTGTCAAGCACAAAAGCACGAATGTGCGATTGCATAAAAATCCTTTCCCTTACGGGAGTCTGGCAGAAGCCGATTCGGAAGAATCGTCCTCTGCCGTAACGTTCCTCTCGCCAATGTCACGTACCAGCATTGCAGCAAAGATCGTTTCGTGTGTCCTCAACGCTTGTCTGCACCTTTGCTTCCAGAGCCGGGAACTGAGGAAGCATCCCCGGGTGGGTCTCCTAACTTGTACGCAACGTAGCTCATCAAATGATTCGCTTAGGCTGGGCTATCGGTTCAGAGTCGTTTCCAACCCTAAATGAGGAATAGCCTTTCTCATTCCGAATCGGAGAAATCGACTCTCGATTCGTCCGTCCGGCGGCGGCGATGGAACTTGGGCGTGCTGACGACTTTGACAACGCCGTCCTTCGTCAGGTCAAGGTAGACCCTCGTGTTTCTCAAGATTTCACTGATGAAGGCGGAACCGCCGGCTTCGGCGAGTTTCAAATGCTCCTCTGCCGTCAGTCGGATCGTGACGTTTTTCTTCGGTTCGTTCGCGGCTGTGCGTCCGGAACTCGGTCTTGAGCCGCGTTGCTTGCGGCGATGGATTTCTTCTCTGGTCACTTGGGGTGTCTCGCATCAAATCGTGAACCTGCCGGCCTCGAAGGTTCCGACGCTGGGTTCAACGCTTTCGTAATCCTGTCCTTCGAAAGTCTTGAGCAGAGCTTCGAGGATGAGCTCAGAATTTCAATTGTTTTCAGGAACAATGTTGGCGAATCTAGAACGGACCTCGCTTTGGTGCATGTACCAACCGGTGCGCTTCAGCATGTCGGCGAAGGCTTTTTCTGCAAGATCCGTTGCCAATTCATCAAGCTTAGTTTTGTCTGACCTGATGTCGAGCGTGTCGGCATAACGAACCCATTGAACTTCTCTTCCGCCTTTGTCCTTAAACTGTGCCAAGAAATAGAGCTCGCAACGTTTTTCCGTCGGGGACAAGATTATTTTTAGGGACGGATAACAAGTGATGTCCGCTTTGTCAGGAGTTGTCAATCGCTTGAAGTGTTGTTCAAGCTCCTTCTTGAAAACAGTTTGGAAATTGTTGATGTAAAGTACAAACGTATTGCCGTAGTTCTGGAATGTGATCGGCGCCAGGTACAGGTCTACATAGGCCACGGACAGCGGCATCTTATCCTTCCTAATTGTCGGCGTATAGAAGGTGTCGGAAATATGGCCACTAGGGTTGCCGGGCGGGTCCAGCATCAGCTTTTCGTTGGGAAAGGCTTCATCGATATTTTTTGTCCAGCCAAGGTGTCTGAGGCAATCCTGATACCTGTTTTCCCGTGCGGACTGAGCAGCAATTTGCATGAAGGTGGACGTCAGCGACATGACGGAGTCGGCCATCGAAGGCACTGGGGTGATGTCGGCCTGATAGGTAGTCTCATAGCCGCCGAACGTCGGGCGAGTGTAGGCGTTGCCTGTAATCTGGTAGTCGTAGTTTTGAACCTGATGAGACTCCGGCATTGGGATGGAAGCGTTGGCATAGGCACGGCATCGCATGTTGTCCTGCTGAAAGTTGGCGTTGGCTGTTTCAGCGTCAAGAAATCGCGGATTGTAGTAGAGCGTTTGACATCCGCTTAATGCTGATACCGCCATCAGCATGGCTGCAACGTTCAAAGAGGATTTGAGGAGGTGCATTTGATACCTTCGAAACGAAATTATTGTCCTAATATTATCGCGCAAGATTGATTCATGAGATGCCTTAAAGGCGCCGTCTAATAGCCATACGCTTCACATTGCAGAAACTTGCATTGCCTTTTATTTGGCACAGACGGCTTTCTGAAGTTCATGGCGGGCATGGAATTCCGAACGGAGTCCCGACAGCCCTGAGAGATTGGTGGATGGGTCTCTCGCTTGAATAGAATCTGCTTGATCTGACTCCGCATGACCTCGGTAAAGGATGCGGATCAGGGAGTCTTTTTTCCGTCGTTTTACCGCGTTCCTGGGCGGGCCTCATTTCCTGAATTCACGCGAGCAAGCTCGCTCAAATTAGTACGGCCCGCGGCCACTGCGAGAGCGCTTTCGCGCTCACGCACCGCCTGCGGCGGAAAATACTTGACATCTTGCTTGACAAGAGTGGGTGGTCCAGAGATGTGAGGCGGGGATGATAGGCGGGAAAGTGGTTAATCTGCTCCCTGTTGTTCGACATATTGTCTGAGCACCTCAAGTGTGACACCTCCAGCTGAGGCTGCAAAGTATGACCGGGACCAGAACAATCCTGTCTTCCCAGCGTGCAAAATATCCGGATACTTGGATCTGATCATGCGGGAGGAGACGGTTTTCAACGCATTTACGATGGAGGAAACGGACAGACTGGGCGGATACGCGAGCAACAAATGTACGTGATCCGCCTCTCCGTTAATCTCTACTGGCGTACAGCCTATCTTTGCGGCTGTTTGAGTCAACGTGTCCTTGATTTCGTCAAGGATGACAGGCGTCATGACCTTTCTTCGATACTTCGTCGTGAAAACCAAATGGACGCAGAGTTTTGTAACACTGTGGCGACGTCGTTCGTAGTCTGTCATTTGTGACCACTAATGTGAAAATAGATGTACAATTGATTGTAACACAATGAGTTTTTGAGTGAGCACTAATGAAGAAAGCCGCCGTTTTCCGTCTTTATCCGACAGCCGAGCAAGAGCACTATCTGGCCGGTCTTTTCGGTGCGGTGCGCTTCTGCTACAACAAGGGACTCGAACTCAAGATTCATTACTACAAGGTGAAGGGTGTCAACCTTCACCCCATTCACGACATCAAGAAGCTCCTGCCCATCGCCAAGAAGAGCCGAAAGTATGGCTGGTTGGCAGACTACGACAGCATCGCCTTACAGGAGTCCGTTCGAAACTTGCACACGGCTTTTTCCCGCTTCTTCAAGAAGGAAGGGGGATTTCCGCATTTCAAGTCTCGCCGTGCGGAACAGTCGAGCTATCACTGCACCGGGATTTCCGTTGGCGATGACTTCGTCAAGGTGCCAAAGATGGAACCCATCAAGGCGGTGATCCATCGAAAGATCGACGGCAAGGTGAAGAGCATCACCCTGTCCATGGATACTTGCGGCGATTACTGGGCGTCCATTTTGTATGACGACGACCAGACAGAGGTCGCACTTGAGACGACAGTCCGTGAATCGAAGATGCTGGGGCTGGACGTCGGCATCGAAACCTTCTGCACTTGTTCGAACGGCAAGAAAATCAAATCGCCCAAGCCGTTCAAGCGCGCAATGAAGAAGCTCAAGAAGGCTCAGCGCGCGCTGTCGCGCAAGAAGATGGGCGGCAAGAACCGCGAGAAGGCCCGCAAACGCCTTGCCAAGTTGCATCGCAGAGTGGCAAGAGTACGTGCGGACTTCCAGCACAAAACCTCTCGACGATTGGTTGACGAGAACCAAGCATTGATCTTCGAGACATTACGAATCAAGAACATGATGAAGAACCACCATCTTGCAGGGGCTATTGCCGACGTGGGATGGGGCGAGTTCATGCGCCAATGCGAATACAAGGCGAAGCAGAAGGGCAAGGTCTTTGTGAAGATCGGCACCTTCTTCGCGTCTTCGAAGACGTGTTCCGCCTGCGGGCATCGGTTGCAGACGCTGAGTCTCGCAACTCGCGACTGGACATGCCCGCATTGCGGTGCTCATCATGACCGGGATGTCAATGCCTCCCTGAATATCAAGCAGGAAGGCATCCGGATGTTGAAGGCGGCTGGGCTGACCGTCTTGCGCTCGTAACGTCACGAGCCAAAGCCTGTGGAGATGCGTAAGACCGAAGCTATGGCTAAGGCAGCGTCGAAGAAGCAGGAAGCCTCGCCCGATTTGACTTCAAATCGGACGGGGAGCAGTCACTAAAGGCCAGATGGATGAACGGGATCTTCTTGCCGAGTTCGACGGCATCGTGAAAGGTCAGATGAGAATCGCGGTCGAAAACAAGCCACGCCTGCCCATATTCGACCTCGTTGATCTGTCGAGCCAGCAGCATGTCCTTGGCCAAGTTCCGCAGGACAAGGCATGGCTCCTTGGCGGGACTGACTTTCACGTCGATGCGATCCTTGAGGCCGAGGAATCCGCAGAGGGCCTCGAAGTACCGCTGTTCCGTTTCGCCCTCGCAAAGGATCAGTTCCCTTACGGTTTCCGGTTCGGAAGCCGGAGCGTCACTCGGCAGAGCTGCGGAGACGGATGCCGGGGCGCTTGACTGCTTCGTTTCGAACGTCAGTCGCTTTCGCCGAATCTCGCCGGCGAGTTTTTCGACCTGAGGGTGTTCGGCGTGCTCGATGCCGGGCAACCACTCAATGGTGGGGTCGCGATGCGGGTCGGGGATGCGAATGATGGCGATGCTACGCCTGCCGCCCGTGGCCGGGCGCGTGAAGACGAGCCAGGAATGGCCGTCCGATTGTTTGCGAAAGTGCATGTGGTTCTTCATGGGAGGCAGTCTAACTTTCATGGAGCATTCCCTCTTTCTCCCAGAAAGCAAAATCGGCTTTCAAGCCTGTCAGAGCGCACTTGACGCCTGAGTAATCTTTGCTCCGTCAATTATTTCCAGGTGTCACTCATGTCGCTTAATTCGTTTCTGGGCAGGCAGTTCTCTCACGAAGGCCGAGCCGGGCGTCTTGAATTTTTTGCCTATTTAATGGCGGGCCTTGTCTCGAACCTGATTCTCATCGCGCCGTTTCTCTGGGTGTCTTGGGAATACATCAACGCATCCATCGACTTTGGCCCAGACGTGGCGCTGATGATGAGCGAAGAGGACGAATTTACCTTCTTTGCCGCAGGCGCTTTCTATGTCTGGCTCTACGTCTGGAGCGGCTTGCTGCTCGCGCTCGGCGTTGCCTATCTGATGACGCTCTGCCGCCGTCTGTCCGACATCGGTTGGTCGAAGTGGTGGGTGTTGGTCATCGGGTTGCCGATCATCAACCTTCTGTTCGTTCTGCTCCTCTGCATCTTGCCGGGCAAGAAGGATTCGCAAGTCGAGATTAACTCGCGCACCGAATAGAAAGCAGATTTTGCTTTCAAGCGTGTCAGTGATATTTGACAAATTTTTTAGAGTTTGATCCGACACTTTTTTTACTTCCGGTGACGTTTTATGAAGGAAACACGCATTCCGACGCGAGCCGATATGCCGCCCTACCTCCTTGTGTGGTCGAGCGACGAGTGCATGCCGGTGCTCCTTGGTCTCGGTATTGGGATCATGCTCAATCAGGTTTTCATCTGCACGACTGTCGGTTTGGTCGTTGCGCACTTCTATCGCAAGTTCCGCGATCTGCATCCGGACGGTTACCTCTTTCATCTGCTCTATTGGTATGGCTTCGGATTTACCCGTAGCAAATCCATGATCAACCCGTGGATCAAGCGACTGATTCCGTAAACGAAGAACAAGAAAAAATGGACTTAAAGCGTTATCTCTCTACGTTCCACGGTCTCAAGACCGAAGCGTACTTTTCCCGCATGGTCACGACGGTTCTCTTGTGCCTGTGCTTCTTTCTGGTGGCCGTTCTGGCCACGCGTCCGACGATTGTGACGATCCAGCCGTGGACGCTTGCCGAAGACGCTCAAGTGACGCGTGACGATGCATCGCGCTCCTACATCGAAGCGTGGGGCTTTGCTCTGGCCGAACTGATCGGCAACGTGAGTCCCGGCAACGTGACCTTCATCGGTGACCGTTTGAAGCCGCTTCTGGATCCGAAGATCTACCACACCGTGCTCGAAGGTCTGGAATCCAATGCTCAGGGGCTGATGGACGATCGCGTGACGATGCGCTTTGAGCCGCGTCGCGTCACGTACGAAAAGTCTTCCGGCAAGGTCTTCGTGACGGGCTACAGCTTCATTCGTCAGGGCTTGAGCTTCGAAGCCGAAAAGCGTGAGGAACGCACCTATGAGTTTGTGATCCGCATTGCGAACTACGCCCCGCTCATCAAGTCCATTGATACCTATCTGGGCAATCCCAAGACGCGTGACGTGCTTGAGAAGAATGAACTGCGCCAGCAACGCGATGAGCAGAAGCGTCAGGAACAGATCAAGGAACGCGCTCGCTACAAGGAGCCGGAAGCCGACCGTCGCGAAACGACGGAAGCCGATACGAAGCTCTAACGCCCCAAAGAACAGGAGAACTCCAATGAAGCTCACTCACATTGCTGCGGCGGTGGCGGTTGCTTTGCTTTCGAGCAATGCGGCACTGGCTGCCGAAAGCGAAAGCGCGGTGACGAGCGCTGTCAAAAGCGTCGTGAAGACCGTTTCCGAAGCCGATGCGCAGTCCAAGCAAACGGCCAAGTCCAAGCAGGAATCGGCCCAAAAGCAGGTCGAAGATGAAGGCTACGTTGCCGTCCCGGCGAAGTACCTGCGCACGAACGCCGACCCTGCCGCCAAGCAACAGGCGGTCGAACAGATGAAGAGGAACGTCAAGGCTGAAGACAAGGCGGCGGAGGAATCGCGCCGCAAGCCCGACACCGTGCCGGTCGGCCAAGTGCAGATCAATACGAAGGGAACCATTGCGATCAAGCCGGGCGAGAACGTCTTCATCCCGATTTCGCGTGAGCATCCGAACAGAATTTTGACGCCGTTCAAGAATCCGCAGATCGTCTCGACGTCGCTCTTTACGAGCAAGAAGAAGGGCGATTGCGGCGAAGCCTGCGTGCGCGACGGCGTGATCTACATCACGACCGATTCGCCTTCCGCCGTGACGGCCTTCATCACCGAGAAGGGGCATGAAGACATCGCGTTTTCGATCACGATGGTGCCTCAGGCCATTCCGCCGCGTGAAGTTCGCTTTACGCTGCCGCCCGATGTGGTGGAGCGCCTCAATTCCCGCAGTGCCGCCAACGGCGGCCTGAAGAAGGCTCAGGCCTGGGAACAGTCCCAGTCGTATGTGGAAACGATTCGTCAGGCCCTGCGCGGCGTGGCGCTCGGCCAAGTGCCGTCAGGGTATTCGATGCGCAAGATCCGCGTCACGGACCCGCTTCCGACGTGTAAGCATCTCGGCCTTGACTTCAAGTGGGACGGCGGCCAGCTTCTCGAAGGCTACAACCTCGACATCTATGTGGGCGTTGTGAAAAACATCGCCGATTCGCCCGTTGAGTTTCGCAACCAGAATTGCGGCGGCTGGCGTACGGCTACCGTTACGACCTGGCCGCTTTCGGTGCTTCAGCCGGGACAGCAGGCCGAGATCTACGTGGTCGTGAAGCGTCAGGAAGACGTGCCGGACGAACTCGTTCGCAAGCCGCTCATCCCCCGTGAATACAACTGATGGGGGAGTGAGATGGCATTCAACATGACTAATGCGCTTGCCAAGATGTCGCCGAGAACAAAGCAACTCTCGGTTATAGCGCTCGCGGTTGCCGCCTTGGGCGGCGTGCTGTACCTGTCGCTGGCAGGCACGGAAGAGGGCGTCAAGGAGCGTTGGAACGCTAAGACGGACAAACAGGTCAATGTGATCACGGACCAGAGCAACAAGAACATGGGTCTTGAAGCCATGGCGGGTCGCATCAAGTTCCTTGACCGTTCAAACCGTCAGCTTCAGCAACAGATCGAGCGCCTTGAGAAGGAGCGTGCGGCGGAGAAGACCGACGCCTCTCAGGAACGTATGTGGCGCGAGCGCTTTGATGCTCTGAGTAACGAAATCAACACGTTGCGTGCGCAGCAGAAGGATCAGCAGGTCCGCATCGATCAGCAGAGCAAGGCCGCTGCCAAGGGGCAGGGTGATCAATCCATCGACGACCCATTTCAGGTTCGCGAGCAAAAGCGCCGTGAATTGATGGGCGACGAGATGGAAGCCGAGCTCATGGGCCGCAAGGGCAAGGGCGCAACCCGTCCGTCATCGCGCAACGGCGCGGTGCGGATCGGCATCGTGGGCGAAGAGGGTGAAGAGGAGGAAGAAGCAGCTTCCGATCAGGAAACGCAGGCGCAGGAGGTCTCGCAAACGGCCTACATCCCTGCCGGCTCGATTCTCACCGGCACGCTCATCACCGGTGCTGACTTCCCGACGGGCAAGGGGTCGTACGACAACCCGACGCCCTCCCTGATTCGTCTTTCGAAGCATGCGATTTTGCCTAACCGCTATACGTCTGACGTGCGCGAGTGTTTCCTTCTGGTGGGCGGTCGAGGCGAACTGGCGAGTGAGCGCGCCAAACTTCGCGGCGAAACGCTCTCCTGCATTCGAAACGACGGCGGTGTCATTCAGACGAAGTTGAACAGCTATGTCTCGGGTGAGGACGGCAAGGAAGGTATCAAGGGACGACTTGTGTCGAAGCAGGGGCAGTTGATCGCCCGCACGATGGTCGCCGGCTTCCTGTCCGGCATGTCTGAAGCCTTTGACTATTCGCAGGTGTCGGTGCTTTCGACGACTGCAGATTCAAAGGTGCAGTACCAGAAGAACTTCAGTACGGAAGCGGCCAAGGGAGGCTTTGCGACCGGTCTTCAGAACTCGCTTGACCGCGTTGCTCAGTTCAACATGGACTTGGCCGATGAAATGGTTCCGGTCGTTGAAATCAACGCGGGCCGCCAGGTCGATGTCGTGGTGATTACGGGTACGACGCTCAACGTGACGGCTCAGACCCAAGTCGCCAAGAATCCCACCCATACCGGGAGCTAATTGGAAATGAATTTCAAACGTGTTTTTCTCTCGGTCTCCGTGGCCGGTCTCTTCAGCTCGATGCTCTCGGGTTGCGGCTCCATTGGGGTCGGTGAAGAGGAATTTGCTTGTACGGGCATGCCGGGGTCTGTCTATTGTCACTCCGCCCGCGACGTTTATGAAAAGACGAATGACGGCGTTGTGCCGTCGCCCGTCGGCAAGAAGGACGGCTCCTACAACGAAGAGTGCGAGGACTGCGTTCGTGCCGAGGACGTGAATCCGGAGCTCGCCGTTGAGGAAGACGAAAACAGCCGCTACGCCGTAGGCGTCGGTGCGGGCAAGGCGTCGAAGGTGGCTGCGTCCGAAGAATGGATTGACGTTGTTGACAAGAAGACGGGCGAAAAGAAGGTGATTCGCCGCAAGACGCTTGAAGTCAACAACGACGAAGTGATCAACAACTATGTCGCTCCGCGTCTTCCGAGCGAACCGGTTCCCATTAGAACGCCGGCTCAGATCATGCGCATCTGGGTCGCGCCCTATGTGGACACGAACGGCGATTTGGTTGCCCCCGGGTTCGTGTACACCGAAATTGAGCCTCGCCGCTGGATTTATCCGGGCGACGAACAGGGTGGCAACAGCAAGATGTTCGCGCCACTTCAGGCGACGAGTAGTTATCCCGCATACAAGGCTCCCAAGAAGGAGGCTTACAACAGCCTCGAAAAACTCAAGAGAGACCAAATGCGCAATCACTAAAACTTAGTTTTCAGGAGATATTCCCATGAACTTCAAGTCTATCGGCAAGGTCGCTCTTGCCTGCAGTCTCTTCGCCGGCGCAGCCGCCGTTTACGCCGGTGTGGGTGGTAACACCCCGGGCGGTTCCGAATTTGATGACATCTGGACGCTCATTCAGGGCTGGTCTCAGGGCGTTCTCGGTCGCATCATCGCGCTCGGCGCTCTGATCGTCGGCATCGCCTTCGGCCTCGTTCGTCAGTCCGTCGTGGCTGCCGTCATCGGCATCTCGATGGCCATCGTTCTCCAGTACGGTCCGGACGTCATCGAAGGCATCGTGACCTCCACGGCTGTTGGTGCTGACCTCGCTCAGGTCGCGCTTCTTGACAACGGCATGGATGTTGCCAACCTCGTGAAGTAAGCCTTCCTGTCTAAGCACAAGCGTTCCTGTCGACCCCTCCGAGAGAGGTCGGCAGGACGTTTTGGCGTGGGACTAGCCAAGGATTCCGCCCGCAACAAAGCCTTGGGCGGGCGTAACGATGGAAGGGGCTGGTTCCACACCAAAACGGCTTTCAAAGAGCTGTTCGGGCGTTTTAACGTCTGCACCCTCGATGTGTGGTTTCTGTTTCGGAAAACAGCGCATCAGGCTTCCGACCGATCCATCCGGTTTTCATCCACATAAGGCATTCATCATGAACACTAGCTTCAAGCACACTCTCATTACGGTTGCCGTGGCTGCGGCGACGGCTATTACGGCGGCTTCGTCCTATGCGGCGGGCACGATTGAAGACTTTCAAGCACGCGTCAACAAAATCGCCGCTGAAAAGGGTGTGCCGGCTCCGGACGTGAAGAAGGATCTTGAAGCGCAGGCGCATGTGGACGCTCAGGAAGAGCAGACCCGCGAGGCTTTGGCCAAGGTCTCGCCCATCGAGCGCATCGTGGCCATTGATGCCGATGTCATTCGCGCCATCAAGTCGAAGGACGGCAAGATCATGTATCTCGTCGACAACGGTCGCTTTGCCTTCATCGGCAAGATGGTCGACGTTTGGAACCGCAAGGAGCTGTCCACGATTGAAGACATTGCCGATGCTGTGAGCCACATTGATCTGAAGCGCGTCGGCTTCAAGCTCGATCAGGTGAATCACATTTCTGTGGGCTCCGGCGCAAAGCAGGTGGTGGCCTTTGTTGACCCGCAGTGCGGGTGGTGCCACAAGCTCGTCGGAGAGCTTAATGCCAATCCCGACTACTACAAGAACTACACATGGAACTTCGTGATCCTCCCTGTGCTTGGCGACCGTTCCGTGCAACTCTCCAAGAAGCTCCACTGCGCCAAGACGACGGATCAGGATGAGAAGTTCAAGGCGTTCCAAGGCGGTTTCCGCGCCATCGAGGCGCTTGAGCAGCAGAGCGATTGCGACATGACCAACTTCGAGTCCACCCTGACGGTCGCCCGCGCCTTGGGCGTGCAGGGCGTGCCGATGGTGATCGCGCCCGACGGTCGTTTCGAACGCGGCAAGCCCCGCGACCTGAAGGCGTTCCTTGAGCCCGCCGCTCCGAAGGCGAGCACGGCTTCCACGACGGATGCCGCTCAGGCCGCCGCCAAGGCCGAACCAGCTCCGGCTACCAAATAAGTGGCCAGAAAGAGGTCAATGTATGGACGTTTTCAAACTCAAGCGCTTTACGGACGAGGGGCTGCTGACGGATGACATTCGTGCGGAACAGCTCATTTCGCCGTTGGCGGTCGACAATGAACATCGCATCTTCATGTGCGATGACAAGACGCTGGGTTTCTGCTTCGAATGCCAGCCGCTCACGGGCGGCGGCGAGAAGGAGCATGAAAAGCTCGACCAGCTTTTCAGCCAGAACTTTCCTTCCAACATGACGATGAGCTTCCTGCTCTTCCGTTCGCCCGACATCGAGGAAACCCTCCTTGTTGCCGAACGCATGCGCATGAACCACAAGCATCCTCTGTTGACGCCTGTGTTTGAGGAGCGCATGAGGTGGCTGCGAAAGCACACGGATGAGGAAATCGTTGGCACGGCCCTGAACGGTGCGGTGTTCAACGTCGGACGCGTCGTCGACCTGAAGCTCATCGTGAGTGTCAAGATCCCGTTCTCGGGCGAAGAGCCGAGCGAAGACGATATGGAAGACTGCCTTGACTGGGCGACCAAGATCATCTCCGTTCTGAAGTCCGTCGGCTTCGCGCCGTACCAGATGGACGCAAACCGCTACGTGCGCTTTGTGAACACCTTCCTCAACTGGAATGCGCGTGCGACGTGGCGTCAGGGCTATCGACCGCTTTGGGAAAAGGACAAGCCCATCCCGCCGCAGTGCTTTGACCCTGATTCCGGGGTCATGATCGCCAATCCGAACTTTTTCACGTTGGGCGAAGATGCCTACGTCAAGGTTCTGTCCGCCAAGAAGATGCCCGAAGCCATGTACTTCGGCAATGCCATCGACTACGTGGGCGACCTGCACGGCAACAACGGCGGCATTCATCAGAACTATGCCGTCTGTTGCAATATCATCTTTCCGGATGTCTCCAAAATGAAGGGGACGCTTGAGAAGAAGCGTACATGGGCCAACAACCAGGCCTTCGGTCCGCTACTCAAGTTCGACCCGATCCTCGGGGATATCAAAAAGTCGTTTGACACGATCTACGATTCGCTCAACAACGGTTCTCGTCCTCTGAAGACGAGTTTCCACGTGATCGTTTTCGGAAAATCCGAAAAGGAAGTTACGTCCACGGCATCGGCTGCGGAATCCTTCTGGTCCGACCAGCACTTCACGCTCAAGGAAGATAGGTACGTGATGTTGCCTATCTTCAAAAATTGCTTGCCCCTTTGTTGCGACCGGTTCGCCATCAGCGAACTCTGGCGCTACAAGACGATGACGAGCCGCGAGGTCCCGGTCATTCTGCCGCTCTTCGGCGAAGCCAAGGGGACGGGTACGCCGCACGTGGAACTCTTGAGTAGAAACGGGCAGGTGATGAGCCTGTCGCTGCATGACTCTTCGACGAACCAGAACGGCGTGATTGCTGCCGAATCGGGATCCGGCAAGTCGTTCCTTCTAAACGAAATCATTCTCTCTTACATGAGTGAAGGTGCTCGTGTCTGGGTGATTGACGCTGGTAAGTCCTACAAGAAGCTCTGCGAGTCGCTCGACGGCGACTTCGTGGAATTCTCAGACCGAAGCAAGATCTCGCTCAATCCGTTCGAGATCATTGTCAACTGGAACGATGAAGAAGATGCTGTGGTGAATCTGGTGGCGACGATGGCTTCCATGGAAGGCAAGCTCGACGACTATCAGATCGCGGCTCTCAAGGGCCATATGCATCAGATCTGGAACGAGACCTACGAGGAGGGCAAGAAGCAGGTTCAGGGGACGCTTGATGCCATCAACGCGGCCTATGAGCACAAGATCGAGCAGGCTCTGCAAATCTCGGATCGCCGCAAGGCGGATGCGATGGTCGAAGACCTTGAGCGCAAGCGCGACCTTGATCTGATGCAGGCCATGCCGCCGTCGACCATGAGCATCGACCTCATCGCCGAACGTTGTCTGGGGGATTCGGACCCTCGCGTGCGCGACGTCGGCGTTCAGCTGGGCTCCTTTACGTCGAAGTCTTCCTATGGCCGCTTCTTCTCCGGCCACAACAACGCCAACTTCAAGAACGATCTGACCGTTCTCGAACTCGACGAACTCCAAGGTCGAAAGCATCTGCGCCAGGTGGTGCTCCTGCAGCTCATTTCGCAGATTCAGCGTGAGATTTTCCTTGGCGAACGTGACCGCAAGAAAATCGTCATCATTGACGAAGCGTGGGACCTCCTGAAGGAAGGCGAAGTCTCCGTCTTTATGGAACACGCCTACCGCAAGTTCCGAAAATACGGCGGTTCAGCCATCATTGCCACGCAGTCCGTGCAGGATTTGTATGGTAACTCGGTGGGCAAGGCCATCAGTTCGAACTCGGCCAACATGTTCCTTCTCGGCCAGAAGCCGACGACGCTTGAACAGGTTCGCAAAGACAATCAGCTCGTGATGGAGGACTGGGCCTTCAACATGCTCAAGTCCGTGCATACGGAAGCGGGCGTCTTCTCGGAAATCTTCGTGAGCGTTGGTCAGCTTCAATGCGTTGGCCGCTTGATCGTGTCGGACTTCCAGAAGCTGCTCTACTCGACAGCTCCCAACGACGTGAACGACATCAGGCAGTATCAGTCTCAGGGTATGGGCATTCAGGACGCCATCAATGCGGTACTTCGAGACCGCGAAGCTCGCCGGCGCTATTGAAAAAAGGGCCGTCTTTCCGAAGAGGGACGGCCCTAAAGTTCTGCTAATCTACTCGCAAGCTACTTTCGATTCGCAAAAACCACTGCTCCCGCAATGGTCAGGACAGCGCTCAACTCAACCGAAAGGTCAACCGAGAGGTTGATTTCGATCTCGCCCATGAGGCATAATTGTCCCAACACAATGAGAAAGCAGGCAAGCGATGCGATGGTGTAAAGCGTTTCATCGCAAGTCTCCTCTGTCGTGCAACGGCCCCAACTACCACATCGGGGCCGTTTTTCGTTTCTGAACCCCGCATGCCGGAGATGGCTGCAGGGGCTTGGGTCTTCCGACGATGCGACCCAACAGAGACTGGAGCGAATTGTACTGGATCGGCATGAAGCTCAAGCTTTCCGTTGCAATGCCGAAACTTCTAGGGGGAGTTGAGAAAAACGTCCGTTCTTTGCGAATGGGCGGATTCTTGTCTGTTTTACAGGAGTTTTGGTTGATTTGAGGAAGCTCTTCAAAACCCCGCTTCAATTTCGACTTGCAAGGACTTTTAACTGTCACACAGTGCAAACAGCCATTCGCCTCCTTGTTAAGGGCTACTTTTGAAGAGCTTTCTTGAGACGCTTTCTCGAACCTGCTGTCTTTTGTCATGATTGTAACGTAGCGTCGTACTGTATCGGTAAGTGTTACGACATAAAAAAAGATCGGCAACCAGGATACCTTCGAAACCATTCGTTTCGCCCAAAACAAAGCGCCACAGCGGTTTCAAAAGCGAGTTTTGCTTTCAAGTGTGCCAGATGGGGTTGGCCAACTGCCTATGCTCAAACTCAGCGTCGAAAAGCATCCCGGCTTTTCACATTGGTTTGAATCATAAGAATCAGTTTTGGGCCTTGCACTCATGCACCCCTTATTCCGAAAGTCCGTTTGCTCCCTCATGGCCGGCCTGATCGGCTTCACACAGACGGCAACTACTGTCGCCATGGCGGAAACGGTCACGCCGCCTTATCTCAACAACAAGCCCTCCGCGTCTGAGATCACAGACATGGGCCATGCCGCCAATGCCTTCGGCAAGGAGCTAGGAACCAAGGGGAAGGACGGCGCACCGACGTTAGAAGGAACGTCCATTAAATTCCAAGTGGGCGACAAGGAAATGACGCTCGATAAGAGCGAACTTGCGCCTAAGGATAATGGGAAGAACATCCGATACGCGCATACGGAGGAGGAGTTTGAAAAACAGAAAGACCTCTACAACGATGGCGGTGCAATGGATGAGAAGGGCGCAGAACAGAAAGATGCGCTCTTCATGGATTCAGAGTCAGATACCCCGACTCTGGAGGGCGAAGTGTATGCGTTGTTGGTGGACATTGCTGGCAAGGAAAAGCCTGACCTCAGCGAGGAACAGTTCCTGAAAAAAAACTGAGGAAATTCTGGGCGACATGGAGAATGTCCTCCAGGATCTCGTGACGTGCGACGCAAAGTCCGCTTTGGATACTCAGTCGAAATATGTTCATATTGCTGATCTGAAGGAATGCCAGCAAGTCATCGACAAGACTTCGACTTGTACGATTCAGCATGACTACACTGCTGGCGTCATCGAGCACGTCGATGGCGACTTCAACATGAAGTCGTGCGGCGAGGGATGTATCGAGATTTGGTTAGGCACGGTTTGCAACGACTGTCTGCATGGTGGTTCGTGCTCATTGTTTGTCAAGGAAATTCGCTTCCGCGTCGTGAATCCGGACGCGCTCATCAAGGCGGAAATTGACTATGCGGTTTTCGACGACGAGTATCAAGTGTGGATCGGCCCTGACGGAGCGACGCAACTCGTCTATGACAGCCATGACGGGCAATTTCCTTTTGAACCTGATGGCACACGGAATGGGAATCAGTGCGAACGATGGACTTCGTGGGCTTGGGACGTTTATGGCGACGGCTACGGTTGTCATGACGCTTGCCGAAATCCGACGCCCGGGAAGGGGGCTGTCAATGTCAAGCCGCAGATCATCGCCGCCGGTGAAAACGGCATCGTTCGTTTTGTCACGCGTACCGCTGCGGGCGGCAATGGCGAAGGCTTTTCCCGTCTGCGTATTCGCTATGACACGAGCAAGATCGTCAAGAACGACATTTGGAAGCCGAAGGGATGCATTGATGCCGCACTAGGCATTGAAGACGGCATGGCTGAAGGGGCGGTTAAGTGTACGGACATGCCTGACGTTGGCACGGATGGTTGCGTATGGCTTAACGGCGTGAGCGTTTGTGAACGCCATCTCTCTGAGTCGCCGCTTAAGGCCATAAGTCCCTTCTGCCGTAAGGTTTCCGTCGATGCCAAGTTCACCTTCAATAAGGGGGATACGGGATGTTGGAATGTGCTTGTCGGCTTTGACAAAAATGGCCATGGTATCTACGACCGCGTGTGTGGCGGTGAAAACCTTGGTGGGAATCTCGACACCTGTACGAAGTACAAGGAAGATCCGAACTGCAAATTTGTCTCCTCAGTATGTACGGGAGGTATGACCGGTTCGACAACCGGCACCTGTTACGTCAACGACGTGGTGTACGACTGCGGCAAGGATGTCAAGATCGAAGACGTAAATGCAGAAACGACCTACGATTGCGACGGCATTGCCTGCCTGGGTGAGAACTGTATCGACGTAGATCGCACTCAAAGTACAGACTTTGCGAAGGTGAACGCCATTCTGAACGCCATGCAATACATGGCGCAGGACATGGAGTGCACCGGTCTGGACGAAAACGGGAATCCTACTGGGAATCAGGATGTCAATTGCACGGTGTTTGGCGGCAAGAGCGGGTACTGCAAGATCGCTGTTGGCGGTTGGCAGGACTGCTGTGAGCCCGTGGGTGGCCCGGGTATTGCCGAGTACATTTCCATGATCCAGGTAGGCCAGCGGTTGCATTCCGCGCTCAACTCCTACGGAACAGCCGTCAATGCGGCTGGCACTGCCACTTCAATCGGTGCAGAGATTGCCGGCAATTATGCGAAAGGTTTCGGGGAAGTGAAGGCCGTTCTTCAAAATGGCGTGAAATGGTTCAAGGACGCCTTTACGAGTGTGGCGGACAATATTTATGGTGGCTTTACGGACTTTTTGGCCACGCCTCTAGAGTGGTTCTCGGGGGCGATGAAGAGCGAGCTACTAACCTCCTGCCAGAATGCAATCGCGAAAGTCTTCGGGGATGCAGGGTTTAAGAATACCGCTCAAGTGATTGGTGGGGCGACGGAAGGTTCCACTGGTGCTGAAGGCTCCATTGGAGATGCAATGCTGAAGGATATGTTCGGCGAGGCAATGGGGGAAGCCGTGGGGAGCGTCATCTCCTTTGTTGGTTGGGTGTATCTAGCCTATCAGGTTGCCAATCTAATCATCCAACTTGTTTACAAGTGCGAGCAATCCGAATACGAAACAGTGAGCCAGAGAGATACGAAGAATTGTCATTACATCGGCAGTTATTGCAAGAGCAAGAAGCTCGGACTTTGCATCGTGAAGCATCGTGTCTATTGCTGCTATCAAAGTCCGCTCTCTCGCATCATCAATGAGCAGATCAAGGCGACGCAGCCGGACATCTTGTCCAACGGTGGAGAGTGGGGGGATCCGGAACATCCAAAGTGCGATGGGATCCCGTTGTCCGACATCACCAAAATCAATTGGGATTTGATCAACTTAGACGAGTGGACAGCATTGTTAGTTTCGACCGGGAATATGGTGGAGGCAAAGGACATCGACCTAGATAAGCTGACCGGCAAGGATTCCAAGATGAACTGGACGGCGGATCAGGGGACGGCGACTGATTGGGGTATTCCGAACAATAAGGATCAAACGGACATTACCCAGAAGCAGAATGTTGCCACTCTGGGGCTTCGCGCTGATGGACGCAAGGCCAATGACCGCATGAATACTGTTGAACGCATCGAAAATCACCTGACCGATGTTCAGGTTGACCGTCTTCGTATCGAAGGTGCGCCTTGTGTTGCGCTTGAAGTCGGTAACGGTCTCGTTCTGCGTGGAGGGTGTGGCGAAATGAGCAATGCAGAGTACATCTGCCGTCATAACGGGCCGCTGATTGATTGCGAGGAAATCGCCTATAAGAACTCGCTCAACGAGTTGTTGAACCATCCGTTGACCTCAAAGGACTACTGGGATGATGGCTATCGCTGCTACAAGGGCGAAGTCAATATCGACTGTTCGACGCTTTACTCAAAAGACGCCTACATCAAGGCGCTGGAGGAGTACGCCAAGATTATCGGCGGAACGACTTATCTGAATCGTTACGTGTGTTTGGATAAGTCAGGCAAGTTCACGTCGAGTATTTGCGAACATGCACTGGAACAGAATTCTTGTTCGTGTTTGGACGGTAATTTTATTTGTCAGGATGGGAACAAGCTTATTTCGTGTTCTGCTTTAGGCAATACTACAAGCGAGTGTGCATGTATGGATTGTTCCAACGAGTGTCCATATGGGGGGCATCCCGAGCCTAATAATTTAGGTGTAATGGCTTGTGCTTGTGATAAGCCGCCAGTGTGTGACGCTAAGGTTTGTGAATATGGCGGCGAGCCTGCAGCAAATGGCACGCAAGACTGTGCTTGTGAGAATGCTCCGATTTGCACTGGTCTCTATGGGGGCTACCCTGTCGGCAATGGCACGCAGGAATGCGTTTTTTTACCTGCGCCAAATTGCACAGGGACTTATGGTGGCAAACCATTGGCAAATGGGACTCAAGAATGTAATTATTATCCTGCGCCGAATTGCACTGGCTCATATGGAGGAGAACCTTTGGGGAATGGTACGCAGAATTGCAAGTATTATCCTGCTCCAGATTGTTCGGCGATTTGTGAGTATGGAGGAACGCCTAAGGCAAATGGTACTCAGGAATGCAACTGCAATACTTACGTGCCTGTGAGCGCTATAGAATACTCGATTACTGATGAATGCACTATTGTGGGCGGAGAAGGTCCTTTTAAATGTTCGAGTAAAAGTAGTAGAGTCTACAGTCCAAGTGAATTCACTACTGAAAGTGCTACGTTTCGCTGTTCTTTCCCGAAGCCGAAGTGTCGAGGTACTACTATAACAACAACGTATACATGTACTGATTCAAAAGGCTCATCTGCTTCGATTTCAAGAAAGATGCGCGGATATTGGACTTGTCGTTGAGGATTTTATAGAGCCAACGAGTTTTCTGAAAAGTCAATAACCCCTGCCTGAAGGCAGAGGCTTGCAAAAGCCTTGATTGACTAGCCTAAGCGAGCTTTCTTCGGAAGGCGAGCTACGTTGGTTGGGAATGTACAGGCACCGTGGGATGTTCATCCTAGTTCCACGCTCTGCGGTTAGTGGTTAAAAGCTCTAAGAGGTAGGAGTGGTGCTGCAGGCAAGAAACCCCTTCCAACATTGGCGAAGGATGCTAACCGGCCTTCGGGCCGAGAAGGCGGAACCTGCGGGTATCCGCCAAACCCCATTTTTAAGGAAGCTCTTCAAAATCCCCATCTCTGAACGATGGGGGAAGCAGATTTGTTTAAACGAGTGACTTTTGACCAGGTGTTGAAAAGCGTCGAAAGTTCCCGTGAACGTTAGTCGTTCGATTTTTCCGAATAATGCTGAAACAACTCGATATTTGCCTAAAAATTGGGCAAATATCGTTTTCAAGAGTCGGCAAGGCCCCATGGCACTCGAGACGAAGCGCGCACCAGAGTTTCGGGGTAATCAGCAAGGTAGCCTTGGCGGAGCGCACCATTTGCGCAAGCGGTTGCAGTTGTAGAGAGCAAACAACGTGAGCGCTCGACTGTGATTTTTCGCCAACCCGCGATAACGAACCTTGGCATAGCCATAAATCCTCTTCAGCCAGAGGAAGCACCACTCAATCGAGCATCGTACCGATGCTTTTGCATGTTCCAGTTGCCGCTTTACGTTCACGCATTCGACGAGCGCTTGACCAAGTTCGCCTCCAAAGTTCTCAC
>OGJJ01000454.1_pt1 | contig 37425 bp, 34 predicted proteins | sample 1572081 | NCBI WGS metagenome assembly OGJJ01 (sample SAMEA2582122, study PRJEB24529) | metagenome | biome: Human gut stool | place: China | collected 2011
TCGAGCTGAAGGACGAGTTCGAGAACATGGGCGCACAGCTGGTGCGTGAGGTCGCAACCAAGACCAACGATGCCGCAGGCGACGGCACCACCACCGCAACCGTTCTGGCACAGGCCATGGTCACCGAGGGCATGAAGAACGTTACTGCCGGTGCCAACCCCATGGATATTCGCCGCGGCATGAGCAAGGCTGTTGCCAAGGCTGTTGAGACCATCAAGGCCCACAGCCAGAAGGTCAAGGACAGCAACGATATCGCCCGCGTCGGCACCATTTCTGCCGGTGATCCCGAAATCGGCCGCCTGATCGCCGAGGCCATGGAGAAGGTCACCTCCGACGGTGTCATCACCATCGAGGAGAACAAGACCACCGCCGAGACCTACAATGAGATCGTGGAAGGTATGCAGTTTGACCGCGGCTACCTGACCCCCTATATGGTCACCGATACTGACAAGATGGAGGCTGTTCTGGACAACGCCGCCGTCCTGATCACCGATAAGAAGATCAGCGTCATCCAGGATCTGGTCCCCCTGCTGGAGCAGGTCATGCAGAACGGCATGAAGCTGCTGATCGTGGCTGAGGACATCGAGGGCGAGGCTCTGTCCACCCTGATCGTCAACCGCCTGCGCGGCACCCTGAACGTCTGCGCTGTCAAGGCTCCCGGCTTTGGCGACCGCCGCAAGGAGATGCTGCAGGATATCGCTATCCTGACCGGCGGCACCGTTGTGTCCGCTGATCTGGGCTATGAGCTGAAGGACGCTACCGTCCAGATGCTGGGCCATGCCCGTCAGGTCAAGGTCACCAAGGAGAACACCACCATCGTGGGCGGCGCAGGCGATAAGGATGCCATTGCAGCCCGCATTGCACAGATCCGCAACCAGATCGAGGCTTCCACCAGCGATTTCGACCGCGAGAAGCTGCAGGAGCGCCTGGCAAAGCTGGCCGGCGGCGTTGCAGTCATCAAGGTCGGTGCTGCTACCGAGGTCGAGATGAAGGATAAGAAGCTGCGCATCGAGGACGCTCTGAACGCAACCAAGGCTGCTGTTCAGGAAGGCGTTGTCGCTGGCGGCGGCACCGCTCCCATCAACGCCATCCCCGCTGTGCGCGCCCTGTGCGACACGCTGGAAGGCGACGAGCGCACCGGTGCCAAGATCGTCCTGAAGGCTCTGGAGGCACCTCTGCGCCAGATCGCCAAGAACGCCGGTCTGGAGGGCAGTGTCATCATCGACAAGATCGTTTCTGCCAACAAGCCCAACTACGGCTTCGACGCTCAGAACGAGGTCTTTGTTGAGGATATGATCGCCGCCGGTATCGTTGACCCCACCAAGGTCACCCGTTCCGCTCTGGAGAACGCTGCATCCGTCGCTGAGATGGTGCTGACCACCGAGAGCCTGGTCGCTGACCTGCCCGAACCCCCCGCTGCTCCCGCAGCCGGTGGTGACATGGGCGGCATGGGCGGCATGTACTAAGCCGCACCGGTTCCCCATACCAATTCAATACGCCGCAGAAGGCAGAACTTCCCACCCGGGAGGCTCTGCCTTCTTTTTTGTTGACACCCTTTCCAAACAAGAGTACACTTAGAAAAATTGTTTTTGGGAAAGGAAACACCAATGAACACTGCCGCTTTTACCGCCTACCGCGAAAAAGTTGTGTCCAACTGTGCCCGTGTCATTGTGGGCAAGGAGGATGCTACCGAGAAAATTCTGGTCAGCTTCCTCTGCGGAGGCCATGTATTGCTGGAGGATAAGCCCGGCACCGGCAAAACCATGCTCCTGCGTGCATTTGCGCGCACGGTGGGCGGGGGCTTCAAACGGGTGCAGTTCACGCCCGACCTGCTGCCCTCCGATCTGACCGGCATCAATTTCTACAATCAGAAGTCCGGTGAGTTCGAGTTCCGGCCCGGCCCGCTCTTCACCAACTTTGTGTTGGCGGACGAGATCAACCGTGCCACGCCCCGTACCCAGTCGGCCCTGCTGGAAGCCATGGAGGAAAGGCAGATTACCGTGGACGGCGTGACCAGCCGCGTGGCTGAGCCCTTTATGGTGCTGGCCACCCAGAATCCGCTGGAATCCTTTGGCACCTTCCCGTTGCCAGATGCCCAAATGGACCGTTTTTTCATGCGGCTGTCGCTGGGCTATATGACCCGGGAGCAGGAGCTGGAGGTGCTCTCCCGCCCCTCGGCCCAGACCGTGCTGAACGAGCTGCAGGCCGTCGTCACTCCCGAGGAGACCGCATACGTCCGCACGGCTTACCGGGAGGTCAAGGTCTCCGAGGAGGTCAAGCATTACCTTATGGACATCGTGGAAGCCACCCGTACACAGAGCGGCTTTGTCAGCGGTGTGTCTACCCGCGGTGCGCTGGCGCTCTATCAGGCTGCGCAGGCGTATGCCTCCTTGCAGGGCAGGGAATACGTCATCCCCGAGGACATCAAAGGGCTGGCCCCGGCGGTGCTTTCTCACCGCATTTCTCTGGGCAGCAGCATGAACGCCGAAGCCGCCGCTCTGCGGATGCGCAAACTGTTGGCCGAGATCACTGTGCCGCTGGAGAGTGCGGAATGAGCGCCGTCATCTTCGCGCTGCTACTGGTGGCCACAGCCCTTGGGCTGGAGCGTTACAGCACAGTCCACAGCCTTGACGATGTGCAGGGGCGGCTGGAAGTGGAGGATCATCTTGTGGAAGCCGGGGAACCCGCCGTGATCCACCTTGTTGTCCGGAACAGCGGCCCCCGTTGGAAGATGTTCCTGGCGGCAAAGCTCCACCTGAACAAGGAGTTTCTTCCCTGCGCGGAGCACCACATTACGCAGGATCAGACAGGTTGGGGTCACACGGTGCGGTTCACCACCTGGCTGCGCCCGGGGCAGGAGGCGGATTTCTCCACCGCCCTCAGGCTGGAACGCCGGGGCCGCTATGTGCTGGAACCGATGCAGGTCATCGGCGGCGACTTTCTGGGTCTTGTGGAACAGTCCCGCACCGAGCGGGGCTTCCACGAACTCATTGTTCCACCCAGGGAGTGCGCTCTGCCGGAACTGGAAGAGATGCTGGGCGGTTTTCTGGGTGAGCTTTCGGTGAACCGCTATCTCTACGAGGATCCTATTCTCACGGCGGGTTACCGCCCCTACACCAGCGGTGACCCCATGCGCTCCATCGCCTGGAAGCAGAGCGTCCGGGGGCAGGGGCTTATGGTCAAAAAGTGGGATTACACCACTGAGCCCCGGGCAGTGGTGCTAGTTCATGCGGATACCAAGGATTACGACCACCCGGAACCGGCGGAGCTCTGCTACTCCATGGCCCGCACAATCTGCCGGAGGCTGGAAGAAAAGGCGGTGTCCTACCGCTTTGCGGCAAACGCTGCCTTTGACCTGCTGCTCAATGCGGCTCTCTCCGGTGAGGAGTGGAGAAAGCCGCTGGAAACCCCGCAGGGCTACGGCCCCGAACACTACCGCAGGGTGTTGGAAATTCTGGGCCGCGCCACCGGGCAGACCGCCCTTTCCTGCGCGCGGTTCTGCGTCGAATACTACCACCCGCAGGAGCAGGTCGGCTGCATCGTGGTGACAACGGAGCCGGAAGAAGCTGTGCGTGCTGCCGTGCAGCCCCTGCCTGGCATTCCGCTGCTGGTGCTCACTCCGGAAATGGCCGTAGAAACGGCCCAGACAGGGGAGGCGGGCGCATGATGTTCTTACATACCCTGCGCCTGGCAGGTGATCTGAGCTTTTACTATGCCTTTGCGGGCTTTTTTGCCGCCAGCTTCGGTGGGACACCCATGCCGCTGGTGCTGGTCTGGCCTGCCCTCTGCTTTGGTCTGGCCTCCTGCTTTGAGGGCAGCCGTCCCCTCCGCACCACTCTTGCGGCCCTGAGCGCGGCGGCGCTGCTCTTCCTGCCTACAGGGGCGGACAAGCTCTGCTGCTTCCCGGCGGCAGTCTACCCGGTGCTGCTGGCCTACACCGGCGATTTTGCCCTTTCGCCGGTGCGGCAGGCCGAGCGCCTGCGCTGGCTCTGCCGGGTGTGGCCCTTCTTTGCAGTGGCAATGCTGCTGTGGAACGCCAACGCGGTGCTTTCGGCGGCCCTGCCCTTTGCAACGGCGGCAGCGGTGCTTCTGGTGGGGTTCAACCGCACCACCCGGCAGGACCCGGAGATCTCCACCCGGCCGGGCTATCTGCTGCTTTCCGGCGGCGTGCTGGCGGCGGTGTGCGCAGGGCCGTTCCTGCTCAGCCGCAGTGTTGTGGTTGCCGGTGCAAAGGCGGCTGCGTCTGCCGTTTACTTTGGCGGGATCGTGCCGGTGCTGCAGCTGTTTTTGAACAACATTGTGGTGCAGGGTGTGACTTGGCTGTTCCACGGCATCCTGCAGTTCATCCACTGGCTCTTCACCCTCTTTCCGCCCAAACCGTTGGAGCGCACCGAGATCGTTTCTACCGATGAGGTCATCGCCAACGCCCAAAAGGCCGCCGAGGACGCAGAACCGCTCATCAACGGGATGTCGATGCTGACTGTGCTCGGTATCCTGCTGGCGGTCCTCTGTGCGGTGCTGGTGGTGCGGCATTTCCTGCGCCAGAAGTTCCGGCACACGGACACTGCCTGCACGGACACCACTGTCCGGCATAGCACCTACAAGCGTGCCCACCGCTGGCCCGGGCTCTTCCTCAGCCCGGTGGACAAGGTGCGGCGGGAGTATGCCATCTATCTGGACCACTGCCAGCGCCACGGTGTGACCATCCTGCGGGGCGATACCAGCCTTGACCTGACCGGCCGCGCTTTCGGTATGGACTTTGCCGCCGAGGCCGAGCTGCGCCAGATCTACCTCAAAGCCCGCTACAACGGCACCGCCACGGCCGAGGATGCCGCCCGTGCCGCTGAGCTCGTCCGAAAAATCTGCTCCTGAACGCATCAACGCCCCCTTTCCTGCCCATCCTAAGCGGGAGAGGGGGCGTTTTCATGTCCGGCAAACGGGTGCTGGTCCTGTATGGGGCTTTGCTGTTCTGCTTTGCGGCGGTGGTCTGCCGCCTGTACTGGCTCTGCTCCGACACGGACTACGGGGCCCGGGCTGCGGCGCAGAGCGTGGTCACCCTCCACCTGCCCGCCCGGCGGGGCAATTTTTATGATCACAGGGGCCAGCTCCTCACGGGGCAGACCACCCGCTGGATGGCCCTCTGCGTGCCCGGGGAGGGCAGCTATGCCCGCCTGTTCGCCTACACCGATGCCGCCGGGCAGGCGGCGCTCTACCAGAAGCGGAACGCCGCGTCCCCGTTTCTGTTGGAGGTGGACCGGGACGTTTCCGCGCTGGGCGTTTCCTGCTGGCCAGCGGCACGGCGAAGCTCTGCCGCCCCGCTGGCAGTGCAGCTGCTGGGGTATCTCGATGGCGAGGGCCACGGTGCCGCCGGGCTGGAAGCCGCCTTTGATGATCTGCTCACCGGCAGCGGGGCGGGGGATACCCTGCTCTGCACCGTCAACGCCCAGGGAAAGCTGCGGGCCGAGCCTGCCCTCACCCCCGCCGACAGCGGGGCCGTGGGGGTGCAGCTGACCCTTTCCCGGGAGATCCAGCAGACCGCCGAAGCCGTGGCCAACGAGACGATGCAGAGCGGCTGCATCCTGGTGCTGGACACCGCCAACGCCAAGGTGCGGGCCTGCGTCAGCCGCCCCGGCTATGACCCGGAAAACATTTCGGCCAGCCTGAACGCCCCGGACAGCCCCCTGCTAGAGCGGGCGTTTCAGTGCTATGCCGTGGGCTCGGTGTTCAAGCCGGTGGTGGCGGCAGCGGCGCTGGAGGCAGGGGAGAGCGGCTTTGTCTACACCTGCCCCGGCTGGTGCGCGGTGGATGGCCGGATCTTCCGCTGTGCGGGCGGCATTCCCCATGGTGAGGTGGATCTGGCCGGCGCGCTGGAAAAGAGCTGCAACGGCTACTTCATCCGGCTGGGGCAGGCGCTGGGGGCCGATGCAGTCCGCGCCATGGCAGAGAAGTTGGGCTTCGGGCAGGCGGTCCCGCTCACCGATGCCCTGCACACGGCGGCGGGGGTCCTGCCGGAGCGGGAGGCTCTTGCGTCCAGCGGGGCCTACGCCAATTTCTGCTTCGGGCAGGGGGAGCTGCTGGCATCTCCCCTCCAGGTCGCCGCCATGATGAACACCATTGCCTGCGGGGGGATCTGCCGCACCCCGCTGCTGCTGGAGACCACTCTGGACGAGACCACCGGCGCGCCCCTCACGGCGCTTTCCCATGTCCGGAGCAGGCGGGTGCTTACAAAGCGCACCGCCGCCGCCCTGCAGGCCCTGTTGGCGGGTGTAGTGGCCGGGGGCACCGGCCATGAGGCCGCCCTGCCCGGCCAGACCGCGGCAGGCAAGACCGGCACGGCCCAGACCGGCCAGTTTTCCGGCGGCACAGAGCTGAAAAATTACTGGTTTGCGGGCTTTGTCCCGGCAGAGCAGCCCCGCTATACCATCGTGGTGCTGCAGGACACGCAGGCCGAGCCTGCCTTTTCCAGCGCGGCCATCTTTGCCCGGGTGGCGGCAGGGCTGGAAATTCTGGCCCCGTAGCCCACGGTTTTTCTTGCATTTCCCGGCCTTTTGTGCTATCATACACTTGTATTTGTATGCAGTCTCTATGAAACTAAAGATAAAAGGAGCGTTCCATCCATGTCTGTCATTGAAATCGTCGGCGGTGCCATCCTGCTGGTCGTCTCGGCCGTCATCATCCTCCTCACCCTGATGCAGCACACCCACGGTCAGGGTCTGGCCGGTGCCATCAACGGTGGTGTGGGCGGTGCCAACAATGCACGCCTGACCCCTGCGGATCAGATGCTGGCCAAGGTGACCCGCATTGCAGGCATCGTGTTCTTTGTGGTGGCTATCCTGGCCTGTGTGTTCGCCAGCCGTCTGGCCTGAGCACCCGTGTACAGCCCCGTGTAAGGCGGGGCTGTTTTTCTGTCTAAACCTCTCGTGGGAAAGAAGTTGTCCGGGTTCCATTGGAGAATGCCGGAAAAGTGTTAAGGAGAAAAATATGTCATTACGCGATAAAATTGAACATGCCATCCAGAACCAGCCCTGCATGGTCAAGGACCTCAAGGCAAAGTTCGGCGGCGACCGTGCCGCGGACCGCAAGGTGATGGAGGCTCTGGACGAGCTGGTGCACGACGCTGTGGTCTGCCAGAAGTCCGGCGTGTTCTTCACTGCCCGCTCCGGCCGTGCCGAAAAGGCCCTGCCCTGCAAGGTGGTCAAGCTGGGCAAGAACTTTGCCTTTGTGATGCTGGAGGATGAATCCGGCGATATCTTCATCCCGGGCCGCTTCACCCGCGGTGCCATGCCCGGCGATTCCGTTCTGGTGGAAAAGTTTGCCCACCCCCGGGTGGAGGGCAGCGATGAGGGCGAGATCCTTGCCGTGCTCGAGCAGAAGAACGACATGGTGGGCACTGCCCGCCGCATCGAGGGCCGCCTGAAGTTCGTGCCCGATGACTGCCCGGCCATCTCCATGACCATCCAGCGCGACTGCGAGGGCGGCGCGAAGGACGGCGACAAGGTGGCTGTGGAGATCCTGCAGCGCGGGACCCGGCAGGAGGATCACCGCGTGGGCGTTTCCATGCGCTTTGGCAGCTGCGAGGAGGCCAAGCGCTGCGCCAAGGCCCTGCTCTATGCCAAGGACATCCACACCCGTTTCCCCGAGAAGGTGCGGGACGAGGCCAAGAAGTTCGAGGACATGACCGTGTCCGAGGAGGACTGCAAGGGCCGCATGGATCTGCGCGCTCTGCCCATCTTCACCATCGACAGCGCCGAGACCAAGGATATCGACGATGCTGTCAGCCTGACCCGGCTCCCCGGTGGCGGCTATGAGCTGGGCGTTCACATCGCCGATGTCTCCCACTACGTCAAGCCCGGCAGTGAGCTGAACGAGGAAGCCTTCAACCGCGCCACTTCGGTCTACTATGCGGATCAGGTCGTGCCCATGCTGCCCAAGAGCCTTTCCAACGGCATCTGCTCCCTGAACGAGAAGGAGCTGCGCCTGGCGTTCTCCTGCCTGATGCGTCTGGATCAGGACGGCAATCTGACCGACTACAAGTTCGTCAAATCCATCATCTGCAGCCGGGTCAAGGGCGTGTATTCTGAGATCAACGCCCTGCTGGCCGGCACTGCCGATGCCGAGACCCAGGCCAAGTATGCCGAGGTGCTGGATCAGCTGCCCGCCATGAAGGAACTGTACGCCCACCGCGCCCGCCTGCGCAAGGAGCGCGGCTGCATCGATTTCGAGAGCGGGGAAGTCAAGCTCATCCTGGATGAGAACGGCCACTGTATCGATGTGAAAAAGCGTACCTCCGGCGAGAGCGAGGCCATGATCGAGGAGTTCATGCTGCTGGCCAACCAGTGCGCCGCCCACTTTGCCCGGGTCAAGCAGATCCCCTTTGTCTACCGTGTCCACGAGGAGCCCAACGGCGAGAAGCTGGAGCGCCTGCACAGCCTGCTGCAGGCCTGCGGCATCAACGACCACTTTGCCAAGGAAGTGCCCACCCCCAAGGAGCTGAGCGCCATTCTGGAAGGTGTGCGCGGCACCCCGTTTGAGCAGATCGTCAACACCGGAATGCTCCGCTGCATGTCCAAGGCCTGCTATGAGGAAAAGCCCAAGGGCCACTATGGTCTGGTGCTCAAGGATTACGCCCACTTCACCAGCCCCATCCGCCGCTACCCGGATCTGGCCATCCACCGCATGATGACCGACCTGCTCAGCGGCACCGACAAGGAGACCATGATCGTCCGCTACACCGATTTCGCGGAGAAGGCCTCCAAGCAGTCCAGCGAGCGGGAAGTGCTGGCCGTTCAGATCGAGCGCAAGGCCGAGGATTACTACAAGGCCGAGTACGCCCGCCGCCATCTGGGTGAGTGCTACGAGGGCATCATCTCCGGCGTGACCCAGCGCGGCATCTTCGTGGAGCTGGAGAACGGCGTGGAGGGTTTTGTGCCCGCTTCCAGCCTGACCGCCACCGGCACCACCCTCACCGAGGGCATCCGCCTTTCTGACCCCGCCTCCGGCAAGACCTGGAGCCTGGGCGACAGCATGATGATCACCATCGTCCGCGCTGATATCAACCTTGGCAAGGTCGATTTTGAGGTGGCACCCGAAACAAAATAATCAATGAACGTTCAAAAGCGCCTGTTTCTTCGGAAGCGGGCGCTTTTTCGTGCGGGGTTATACACAGTTTCGACATATTTCCGACAATGGTTGTGTTTTGTATAAATTTTATACACTGTTCAGGATTTGTTTGTTGTTCTGAAAAAACCACTGGGGTATACTAAGCACAACGAAAGGGAAGACGACACAGAACCATGAACGCGGTCTTCCCAATATGATTTACAGGAGGTTCCCAGTATGTATTATTCCAGTGGCAACTACGAAGCATTTGCACACCCCAAAAAGCCTGAGGGCGTTGACAATAAATCTGCTTACCTCATCGGCTCCGGTCTGGCGGCCCTGACTGCCGCCTGCTACCTGGTCCGTGACGGCCAGATGCAGGGCGACCACATCCATGTGTTTGAAAAGGACCCGCTGCCCGGCGGTGCCTGCGACGGCTACAAGTACGATATCGGCTATGTCATGCGCGGCGGCCGTGAGATGGATAACCATTTCGAGGTCATGTGGGATCTGCTCCGTTCCATCCCCTCGCTGGAGACCGAGGGAGCCAGCGTGCTGGACGAGTATTACTGGCTGAACAAGGAGGATCCCAACAAGTCCCTCTGCCGTGCCACCGTCAACCGCGGCCAGGATGCCCACACCGATGGCAAGTTCGCCATCTCCGATCAGGGTGCCATGGAGATCATGAAGCTCTTCTTCACCCCGGACGAGCAGCTGCAGGATAAAAAGATCACCGATATCTTTGACGATGAGGTGTTCTCCTCCAACTTCTGGATGTACTGGCGCACCATGTTCGCCTTTGAGAACTGGCACAGCGCGCTGGAGATGAAGCTCTACCTCAAGCGCTATATCCACCACATCGGCGGTCTGCCCGATTTCACCGCCCTGCGCTTTACCCGCTACAACCAGTACGAGTCCATCATCCTGCCCATGGTCACCTACCTGAAGGATCACGGCGTGGACTTCCAGTACGAGACCAAGGTCACCGATGTCCAGTTCCGGATCGAGGGCGGCAAAAAGCAGGCCAGCAGCGTGACCGTGGATCACAAGGGTGAGAGCAGGACCATCGACCTCACCGAGAATGACCTGCTCTTCATCACCAACGGCGGCTGCGTGGAGAGCTGCACCATCGGCTCTCAGGACAAGGCCGCAGGCTTTGATCCCACCATCAAGCCGGGCAACGGCTGGGATCTGTGGAAGAAGATCGCTGCACAGGATCCTTCCTTCGGCCATCCCGAAAAGTTCTGCTCTCAGCCGGAGCTGTCCAACTGGGAAAGCGCCACCATCACCACCCTGGACGACAAGATCCCCCAGTATATCAAGAAGATCTGCAAGCGTGACCCCTTCAGCGGCCACACCGTCACCGGCGGCATCGTCACGGTCAAGGATTCCAGCTGGCTGCTCAGCTGGACCCTGAACCGCCAGCAGCAGTTCCGTGACCAGCCCAAGAACCAGCTCTGCGTCTGGGTCTACGGCCTGTTCAGCGACAAGCCCGGCGATTACGTCAAGAAGCCCATGCGCGACTGCACCGGCCGAGAGATCTGCATGGAGTGGCTGTATCACATCGGCGTGCCCGAGGAGGACATTGCCGAGCTGGCTGAGCACAGCGCCAACACCGTGCCTGTGATGATGCCCTATATCGATGCCTTCTTCATGCCCCGTGCCTTCGGCGACCGCCCCGACATCGTGCCCCAGGGCGCTGTCAACTTCGCCTTCCTGGGTCAGTTTGCCGAGACCGGCCGTGACACCATCTTCACCACCGAGTACTCCATGCGCACCGGCATGGAAGCGGTTTACACCCTGCTCAACATCGACCGCGGCGTGCCCGAGGTCTGGGGCAGCACCTATGATGTCCGCAGCCTGATCGATGCAACGGTCAAACTGCGTGACGGCAAGAAGATCACCGATATGGATCTGCCCTTCATCCAGCGGGTGGCCCTCAAGGAAGTGCTCAAGAAGATCGAGGGCACCGACCTTGAGAAGTTCCTCAAAGAATACCATGCCATCTGATGCTGTCTGAGAATCGTCCCCCGATCCTCTGACCCTCTTTTCTGAATGCGGCAAAGCCCTGCACCCTTTCCATGGGATGCGGGGCTTTGCCCTTTTTCTCGGAATTTTCAAACGTTTCACCAAAACAGTATGACTATTGTGGGATTTCTTGACACGGATTTTACAAAAATCCCTTGCGGAAACTGGGGTTCTATGTTAAGATTTAGGTAATAAACAGCCCTCTCGGTCTTGCTGAAGCCTGCCAGTTCCCCAAAAGGGAAAACAACGCAGCACAGCATTGACGGAGAGGGCTGAAAGAGCGTATTGAATCAAAGGAGGTCTTTCCCTGTGAAACAGTTCATTACCCGCCGCAGCTTTATCAAGGCTGCCGGTGCTGCCACGGCACTGACCGCAGTTTCTGTCGGTGCACCCGCCGCCTTTGCGGAGGAGACCAATTGCTTCTTTGGTGACAAAGCGGATGTGACCATCCTCTACACCAACGATGTCCACACCTATATCGACAACAAGTCCCCCAAGCCCACCTATGCTGCCATTGCTGCCCTGAAAAAGAGCATCGAGGACACCGGCCGGGATGTGCTGCTGGTGGATGCAGGCGACCATATCCAGGGCACCGCTTACGGCTCCATGGATGACGGCGCTACCATCATCGAGCTGATGAACGAGGCCGGTTACGATCTGGCCACCCCCGGCAACCATGAGTTCGACTACGGCATGGCCCGTGCCAAGGCTGTGATCCAGGAAGCCGACTTCCCCTATGTCTCCTGCAACTGGGTCGATCTGCGCACCGGCTTCAACGTTCTGCCCAGCGTCAAGTTCTTCTTTGTGGGCGGCCGCAAGATCGCCTTTGTGGGCGTGACCACCCCCGAGACCTTCACCAAGTCCACCCCGGCGTACTTTATGAACGATGCACAGACCAAGTACATCTACGACATTCTGGGCGGCGAGGACGGCCAGAAGCTCTACGATGCCGTTCAGAAGGCCATCGACAAGGCTGAGTTCTGGGGCGCTGACACCATTATCGGTCTGGGCCATCTGGGCGTTGACCCCTCCTCCTCTCCCTGGACCAGTGAGGAAGTCATTGCACACACCCACGGCTTTACCGCTTTCATCGACGGCCACTCCCACACCGTGATGGCCAACAAGCAGGTCACCGATGCTTCCGGCAAGGCAGTCACCCTGACCCAGACCGGTTCTTACTTCAAGAACATCGGCAAGATGACCGTGGGCGCAGACGGCACCATCACCACTGAGCTCATCAACACCTACGAGGGTCTGGATGCTGCCGTGGCCGCCACCGCCTCCAACTGGATCAGCGCAGTGGACGATATGCTGGGCGAGGAGATCGCAGTGGGCGATACCAAATTCTACATCAACGATCCCGCCACCGGCAAGCGCCGCATCCGCTCCGGCGAGACCAACCTCGGCGACTTCGTGGCCGATGGCATCTACACCTATTTCAACGAGATCGAGGAGCTCCACTGTGATGTCGCCATTATGAACGGCGGCGGCATCCGCACCGATGTGGAGGCTGGCCCCTGGAGCTTCAAGACCTGCAAGACCGTCAGCCCCTTTGGCAACGTGGCCTGCCTGATGTCCGTGACCGGCCAGCAGATCCAGGACGCTCTGGAGTTTGGTGCCCGCTTTGCCGGTGCTGAGGGCAAGGAGAACGGCGGCTTCCTGCAGGTGGCAGGTGCCAGATACACGATCCACCCCATGATCCCCAACACCGTTCAGACCAACGACAAGAATGTCTGGACCGGCAGCGCTGCCACCCCGCGTGTCAGCAATGTGGAGATCTACGACAAGACCACCGGTACTTATAAGCCCCTTGACCCGAACGCCACCTACGCTCTGGCCGGCATGAACTACACCCTGCGCAATCTGGGCGATGGCTTTGCCATGTTCGATGGCGCGACCCTCATCAAGGACTATGTCTCTGAGGACTACCTTGTCATGTCCAGCTACGCAGCCATGTTCGGCGGCGTGGATGCCAACGGTCTGCCGCATCTGGCAAGCGCCAACAGCCCGCTGGCCGATTACCCCGGCTACCTGCTCAACTACGAGGATCCGTACGGCGCAGGCCGCATCCAGATGATCTGGTAAATTAAGGATACGACCCTCTCCGTCAAAGCCTGCGGCGTTGACGGAGAGGGTTATTTTTATGCAGCATTGTCAGCAGGAAGCGAACCCGGTTTGTGGATCAGGATAGGGGAAAGATGCACAAATCCGTCAGAGCATCCTTGTATACTACGCCAAAGTTTGTAACTTTTTTTATTTGTTTGCTTGCGAACGATCTGCGCTGGAAGTATAATAAACAGGCAAGTAATATATCAGCTGTGCTGTGGCAGGCACAGAGACAAAGGAGAAACATTATGCAGACACGGTATACCAGCGCCGACCAGTGGGCAGAGGCCAAAGACGGCGTGATCCCTGCACCCTACGCTCTGGAAGAGGGCGAGCAGATCATTGACCAGTACCTTGAGCCGGTCATCTTCCACAACGTCAACGGCCCCGACATCGGTGTGACCACCTGCGGCGTGATCGTCAAGGACGGCCTGTACTTTAAGGATCTGGACAACAGCGGCGAGCTGGCCCCCTACAAGGATTGGCGGCTGAGCCCTGAGCAGCGCGCTGAGGATATGGTCAAGCATCTGCGGCTGGATCAGCAGGCAGGCCTTGTGTTGAACACCCTGTTCAACACCCCTGTGGTACCCACCCGTGCCGAGGCCACCAACGCCGAAGGCAAGCTGGAGCTGGGCAAGATCTACAAGCACCACAACCCCGGTGAAAAGCCCATGCCCGGCCCTCTGCCCGGCATGACCGTCAGCATTGATGACAGCCACGTTCTGGAAAAGCACATCGCCGCCGGTGTTTACCGCGGTGACATGCGCTGCGAGGCCGGCATGGTGGCCCTGTACCACAACGCCGGCACCCAGATGCTGGAATACGAGGCCTGCAAGGGCGGCGTGGCCATTCCGTACTCTCTCCACACCAACCCCATCAACATCGGTTACCCGGACTCTCTGGGCATCGGCGCGGCTGTCATTGGCGACGGCAACACCGATATGGTCTATGAGATGGCCCAGACCGACCGCAAGATGATGAAGGCTGAGGGCCTGAACATCATGTACGGCCCTCAGGTCGATGTGACCTCTGACCCCCGCTGGCCCCGTACCTCCGGTACTTACGGCGAGCGTCCCGATGTCACCAGTGACATTGCCGAGGCTCTGGTCAAGGGCTATCAGGATGGCGACAACGGCCTGAACGAGGGTTCTGTTGTTCTGACCATCAAGCACTTCCCCGGCGATGCCCCCTCTGAGAATGGCTTTGAGCCCCATGTGCCCATCGGCCAGTGGCGTATCTACCGCACCCCCGGCTCTATGGAAAAGTATCATCTGCCCCCGTTCCAGCGCGCCTTTGACCACAAGGTCTCTTCCATCATGCCGGACTACTCCCGTATTGCCACCGATGGCCGTGCCGTGCCCCAGACCTACCGGGGCGAGGTGACCAGCACCGAGGAAGTGCCCAGCGCTTACAGCAAGGAGCTGATCACCGATCTGGCCCGGAACAAGATGGGCTTTGACGGCTATGTCAACTCCGACTCCGGCATCACCACCGTTCAGATCTACGGCGTGGAGAACCTCACCGAGCCTGAGCGCTACGCCAAGGCCATCTCTGCCGGTACCGATGTCATCGGCGGCAACACCGACCCCGAGAACATCGTCAAGGCTGTGGAGGACGGTCTGCTGCCCAAGGCAGATCTGGACCGCGCCAGCTACAACCGTCTGCTGAGCCTGTTCCGCACCAAGCGGGTGGATAACCCCTACCTCGACCCCGACAAGGCCGATCAGGCCCGCGTGGACAACTTCGATGGTGCCAAGAAGAAGGCTTACGAGGCCAACCAGAAGGCCGTTGTTCTGGTCAAGAACCACGAGAAGCTCCTGCCTCTGGCCAAGAGCCAGAAGGTCTGTATCGTCACCTTCAAGGGTGTGGACTCCGGCTTTGCACAGATGGCACAGGCCATGGGTGCCGGTCTGGGCAACACGGACGAGGATGCCGCTCTGCGCAAGACCCTGACGGAAGCCTTTGAGAAGAAGGGCTACACCGTGGTGGCCACCCCGGAGGAGGCCGATGTGCTCTACCTGCACGTCTGGCCCATCAGCAACGGTCTGGTGTTCAACCAGTACGCAATGCCCGTCATCGAGATGGGCGAGATCGTCACCGACGAGCGCGAGCGCAACAAGAGCCAGAAAAAGACCGGCAACAAGGTCACCGTTGTCACCCTGAAGGACGTGGAGAAGATCAAGGAACTGGCCGATGCCATCCATGCCCGCGGCGGCAAGGTGGTTGGTACCTGCGTGGTCTGCAACCCCTGGCTGCTGGACAAGCTGGAGCCCTACTGCGACGCACTGACCATCCAGTACACCGTCAGCACCGTTGCCCTGAACAACGCCCTGAACGCTCAGGTCGATGTCATCAGCGGCGACTTTGCCCCCACCGGCAAGCTGAGCCTGACCATGGTCTCTGACCCCGCCGTCATTGCCATCACCGAGCAGGAGATCGACGGTGTGGTGCGTGAGATCTGCGCCTCTCCCAACGACGTGCCCGGCTACGATAAGGATCAGTACATCGATCCCGCCATCCTCGCCAACGTCAAGGGCGGCAGCTACGCCTACTGCGATGCCGACGGCAATTACTACCGCAGCGGCTTCGGTCTGAATTACTAATTACCGTTAACCAAAAAGAGCGATACAGCGTTTGCTGTATCGCTCTTTTGCTTTCTCTATAAAAAAGAACAAAAAAGACATCCGAACAGTTCGGATGTCTTTTGGTTGGGGATGAGAGAATCGAACTCCCACAAGTAGAGTCAGAGTCTACCGCACTACCACTATGCAAATCCCCATCAGCTTGGGTCTGTCTTGCGGGGTGAGCCGCTCAACGTGTGCTATTATACGGAAAAAGCGCCGCTTTGTCAAGCGCTTTTTTGAAATTTTTTGCAGAATTCAGAAAAAAGACGCACTTTCGCAGGAGTTCTTGCGGGCTGCTTGATTCCGTCATCCTTCTCATGCTCTTTGCATATACTGGAAATCAGAAGAAGCAAAGACGCACAAAGAGGAGGAACTGCTATGACCCAGACCACGCAAAAGGAAAAGACCCTGCTTTCGCCCCGCATCCCGCGGGACACCGAACACGAGCGCTACCACCCGGAGCTGGAGGAGGAGCTGAAAGAGTGCCTGTTCTGCCTGCACCGGAACGAGATGATGTTCGACCTTGAGGTGGACACCGACCTCATCGAACAGCATATCTATGAGCGGCAGGCCCTTCTGGCCCGCTACCGGTACTTGTTGGGCAAGGCCCGGGAGCTGGGGCTGCATACAATATTGGAAAAGTATCAGCCGGTGGGGTAAGGCTTCGTCTTTGTACAGCTTACAAAATACTGCCCACAGAAGATGCGACAAAAATCTTGACAGAATCCCTGAACCGTGCTATCCTATATTAAGATAACAATGCGCAGGTGGTTCTGCGTATCAACTATTTGGAGCTAGAGAGGTTTTTAATTATGGAACGTATTAAGACGATCGCTACTCGTGACCTGACCAAGAGCGTTGTGACCGGTGGCTGCGGCGAGTGCCAGACTTCCTGCCAGTCTGCCTGCAAGACTTCCTGCGGCGTGGCTAACCAGAAGTGCGAGAACAGCAACAAGTAATTTCTGCAAATCGGATGCCGCCTTTGCCGGGCGGCATTTTTTTATGTAACAATGGAATGGAGAATAAAATGGTACATCAGTATCAATTGAACGGCTATAACATCGTGCTGGATACCTGCAGCGGCTCGGTGCATGTGGTGGATGAGGTGGCGTATGATGTCATTGCCATGTACCCCGACCACACCGCCGACGAGATCGTTGCCGCCATGATGGCAAAGTACGGTGACCGTGAGGACGTGACCGAGGCCGACCTGCGCCAGTGCATCGATGATGTGGCAAGCCTGAAGGAATCCGGCAAGCTGTGGAGCCCCGATACCTATGAGAACCTCGCGTTCGATTTCAAGAACCGCAACACCGTGGTCAAGGCCCTCTGCCTGCATGTGGCCCACACCTGCAACCTGAACTGCTCCTACTGCTTTGCCTCGCAGGGCCGCTATCAGGGCGAGCGTGCCCTGATGAGCTTTGAGGTGGGCAAGCGTGCAATGGATTTCCTCATTGAGAATTCCGGCAGCCGCCGCAACCTCGAGGTGGACTTCTTCGGCGGCGAGCCTCTGATGAACTTTGATATGGTCAAGAAGCTGGTGGCCTACTGCCGTGAGCAGGAGAAGATCCACAATAAGAACTTCCGCTTCACCATGACCACCAACGGCATGCTTATTGACGATGATGTCATCGACTTCTGCAACAAGGAGTGCCACAACGTGGTCCTGAGCCTGGACGGCCGCAAGGAAGTCCACGACCGCTTCCGCAAGGACTACGCCGGCCATGGCAGCTATGATACCATCGTGCCCAAGTTCCAGGAGTTCGTGAAGAAGCGCGGCGATAAGGGCTACTACATGCGCGGCACCTTTACCCACTACAACACCGACTTCACCAACGATATCTTCCACATGGCCGATCTGGGCTTTACCGAGCTGAGCATGGAGCCCGTGGTCTGCGACCCCAGTGATCCCAGCGCTCTGACCGAGGCAGATCTGCCCATCCTGAAGGAGCAGTATGAGATCCTGGCCAAGGAGATGATCAAGCGGAACCGTGAGGGCCGCGGCTTCACCTTCTACCACTACATGATCGACCTGACCGGCGGCCCCTGCATCTACAAGCGCATTTCGGGCTGCGGCTCCGGCACCGAGTACATGGCTGTGACCCCCTGGGGCGATTTGTATCCCTGCCATCAGTTCGTGGGTGATCCCAAGTACCTGATGGGCGATATCTGGAAGGGTGTCACCAACACGGCAGTCCGGGACGAGTTCAAGCACTGCAACGCCTACGCCCGCAAGGAGTGCCAGGACTGCTGGGCAAAGCTCTACTGCTCCGGCGGCTGTGCAGCCAACTCCTACCACGCAACCGGCAGCATCACCGGCGTGTACGAGTACGGCTGTGAGCTGTTCCGCAAGCGGATGGAGTGCGCCATTATGATCCAGGTGGCTCAGAATCAGGAGCTGGCCGCACAGGGCATCGAAGTGCCCATCCAGCTGGGTTCCACCTGCAATGCCTGCGCCGACGGCGAGGCCTGCGAATAAATGACCACCCCCATCGTCGATTTTGTGCGGCGGTACGCCCAGTCCGGCACCGCCCGGCTCCACATGCCGGGGCATAAGGGGCAGAGCCTGCTGGGCTGTGAGCCGTGGGATATCACCGAGATCCGGGGGGCCGATGAGCTCTACGAGGCCGAGGGCATCATCGCCCGGAGCGAGGCCAACGCCACCCGGCTGTTCGGCACGGCCCACACCTATTACAGCACCGAGGGTTCTTCCCAGTGCATCCGGGCCATGCTCTGCCTTGCTTTGCAGGGTGCGCCCCGCACCGGCAAGCGCCCGGTGCTGCTGGCGGCCCGCAACGCCCACAAGGCCCTGCTCTACGCGGCGGCCCTGCTGGATTTTGACATCCGGTGGCTCTGGCCTGCACCGGAGGATACCGGCGCGCTGTGCAGCTGCCCGGTAACGGTGCAGGCCCTTTCCGCCGCCCTTGAGGAGCTGGCCGGGCAGGGGAGAACACCTTTCGGCGTTTACCTGACCAGCCCGGACTATCTGGGCGGGATGCAGGACATCGCGGCCCTCTCTGCCGTCTGCGATGCTCACGGCGTGCCCCTGCTGGTGGATAACGCCCACGGGGCCTACCTGCGCTTTCTGCCCGGCGGGAGCCGCCATCCCATCGACCTGGGCGCGGCGGCCTGCTGTGACTCCGGCCACAAGACTCTGCCGGTGCTTACCGGGGGAGCCTACCTGCATCTGGGCCCCAAGGCCCCCGTGCAGGAGGAAAGCGCTGTGCGCAGCGCACTGGCGCTGTTCGGCTCCACCAGCCCGTCTTATCTGATCCTGCAGTCTCTCGATGCCTGCAACCGGCTGCTTTCCACCGATTACCCGGCACGCCTGCAGGAATGCTGTGACCGGCTGGCTGCTCTGCGTGCCCGCCTGAATGCGCTGGCTGCCGGGCAGGGCGCGGCCCTGCCGCTGGCACTGGACGGACCCGCCCGGGAACCCATGAAGCTGACGCTGGACGCGGCGGCACTGGGCCTGACCGGGCAGGCACTGGCCGACCATCTGCGGCAAAACGGAATGGAGTGCGAATATGCCGACCCCCGCTACCTTGTGCTGATGTTTACCCCGGAAAACCCGGCGGAGGACATGGCCCGGCTGGAAGCGGCTCTGGCAGAACTCTGTGCAGGGGGCATCCCCCCGGCAGAACCCCCTGCCGAGCACCGGGAGGCATTCTGTGCGCTGGCCCGGCAGGCAGAGCCCCGCCTGACCGTGCGGCAGGCTGTGTTTGCCCCGCAGGAGACCATCCCGGCGAGGTCTGCGCTGGGCAGGGTCTGCGCTCTGCCCACTGTGTCCTGCCCGCCCGCCATCCCCATCGTGGTCAGCGGCGAGGTGATCGGCCCGGCGGCGCTGGAGCTTTTCGCAGCCTACGGCGTGGAGACGGTCTCGGTGGTGAAACCGGAAAAAATTTGAAAAAAATCAGGGCGGATCTGCAAGATTCTGCGGCTCTGAAACGTATTAAAGATAGAACAGAGAACATAACCCCTATTCTATGCGGTAATCTGAGGTGTTCCAATGAAAATTCTTCTTGCATCAGATACATGGTCCCCAATGGTCAACGGTGTGGTGCGCTCGGTGGAGCTGCTGTACCACCAGCTGCTGGTACTGGGCCATGACGTGCGGGTGGTGACCCTTGCCCAGAATGGCCATTCCCATGAGGAAAACGGCATCCTGTATGTGGGCAGCATCAGCGCGGAGCGGGTCTACCCGGGCGTGCGGATCAGTGCGGCGGGCGCTCTGCCCATCTCCCACTGGCTGGACGAGCTGGAAGCCTGGGGCCCGGAGGTCATCCATACGCAAAGCGAGTTTTCTACCTTTATGCTGGCACAGCGGGTGGCCCGCCGGTGCCACTGCCCGGTGGTACATACCTACCATACTGTCTACGAGGATTATACCCAGTACCTTTTCTTCAGCGAGCGTCTGGGCCGGATGACCGCCGAAAAGGCCACCCGCATCCTCTCGGGCTATTGCTCCCTCATGCTGGCCCCCACCGAAAAGGTGCGCGCCATGCTCAACCGCTACGGGGTCAGCTGCCCGGTGGTCACAGTGCCCACCGGTATCGACCTGACCGCTTTTGGCCCGGCGCAGGACAACGGCGAGGAAAAGGCCCGGATGCGGGCAGAGCTGGGCATCCCGGAAGGGGATACCGTCCTGCTCTCGCTGGGCCGTCTGGCTGCCGAGAAGAACCACGCCCAGCTGGTGCGTCTGCTGGCCGCGCAGCCGGAGGAGAACCGCCCGTGGCTGGTGTTTGTGGGCGACGGCCCCGCCCGGCCTGACCTGGAAGCACTGACAAGGGAGCTGAAGCTGACCGACCGTGTCCGCTTTGCGGGCATGGTCAAGCCCGATGAGGTGCCCCGGTGGTACCGCGTGGGCGATATCTTCGTCAGCGCCTCTCAAAGCGAGACCCAGGGTCTGACCTACTTCGAGGGCATGGCCTGTGGTCTGCCGGTGCTCTGCCGTGCGGACCCCTGCCTGGATGGCGTGGTGGAAAACGGCTTCAACGGCTGGCAGTGGAAGGACGAAGCCGAGTTTGCATCGGCACTGAACACCATCATCTCGGACCCCGCCCTGCGCGGGCAGCTGCACCAGAACGCTCTGGCCACAGCGGCCCGCTACTCGGCAGAGCATTTCTCCCAGCAGGTGCTGGATGCTTACCAGCAGGCCATTGCGCTGAAGCAATACGAGCCGGAACACAAGAGCATCCTCAGCTGGGTGTGATCCCAATCCCCAAAGAATCCAGAAAAAGCAGCAGCGCCCTGTCTCCCGCAATGGGAAACAGGGCGCTGCTTTTTGCGCATCCGTTATTCGATGCCGGTCACCTTGTAATCCTGATCCTCAACAGCCTTCTTCAGGTCTGCATCGGAAACCTCGGCGTTCAGGGTGACGATGGCGGTACCGGCCTCATGGCTGACCACGGCCTCGTCCACGGCGGGCAGGGCTTCCAGCGCCTTTTTCACGCGGGCTTCGCAGTGGCCGCACATCATACCTTCAACATGCAGGGTCTTTTTCATGGCATTGTCCTCCTTGACAACGGGAGCCGAAACGGGTTCGGCAGTATTTTCAGCCGCTGCAGGCTGCACGGGGGCAGCGGGCAGGGCGGCAGACTTGGGTTTGCGGTCGTGTTTGGTGCTGTGCAGGTCGAACAGGTTCAGCCGCAGGGCATTGCTCACGACACAGAAGCTGGAAAGGCTCATGGCCGCAGCCCCGAACATGGGGTTCAGGGTCAGGCCGAAGGGGATGAACACACCGGCGGCCAGCGGGATGCCGATGATGTTGTAGATGAACGCCCAGAACAGGTTCTCGTGGATGTTGCGCAGGGTGGCGCGGCTCAGCCGGATGGCGGCGGGCACATCGGAGAGCCGGGAGTTCATCAGGACCACATCAGCTGCGTCGATGGCAACATCGGTACCGGCACCGATGGCGATGCCGGTGTCCGCGCGGGTCAGGGCGGGAGCATCGTTGATGCCGTCGCCCACCATGGCCACCTTGCCGCTCTCCTGCAGCCTGCGGATCACGGCCTCCTTGCCGTCGGGCAGAACGCCTGCAATGACCTCGTCCACGCCCGCCTGCCGGCCAATGGCATCGGCGGTGCGCTGGTTATCACCGGTCAGCATAACCACCCGGATGCCCATGTTCTGCAGCTCCCGGATGGCGCGGGGGCTGTCCTCCTTGAGGGTGTCCGCCACGGCGATCACGCCCATCAGGCGGCCTGCACCGCCAAAGAAGAGGGGCGTTTTGCCCTCGGCGGCAAGCCGGGCGGCTTCGGCCTGGAGTTCGGCGGGTACGGATGCCTTGGCGGCGATGAACTCCGCATTGCCGCCGTAGATCTCCATGCCGTCCAGCCGGGCGGAAAGGCCGTTGCCGGGCAGGGCAGCAAAATCGGTCACATCGGGGCAGGCGATGGCCTCGGTCTCGGCATAGGCCAGCACTGCCTTGGCCAGCGGGTGCTCACTCTTCTGCTCCAGCGAGGCCGCCAGCGTCAGCAGCTCGCTCTCGGAAACGCCCTCCGCAGGCAGGATGTCAGTGACCCGGGGCTCGCCGCTGGTGATGGTGCCGGTCTTGTCCAGAGCTACGATCTGGGTGCGGCCTGCGGCTTCCAGCGAGGCGGCAGTCTTGAACAGGATGCCGTTCCTGGCCCCCAGACCGTTGCCCACCATGATGGCCACAGGCGTTGCCAGACCCAGCGCACAGGGGCAGCTGATGACCAGCACCGAGATGCCCCGGGCCAGCGCATAGCCAAATTCCCGGCCCAGCAGCAGCCAGACAAGGGTGGTCAGCACCGAAATAGAGATGACTGCGGGCACAAAAAAGCCGGAAACGGTATCGGCAATCTTGGCAATGGGGGCCTTGGTAGCAGCGGCATCGCTGACCATCCGGATGATCTGGGCCAGCGTGGTATCCTCGCCCACACGGGTGGCTTCGCACTTCAGGAAACCGGACTGGTTGGTGGTGGCGGCACTGACCTTGTCTCCCGCAGCCTTGTCCACCGGGATGCTCTCGCCGGTCAGGGCGCTCTCATTCACGGCGCTGGAACCTTCCAGCACAAGGCCGTCCACCGGGATATTCTCACCGGGGCGCACCACAAAGAGGTCGCCTTTTTTCACCTGTGCAATGGGCACAGTCACTTCGGCCCCCTCCCGCAGCAGGGTGGCGGTCTGAGGTGCCAGCTTCATCAGGCTCTTGAGCGCGTCGGTGGTCTTGCCCTTGGAGCGGGCCTCCAGCATCTTGCCCACGGTGATCAGGGTCAGGATCATGGCGGCAGATTCAAAGTAGAGCTCCATCATGTAGTGCATGACGAGCGCATCGTTGCCGTCCACCTGAGCACGGGTCATGGCGAACAGGGCGTAGGTGCTCCAGAGAAAGCTGGCCGAGGAGCCCAGTGCCACCAGTGTGTCCATGTTGGGGGCGCGGTGGAGCAGGCCCTTGAAGCCGCTGATGAAGAACTTCTGGTTGATGACCATTACGATGCCCGCCAGCAGCAGCTGAACCAGACCCATGGCAACGTGGTTGCCGTCGAACCAGTGGGGGAGCGGCCAGCCCCACATCATGTGGCCCATCGAGAAATACATCAGCACCGCCAGAAAGACCAGTGATGCGATGAGCCGTTTCTTCAGTCTGGGTGTTTCGTGGTCAGCCAGTGCATCCAGCTCGGCGCTGGAGGTCTCGGCGGCAGCAGCCTTGGGGCTTGCGCCGTAGCCTGCCTCCTGCACTGCCTTGACGATGGCTGATGCGCTGGCGGTGCCCTCCACTCCCATGGAGTTGGTCAGCAGGCTCACCGAGCAGCTGGTCACGCCGGGTACAGCTTTTACGGCCTTTTCCACCCGGGCAGAGCAGGCCGCGCAGCTCATGCCCGTAACAGTATACTGTTCCATTGTTTCCCTCCGATAAAAAACGCTGCGTGAATGGGATCAAACGAGCTTGTTCAGGATCCACAAAAACTCCTGCAGCTTCTCCTCACCGCCGTTTTTCAGGTCCTCAGCCACGCAGGTGCTCAGGTGCTGGTCGATCAGCTCCCGGGTAAAGCCGTTCAGGGCACTTTTGGCGGCGGCGGCCTGCACCAGGATATCCGTGCAGTACACGTCCTTTTCCACCATGCTCCGGATGCCCCGGATCTGGCCCTCGATGCGGTTCAGCCGGGTGATGAGGTGCTTGTACTCCTCCTCGGTGCGCTGCTTGTGGCGGCAGCCGCAGCCGGTGCTTCCCTCAGCCGGGGCACAGCAGGGTGTTTCTGCCGGGGCGGGGGAGCAGTGTGGGCAGCTGCCCTCCGGGGTCTTGTTCACATCGCTCATGTCTATTCTCCTTTCATTACCCCTTGGGGGTATCTTACTCCATAGCTGCATTATAGCACGGCGGTCCTGTTTCTGCAAGTAGGGCTGGGGGGTATTATTGTGAATTTTTTATGAACACAGAAGATAAAACAAAAGGCTCTGCGCCCCAAACGGGGAACAGAGCCTTTGAAGCATCCAAAACGATCAGTAGGCGAATCTGCGCATAAAGGCAAGGTCGCTTGCGGCGCGGGCGGGCACAGCTTCCTCCCGCAGCACGGGCAGGGATGCCTGCGGCATCTGCCGCAGCATCTCAAAGCCGCCGGCGTAGTCCACACAGGAATCCTCCAGACTGGTGGAATAGAGCGTTCCATCCGGCTGGAAGTTCTGGCCCTTGAAATGGACCGCCGTGATCTTGTCGCCGTACCAGCTGCCCACCTTATCCCAGATGCGGCGCTGTGCATCCACAGACGCGGCCTCCGGGCCCACATAGTTGGCAAAATCGCAGATGACGCGCAGGTTGGGGCTTGCCATGGTGTCCAGCACCATCCGTACCGCCTCGGGGGTATTCATGGCATGGTAGTAGACGCACTCCACGGCAAAAAGCACTCCCTGCTCCTCGCAGGCGGGCAGGATCTCGCCCAGACTGCGCAGGAGCGCTTCCTGTGCCTCCTTCCGGGTCACACCGGGCTGTTTGGCCATGTTGGTGGTCTCGCTTCCCATGCAGCCTGCACCCAGTGCCCGGGCAACGGGGATCTGGCTCAGCACCTTTGCCACCTCGGCATGGCGCTTGTCCTCGTCGGCATAGCTCAGCTCCACATAGGTGCCGTCCACGGCAATGCCCACGCCGGACGCTGCCGCAGCCGCCCTTGCACGCTCCACCAGCGCAGGGGTCACATCGGCATAGCTCTTTACGCCCTCCACCGCCTTGGTAAAGGCCAGCTGGGTGCAGGCAAAGCCTGCCTGCCCGATGGAGGAAAAGAGAGTTTCGGGGTCATGGCGGCCAAAATCGTGGCCGCGCGCACCAAGAATGAATTCAGGCATCCTGCACCTCCATCAGCCGAACACACGGGCGGCAAAGAGATTCAGCTCCTTGCCCCACCAGTACCAGTCGTGGGAGACATCGCTGCCCCACACTTCCAGATGCACGGGCAGGCCGCAGTCGGTCAGTGCATCGGCCATGGCCTGGGTGTCCACCAGTGCGTCGCCCTCGTAGCTGCCCTGACCGGCACAGAGGAGAAGGGCATTCTCCTCAGCCTTTGCCAGCAGCTTCTTGTCCACAAGGCCCTCCTCTGCCAGATAGGCCAGGGGAGCATTGCGCAGGACCAGGTCATCTGATGCATTGCCCAGGAAACGGCGCACATCGTACAGGCCGGAAAGGCCGATGGCACCCGCGAACACCTCGGGGCGGCGCAGGCGGCAGTTCACTGCCTGATACGCACCGGTGTCCACGCCCACCGCCCAGAGCAGGGTGTCCTTTTTGGCACCGTTCAGGGTCAGGATGCGGGGAGCCAGCTCGCTTGTCAGGTAGTTGAAATACTTTTCCTGCATCTCGGCCCGGCGGCGGGGAGCCGTGTCCCCGGCCAGCAGGCTCTCGGCATCGATGCTGTCGGCGCAGAACAGCTGCACCTTGCCCTCATTCAGCAGCGGGGCAATGGCATCGGGCATCCCGTTGTTTTCCCAGTCGTAAAAGCGGCCGCCCCGCGCGGGCAGAGCCAGCACCGGCGTACCGGCATGGCCGTAGACCTTGAACTCCATGTTGCGGCCCAGCATCCGGCTCCATTCCTTATAATATGTCCCTTGGATCATGGCAGCATCCTCCTGTTGTCACACAAATTGATTGCGCTGGGGGTCATAGGCGTACCCCACAGCGGAAAGCCTGGCACACAGCGCGGCCTTGTCCTCGTCCAGATCCTCGCACAGCGCGTCCAGAGTGGGGTAGAAGTCCCGCAGCTTCAGGTTGATCATGCTCAGCAGCATGATCGGGTCATTTGGCAGAGCCATCGTCGATCCCTCCAGAAGATAACAAAAAAGCCGGCCACTCGACAAAGTGACCGGCAGATGCAGCTACTTAGACAGCGCGGGTAACCTTGCCAGCGCGCAGGCAGCGAGAGCATGCGTAGATATACTTGGGAGAGCCTTCCACGACCGCCTTGACACGACGGACATTCGGCTTCCAGGTACGGTTGGAACGGCGATGAGAGTGGGAAACCTTGATACCAAAGGTAACACCCTTGCCGCAGCATTCACACTTAGCCATGGTACTTGCACCTCCTACAGTGAAGTATGGAATTCAAAATAATCAGCTTGACTATTTTACCAGAGATGCGGAGAAAAAGCAAGAGTAAATTTGATTTTTCTGCAACTTTTTTCTTGCAGGGCCAAACCCTTGCCCCAAAAGCGAAAAAATAGTACAATAGGATAAAAACCAACTGAGGGAGAAACGAATGACCGCACAAGGAATGTATTATCTCATCCGGGCACTGGTGACCCTGATCGCCATCCCGTTCCATGAGGCGGGCCACGCGCTGGCCGCCTGGCTGCTGGGCGACCCCACCGCAAAGCGGGAAGGCCGCATCAGCCTGAACCCGTTCCGCCACTTTGACCTCGTGGGCACCCTCTGCATGATCTTTGCCGGGGTGGGCTGGGCAAAGCCTGTTTCCACCGACCCCCGCAATTTCAAAAACCCCAAGTGGGGCATGGCCCTCACCGCGCTGGCAGGCCCGGCGGCCAACCTGCTGCTGGCCTACCTCGGCATGGTGGCGTGGAAGATCCTGTATTATTGGGCCCCTACCACCATGATCACGATTTTCGCAGCCCGCTTCCTCCAATACTTAGTGATGATGGATGTGGGCCTTGCGGTGTTCAACCTCATCCCCATCCCGCCGCTGGACGGCAGCCGCATCCTGCTGGTGGTGCTTCCCCAGCGCATCTACTTTCAGATCATGCGGTACGAGCGCGTCATCTTCGTCATCCTGCTGGCAGCTGTCTGGGCCGGTGTGCTGGATGGCGTGCTGGGCACCTTCAATGATGTGGTCTGGGATCTGCTGGATCTTGGCACCGGCTACATCGACCAGATCGCCTATTCTGCGTACTATGCAGCCATCGGGACGGTGATCTGAGTGGCAGAAGAACTGACCTTCCGTCTGGAGGATTTTGAGGGCCCGCTGGAGCTGCTGCTCACGCTGGTGCAGAAGCACAAGATGGACCTGCACAACATCCCCATTCTGGAGCTCATCGACCAGTACACCCGCGCGGTGGAATCGGCCGAGAGCACCGACCCTGAAATTTCCAGTGCCTTTATCGAGATGGCCGCCCACCTGGTGGAGATGAAGAGCTATCTGCTGCTGCCCCGCAGTGAAGAGGGCGAGCGGATGAAGCAGGAGCTCACCGGCCAGCTCATTGAATATGACCAGTGCCGCCGGATGGCCGCCCGTCTGCGGGAGAGGGGAGAGGAGCACACTGTGTTCGTGCGCACTCCGGCCCGGCTGGAATGGGACAACACCTATGATCTCTTCCATTCGCCGCAGGTGCTGGCAGACTGCTGGCAGGCCCTGATGGGGCGCACCACCGTCCGCAAAATGCCCACCCAGCAGCAGTTCGAGCCGCTGGTGGCGGCTCCGCAGGTCTCGGTGAGCAGCCGGGTGGTCTACATCCTGCGTCAGCTCATTGCAGGCGGTGCAAAAAAGATGGAACAGCTGTTTTCCCGCCGCCAGACCCGGGGGGCCAACGTGGCCACCTTTCTGGCGCTGCTGGAGCTGGTGCGCGGCGGCCGTGTGACGCTTGGCCCGGAGGGCGAGCTGAAGATGCGCCGGGGCCGCATTGACCGCACAAAGGAGGAGCAATGAATCAGAAACAAATTCGTGCCGCAGTGGAGGCAATGCTCTTTGCCTACGCGGAGCCCATCGGAGCCGACAAGCTGGCTCAGGCGCTGCAGCTGCCCACCGCCAGCGTGGAATCTGCGCTGGCAGCGCTGCACGAGCGCTGCCAGAAAGAGGACAGCGGCCTGTGCCTGCTCCACCTGAATACCCATTGGCAGCTGGCCACCAAAACGGAATTTGCGGAGTGCGTCCGCCGTGTGCTGGACACCCGCCGCTCCATCCCGCTGGGCCCGGCGGCCATGGAGACCCTGACCGTCATCGCCTACAACCAGCCTGTCTCCCGCGCCTTCATTGAGCAGGTGCGCGGCGTGGATTCCTCCTCCAGTGTGTCGGGCCTGCTGGAAAAGGGGCTCATTGAAGAGGCAGGCCGTCTCGACCTGCCCGGCAGACCCGTGGCCTTCCGCACCACGGACGTGTTCCTGCGGTGCTTTGGCCTGTCCAGTCTGGAAGATCTGCCCCCGGTGCGGGGCACGGAAAGTGAGGCGGCCCAATGAGCGTCCTGTGGAGTGTTCTCGCTGGTATCGGCACGGTGCTGCTGTTCCTCTTAAAAGGAGTGGGCATCCTGCTGCTGGTGGTGCTGGTGTTGGGGCTGCTGCTCATGTTCTGCCCCTTCTGCGCCGATGTGCAGTGGGCGGAGGGCATCTTTCAGGTAAAGGCCGGTGCACTGGGCATCACCTTCCCGGTGTTCCGGTATCCCGCGCCGGAAAAATCGGAGAAAAAGAAAAAAGAAAAAAAGAAGAAAGCGTCCGGCGCACAGAAGCCCAAAAAGGAAGCCCCGCCCCGCCAGAAGGCGAAGCTGACCCTGCAGATCGTCTGCACCATCTTAAAAGGGGCGGGAAAGCTTACCCGGGCCATCATCGGCTCCCTGCGCTTTACCCGGATCGACGTTGTCCTCGGTGTCCGGGGCGAAGACCCTGCCGAGGCTGCCCGCAGCTATGGCAGGCTGAACGCCTGGCTCTACCCGACGCTGGGTTTCCTGGACCGGTTCGTCTATCTGGACTTTGAGCAGCTCCGGCTCCTGCCGGATTTCGGCAGCGCCGAGCCCACCGTAAAGGATCACGTCTCCTTCCGGGTCACGGCCCGGGCCTACGCCATCGTTTTCACGCTTCTGCGCGTTCTGTATGCGTTCTGGCGCGAAAAGGTACTGGACGTTTTTATCTAGCTCGGGTATAATATTTTTGTATGGTGCGTCCGCGTCCCGGCCCGTACAGGGCAGGGAAGTGGTTCCGTGGGAGCGGCGTTCCGCTCCCTGATATAGAAGTAAGGAGGCCGAATTTATGGCTGAGCATCCCATTCAGAACCTGATGAACGTTACGATGGACAAGATCCGTCAGATGGTGGATTCCAACACCATCGTCGGCAAGCCCATCACCACCGAGGACGGCACCACCATCCTTCCGGTGTCCAAAGTCAGCTTTGGCTTTGCATCCGCAGGCACGGACTTTGACGGCAAGAATGCTGCCAACAAGGACCTGTTCGGCGGCGGTTCCGGCGCGGGCGTCAACATCCAGCCGGTGGCCTTCCTTGTCATCAAGGACGGCTGTGTCCGCACCATCCAGCTGTCCGACGGGGCCAACACCGTGGACCGCGCCCTGACCATGATCCCCGAACTGGTGGAGAAGGTCAGCGCCCTCATCGACCGGAAGGGCGGCAAGGCGGCCCCCGCGGAGACCGGCCCCGAAGCGCCCAACGCGTAAGAAAAGGCGCATGAGCTTCCCCTTGAGGGGAGCAGCCGAATGAAGCAAGATGGATGAGGCAAACGCGCGAACATGCGCATCCTCATCCGGCACTGCGTACCACCTTTCCCGCAAGGGCAGGGCTTTTCAGCGCGGTGCATTTTGAGCGCCGGGAGGCGCACAAGGAGTAAACGAACGATGGCAGAAGAACGTATTCAGAAGATCATGAGCGAGCAGGGCCTGTGCTCCCGCCGCGCCGCCGAGCAGATCATCGCCGAGGGCCGCGTGAAGGTCAACGGCCACCCCGTGAAGGTGGGCGACAAGATGGACCCCAACCGCGACGTCCTCCATGTGGACGACGAGCGCATCTATATCCAGAAGAACCAGCAGATGTACTATCTGGCTCTGTACAAGCCCCGCGGCTATGTCACCACCGCCAGCGACGAGCTGGGCCGCAAGACGGTCATGGAGCTGGTGGCCGACATCCCGGCCCGCCTGTACCCCGTGGGCCGTCTCGACAAGGACAGCGAGGGCCTGCTGCTGATGACCAACGACGGCGCTTTCGCACAGGCCGTCACCCATCCGTCCGGCGGCATCTCCAAGCTCTACCGCGTCACCGTCCAGCCCCGGGCCGATGAGGCACAGATCCTGAAGCTCAGCTCCGGCGTCGTGCTGGACGACGGCACCAAGACCATGCCCTGCGCCATCAACGTCGTCACCGACGAGCCGGGCCGCACCGTCATGGAGATGACCCTGAAAGAGGGCAAGAACCGCGAGATCCGCCGGATGTGCGAGGCCGTGGGCCTCGAGGTCATCCGTCTGAAGCGGAACGCCGAGGGTGTCGTCAAGCTGGGAATGCTCCAGCCCGGCAAGTACCGCGAGCTGACCAAGGCAGAGGTGAACGGCCTGCGCGCCGCAGCTGCCAAGGGCCGCGCCCAGACCCGCTCGGCCGCTTTGCAGTCCAAGGCTGCTGCCCGCCGTCCCCGCGGCCCTGTGGGCGGGAACAAGGCTGCCGCAGGGAAGAAACGCAAGTGAGCAATGTGTCCGAAATTTCCGCTCTTTTTGCCAAATTTGTAACATTCTCTGAAAAAAAGGAATGGAACAAGGCTTGAGAATCTTGGAAAAATCGGGTATAATATACCTAATTTTGCTCAATGGTTGAAAAACATCGATATTACGACTAAAATCATCTATTTCGGAATCGTTTTACACCACTTTGACACCAATTTGAATTTTACACCACTAGCACCGTAGTCGAATCCGATTTTGAGTCTTAATCGTAAGAGCTCTGATGTGACACAGCAGCCCCGGCGTCCTAGTGACGCCATTACATAAGCAGCGTTAAAATTGAAAATCGCATTTGAACAACAATGTACTCATGATGGGCGCGGGAGCAATCCTGCGCCTTTTTGTTTTGTTACAGCAAAGTGTTACAAAATTGCAGTTGGCTTTTGTGCAAACAGATAATTGTTACAGTGACAGTTTAGTGATACAATACTTATAGAAAGTTATAGGAGGATGTGCTGTTATGGAAAATATTACCGTTAATCGTCTCGGCCAGCTTTATAGACTACTATGCGAAGCTCTTGGAGAGGGGAAAGACAGACCCTTTAATCAGGCTGACCTTGACAATGCCAGTAGGTTCCCTGTGCGTCAAGTATCAATGAAAATTGCCATGGTCCACCAGCATAAAAAAATGACTTCGACTCTTGATGAAGCATGTGGATTTGTTCTTGAAGGCGTCACACAGGAAGATATGGATGCAAGCTTTGCATTAAAAACTATTTCAATGCAGCAACAGGGATTTTTTACGATTGGTTTTCAAACTGCCAATATCGATAAACTTCTCAATCCCTGCACAAGAATCAAAAGAGCACGTAAAAAGGCTGGATTTACTATCCGCAGTCTCGCAGAAAAAATTGAAATTTCTCCAACTACAATTCAGAGTATTGAAAATGGGAAGGTAGACCCCAAAATGAGCACTCTTCAAAAAATTGCGGACGCTTGTGGGGTATCCATGAATGATTTATGGTCTTCTGATATTTGCTGAGGCAGAGTATGGGTAAGGCTAAAGGAACAACAGGAAAACATATAGCAAAAGACAAGACTGGTAAATGGTACGGCGACCTAGAGGTTCTTGGCCGGAACAGCAGCACTGAGCGCGGAGATCCATTGTGGCACTGTATCTGTCATAGATGCGGAGCCGAAGTAGATATTGTAGGGTCTCATCTTAAAGAAAAGAAAGATTGCGGTTGCCGTTATAAAGAAAAGAGAGCAGATTTATCAGGCAAAACTTTTGGAGCTGTTACCGTATTAGAACGAGTAGGAACGGATGATAATGGGAACGCTCTTTATTTGTGCCACTGCAATATTTGTGGACAAGAAAAAGAACTCCCTGCAACAACTATTCGTAGAAACCCTTTAAGCTGTGGATGTCAACAATATAATACAGACAAAATGAAAGAGCTGTCTATAAAAGCAAACGCGAAAACAATCGTGAATGGTTCTCGTGTCTCTGGCGTATTTAGCGTAAAAGCAACTTCGAGAAGCAGTACAGGAGTCCGAGGGATATTTAAGGTTAAAGGAAAATTCCGAGCTTCTGTTCAAGTTGCCAAAGAACGTGCAACGCAAGACTTCGATACAATAGAAGAGGCGACTGATTTCAGAGAAAAAACTCGAAAACAACTAATAGAAAAGCACGGACTTGGTGAATATAAGGATAAAACTAATGAATAATCCAACAATACTTGATATCGCACTCGGTTTCATTCTGCACAAGCACAGCCGGGATAAATTTGGTCACAAAAATAATAAAGCACAGGCAATTCGAGAGCTGTCAGATGATGAGCTGGCAGCGCTCTTAAATGCACTGGTCGCACAGCAGGATAATTGCCCGCACACAGTTGGCGGCTGGAAAGGGTGGCTGTCTGAATCGATAAAATAATCAAAGCTAAAAAATGGGGTACTGGTCCAATTAAGGATCAATACCCCATTCGTTTTATATCAGTTCAATATCACCTAGCTCAACATAGCCTGACACATTTACTGAGATTGGATACTTGCCAATACGGCTTTCAAGATTTGTCACTCGATACCGTCCATTGACAAGTTTTCCATCATAAATAAACCACTCACCAGAGCGGCGCATCCCGCAGTGAGTCTGGCTGTTTGAATATAGTATTCCGTCTAATTTGATTTTGTCTCCTGCACGAAGAGTATTCTGATGTTCCATCAAAACGAACCCCATGTAGTTGGCCCACAGATACCGTCAGCACTTAAGCCATGCGCCTTCTGATACTCGATAAGTGTGGCTTTTGTTCCGGCTCCAAAGATACCGTCCGCTTTTACGCCTAGATGCCGCTGCAGCACGGTGACTGTATACGAGATGCCGCCAGTGCAATCTTTCGCGCCCTGACGAATCGTAGGCATGATTTTACTCACCGATACATATGCAGTGCCAACCTTACTGATCCAGCGAGACTTCCAGCTCCGCACATCAACATGGACAAAGCCTCCTGTTAGCTGCGCTCGGCTGTAATAGCCGATACCACCCCGTTTCTGGAAATAAGGCATGGAAGCCAAGTATAGCGCAATTCGAATCGGGTCAATACCTTTGATGGTAATATCCGCTGCCGTACCCAAACAATGCTGACTGCGAGGACTGCCGCCGATGGAAATATTATAAGAAGGGGAGCGGTAGCCGGAGTTGATATGGACAGGCTTGCCAAAATGAGCCCGCACCTGTTCAAGAATGTAGATAAGGTCTGTATCGATTAGAACCGTATCGCTATGGTCAGAGCAAGCGAACTCATAGACGGAGAAATGAGCTGACACCTTTTTGTTCCAATCTTTCTTCATTGAGTATGTATTTACTGCCATGCGGCGCACCTCAATTCTTCTTCAACTCATTCTCGATTTTCTCGTTCTGAATATCCAACTCCTTGACGGCAGCCTCGATCATCATGTCGATAGTCGGAGTGATCGTAACACCCATCTTCTCAAGAGCAGCGACAACATACTTCTTCTTGTCAGCTTTCTTGATAACACCAGTTGCACCGACCTTCTCAGCAGCACGAACAGTCATCTGGACAAGCTTATAGACGCCAATTTTCTTGAGATATGGGATACCATAGACCATAAAAGCAGTGCCAGCACCTGCGACGGCCAACTGTGCAATAGTAGCAACAACCTGATTGAAAAAGTCCATCATAATATACCTCCTGATAAAAAAAAAAAATAAAAGACCCCGAACACATCGTTCGAGGTCATGAATTACGTAATCTTATTCTTTTGGTTTTAAAAAACCATTAGTGCGTAGCATTTCGTCATATACGCGCCCCACGTTCTTGATGGCGAAGGGCATCTTGTTGTTCTTGTAGTTGGAATGGGTCTTACAATAATCTTCATACTTCCCAATGACATCAAGGATGTCATCAAAGTCTTCTTCGGTGTGGCCGAGCCCGCGAACGAGCTCATTATTGAAGCGCAGCACCTGACTACGATAACCATCAGCCTTGTCTTCTTCGCCCCTTTCGATGTGATTATCTAGCTTTTTACGAGTCTCTTCTTGCTCGGAGCGGATATCTTTGAGCTCAGATTTGGTTTCTTTGATCTCGTTCATCACACCGGCATTCAGGGCGTTCCCAATGTGAGTGGCTACCTAAGACCATGGATTGATCTCGATTTTAGAGACTTGTATCACTGACATAACAACGGCGATCAATCCGCTGCTCCCGGCCATCACTGAGCCGAGATGATTTAGGATAAAATTCAATAATTCGTCCATATGATTTTAATCACCTCGATTCTTTTTACGTTGACAAATTTAACACATCATGATATAGTATGTTACAGCATAATTTACTTTCGTCGAGCAAATTATGTGTTACCTACTCTAATATGTATGTGGGGAAGAGGTCCTTGGCCGAAAAGCCGAGGGCTTCTTTCTTTTTTATGTGGCACTATACCACAATCGCGGAGTATTGGTTGAATCGCCGATATAAGCTTTTTGTACTACCACATTGCCGCCGCCTTCTGGAAGTCCGAAATATAATTTTTTGGCTTCTGTAGGAACGATTGCGCTTGGAAGGTCGCTTAAAACAACATTATAAATATGTGCAAAATCACCATTACGGCTGACTGATCCGTCCTTAGAATAGGTCATGGAAATCGTTTGTCCTTTAGAAATCGTTCCACTCTAAGAATTAGAGCCCGTCCCGCTAACAGTGCTTATTACAGTTGTTCCGCCTACTACGATAGTAAATTTATCACAGTTTGTCTCAGAGCCCCATCCATATTCAAATCTAATGGAAGATGTTTGTTTTGCGGTTAATGTAATTGTTGCGGTTGTACTATCTATGTTTTTGTTGTTGTTTTCGAGGGTTCCGCCACTCTACACAAAAGTATATGACCCATTAGACGATGTAAAATACTTAGAGACATTTGATTCAGTGATGGTAGCGGAAGTAATAGCGACTCCGACATAGATACTCATCACGCCACCTCCTTATGTACTGTACTGGATATATACCGTCCCTTCAGGCAGAGTTGTCGGAGCGGTAGTACCCCACTGAAATGCCAGCAAGGCAGGACCATTTAATGTGCCGTCTTCGGAGATGGTAAGATTTGTACCAATTTTTACCCCACCAAGAATATCTGCTGTGGCAGGGTTCAAAGAAAATTTCGCATCAGCTTCTGACTTGGTGTAACGATCCTTTAGGGCGTCACCAGTCGTCTTGGCTTCTGCAGGAACATTCTCTTGAGTTAGTGTCTTATCAGGTGGCGAGGCTACAGAGAGTGCTTTATCTGCATTTTCCTTCGCACTAGCGGCGCTTGACGCAGCATTCGTTTCGCTGATTTTGGCGGCATTTTCACTTGCTTTGGCATTGACTTCTGAGCTGGCCGCTGCGGTTGCACTTTTAGAAGCGTTTTTTTCAGAGCTTCGTGCGTTTTGTTCGCTAGTCTTGGCTTTTTGTTCTGAGGCCGCAGCTGCTTCTTTACTCGCAACAACAGTTTGCTCGCAACTAATGGCGGCGTTTGCCTTTTCAGTAGCAACGGCCTCGCTAGATGCGGCTTCTCTGGCTTTTTGAGTCGCCGTATTGGCCGCATTGATTGCGTCTAAAGTTACAATATCGACGCTCTCAACACGCTCCTGAACCTCTTTGGCGTATTTTAAGAGTCCAGTGAATTTATCGGTCAAAGATTGTACCTCTCCAGATTCAATCTGTACAGACTTCTCTATAGTGTCCAGCCCGTCTTTAACTGGCAATACAGCGACTTCTGTGTTAAAGTTATAACTAAAAATAATCCTGTCATCGTCCTGTTTTGTGGAGTAAAATCTTACCGAAAATTCAAGATCCCCAGGACAGGATGTTGCATCGTTTTGAACTTCCCATCCAAAAATGATCTTGCCAGGCACGGTTGTGATATCCAACTTTGTGACAGGATAAAATCCGCCATGCTTGTTTGCCCTAGATTTATACTGGACAATGCACGTCTTTTTGCTGATATCAGTCTGATCATAGTACCGGTCAATCTCAAAGTAAACGGTTTCTGCATTGTGGTCGTTTAAGACACCAAGAAAGGTAAAGCCATCGGGAATAGAAATCGTTCGTTCGTTAGCATCGATGATAAAACGAGGCTCGTCCGTGGGAAGCATAACCAGAGAAGGGGAGTTGAACTGATTTTGTATATCAGCCAATCTTCTCATGTATTCATCAGCATTTGTTTTCAATCGGAAATCACCTCCTTGAATTAAAAATAACGGTATGCCTCCGCAGTGTAATACGCTCTATCATTTTTATAAGCGGAAGAATATCCAGCAAGTCTTAACGTGCCCGGTGTCGAGAAATCTGCTTTTACATATGAGTCGTTGGCACTATATACAACGCTACCTTTTGCAACCTTTATACCGTTAAGATATTGATAATTAGGGACATACGAGCTACAGTTTGTACACGTCAATTTTACATAATCAACATCTTCTGGAAATGAATAAGTTCCATCTGAATTGTAACTCACCCAAGTGCTGCCAGTATAAACAAGCTCTCCATCGCTATATTTTGCTCCCTTAATAAGTAAATCGATTTCATTCTTTGTGTATGTGGTAGTGCCGTTATTTGTCGATACATTCCCGACCACTATAAAATCACCTCTTTTCTTATTTAAGCTTTATAACGTGAATTTAATAATGATAACCCACAACAATATAAAATGCTATGGAAGTCTTGTAACTTTTATTATATCCAATAAGACGAAAAGATCCAGAAGTAGGGAAGGAAGCTGTGCATTTATAGTTACTTGCACTATCAACACTTTGCCCTCTCTTTACTATTGTTCCTTTAGAAAATAGATAATTACTTACATTAGAGTCGCAATAGACACAGGTCAACTCGACATAATCAGTTTCTTCCGGGACGTCAAAAACTCCGTCATCATTATAGGATACAGCTCCACTTCCCGTATAAATGACACGTCCTCGTCCTTCCATAGCCTTTTTAATGAAAGAAAGTATTTCTTCTTTTGAATATGTGGTAATGCCACTTTTAGTGGCAACATTTCCTTTACTCATAAATTGTATTCCCGTATTTAAATTGTCGTTATTCGTCATCAGTAATAGTGGTAGCCCTCGACCGTGAGATACTCATTGTTACTATCCCACGGATAATACAACGTTATATTGCCGCTGGCATCAAAGGCGATTTTGCCATAGGAGTAGCCATATCTGGCGTTGCTGTAGGAGCCAGAAGTCTG
>OGJJ01000458.1_pt1 | contig 37274 bp, 32 predicted proteins | sample 1572081 | NCBI WGS metagenome assembly OGJJ01 (sample SAMEA2582122, study PRJEB24529) | metagenome | biome: Human gut stool | place: China | collected 2011
CACTGTTCACCGATTTCCGATACCACGATTATGTCCTCGGCGGGAGCGCAGTGCAATCATTTGAATCATGTATCTACACAGATTCCCTATGCGGTTATGGTAGCGGTGGTTTCCTGCATTACCTACGTGGTAGCCGGATTTGCACAAAATCCCTTTGTACCTTTGATTTTCGGTATTCTGCTGCTCACCGGGACGATTTTCGGAATCAAATACATTAATAAAACAAAAGAAGCATGAATCGCTACCAGAACGGATAAAAGTGATCCGTAACAAAGGGCGTCTGCAGGCATGGGTTCTGCAGACGTTTTTTTTTCGCTTCCTTTTTCTCCGGGAGATGCTTATAATGTGGGTGGGGCGGAGCCCCGATGACAATATACCATGAAAGACAGGACGGTTATAGACAGATGAAGAAGAAGGAAACACGTGGCATCATTTTTGCAGTGTTGGCAGGCATCTGCTGGGGATTTTCCGGTACCATGGGACAATATTTATTCAGTGCCAAAAATATGGATACCGGCTGGCTTACCACCGTGCGGATGATTTGTTCTGGTGCAATATTGCTGCTGATTACTTTTTTTACCCAGCGTCCAAAGCTGAAAGCAGTGTGGCAGCGCAGGGAAACTACCATTCACATGATTCTTACGGCAGTTTTCGGGCTGATGCTGGTGCAGTACGCTTACCTGGCGGCCATCAAATACACCAATGCGGGAACCGGAACCGCCATGCAATACCTGGGAGAAACTTTCTTGCTCCTGGTAACCTGTATTACCATGAAGCGGCTGCCCCAGCTGATTGAGGTGCTGGGACTCATCTTTGCCATGGTGGGAGTGTTTCTGATTTCTACCCACGGAAATCTTCATTCCATGGTAATGACGAAACAGGGATTGTTCTGGGGAATTATCGCAGCACTGACCCTCATGCTTTACACCCTCCTTCCGGTAAAGCTGGTGCAGGAGTTTGGGGCACTGGTGGTGACCGGTTACGGCATGCTCATCGGCGGACTGGTGCTTCTGGTCATAGAGCGCCCCTGGCGCACAAAAGTACAGCTGGATATCCAGACTATCAGCGCTATGGCAGCGGTAATTCTGGTGGGAACCGTACTTTCCTACACCATCTATCTCCAAAGTGCCGCAGATATCGGAGGAGTAAAAGCCGGACTGCTAGCTGCTGTGGAGACTATATCCGCGCCCACCATGTCTGCAATATGGCTTGGCACGAAATTTACCTTGCCTGATATTCTGGGATTTGCCTTTATCATTGCCATGGTCATTCTTCTGGCAGTACCCGGCTTAAAGGCGCAGAAAAAAGAAGAACAGGCGTGAAACTTTCATTTTTTAATCGTACTTCTCGACTGGATGAGAAAGGGAACAAGGGATGAAACAGTTATGGACCAGATGGGGAAAAGCAATCGACATAGAGCATTGCAAGGAAGAATATCCCCGCCCCCGGCTTAAAAGAGATAGTTATGTAAACTTAAATGGACGATGGCAGTACGCCATTCGTCAAGAAAAATGGGAAAAAGAAGAATCTCCGTCATTTTCACAATATGACGGGGATATTTTCGTGCCTTTTTCTCCGGAAAGCCTGCTATCCGGGGTGAATCGTATCCTCCAGCCGGAGGAAACGCTTTACTATAGAAAGAAATTTTCTCTGCCGGAGGATTGGAAAGACAACAGAGTGTTGCTCCACTTTGGAGCCGTTGATCAGGAATGTCGTGTGTGGTGTGACGGGAAGTATCTGGGCAGTCACACAGGAGGCTATCTTCCTTTTACTATGGAACTTACTGATATTTTAGGAAAAAATCCGGGGCAGCTATGTCACGAACTTACGCTTGCGGTGACGGATGCCACAGAACAGTCACCCCACGCCAGAGGGAAACAAAAGCTGGTGCGTAAGGGTCATATGGCGTCAATTTTTTATACGTCCCAGAGCGGTATCTGGAAAACCGTGTGGATGGAGGCGGTGCCGGAGGAATTTATTGAAAATGTTCATATCCGGTGGGACATTCATACCGGACGGGTGCAGCTGGAGATGAACGTGAACCGAACTGACAGGCTGGAGGGAGAGAACCGGAATGTCCCGGGAAGCTGCCGGATCACCTATCAGGGGCAGCCTATTGCACAGTGCAGGCTTTCCCAGATTTCCAACGGTTCTCTCACCGCAGAAACCGTTATCCCCAAGGAACAACTTCACCTGTGGACAACCGATGCGCCCAACCTCTACGATGTGGAAATCTCTTATGGAAAAGACCGGGTGACTTCTTATTTTGCCCTGCGCCAGTTCGGGCGGGCAAAGGATAAAGACGGAATCTGGCGCTTTACCTTAAATGACAAGCCCTTTTTCTTTAACGGGGTATTGGATCAGGGGTACTGGCCGGATGGATTGCTTACAGCACCCTCTGATGCGGCACTGCTTTTTGATATACAAAAACTGAAAGCGTTGGGATTTAACACCATTCGCAAGCATATCAAAATAGAAGAAGAACGGTTTTATTACCACTGCGACCGACTGGGTATGGCAGTCTGGCAGGATATGCCAAACGGCGGCGGAGCAATGAACCTGTTTTTCGTGACAGATCTGCCAAACGCTTTTCCCTCCTTTGGACGAAAAGTGAAAGACAACCATTACCGTCTGTTCAAGCGTAAGGATGCAAAAGGGCGGGAACAATTTTATCAAGATTTGACCGGTATGGTGGAATTGCTGCGGGACTATCCCTGTATTGCTCTTTGGACACCCTTTAATGAAGGATGGGGACAGTTCGATGCAGAAAAAGCTACGGCGCTTATACGAAAGACGGACGATACCAGATTGATCAACGAAGCCTGTGGCTGGTTTGACCAGGGAGGCGGGGATGTCTACAGCATTCACAATTACCTCCGGTCGTTGAAAGTGAAACCACAGCCTGACCGGGTGGTGGCACTCACGGAATTTGGCGGCTATGCCTGCCCCACACCCGGACACATGGCGTGTGAGAAGGAGTTTGGCTACAAGGGTTATCAGAATAAACAGCAGTTGTCCGATGCTTACCGGGCTTTGTGGCAGCGGGATGTTTTACCCTGGATAGAAAAAGGCTTATCTGCGGCGATCTACACCCAGACCAGTGATATTGAGGAAGAAATCAATGGCTTTTTCACTTACGACAGAGAAGTGGAAAAGCTGGAGGCAGCTGTGGTGCAGGAAGTCAACCGGAAAGTGGGAACAATGGAAAGGGGACAAAATGAAAAGGAATAGGACGACAAGGAAGAAAAATCAAATACAAAGAAAAATAGGAGTGTTAACGGGAGCTCTGACGATTTTAGCCCTGGCAGGCTGTGGAGCAACGGACTCCACGGCAGCGCAGGAAAAATGGGAAACTCTGGAAAATCAAAGTACAATGGAAACAGAAATTGCCCAGGAAACCCGGGAAACACAGCCGGAATTTATGGAAAGAGAATTCACCGTGGCAAAGCCCGACGAAGATTTTTTCTACCGGGAGGGACAGGAGGAACTTTACCGGGATAGAATCGAATTCCAGGAATTATCGGTTCAATCCAATGACATTTCGGATGCAGACACCTGGTTTCGGCAAAATGACCTGTTTCTTCCTATGATAAAAAATTTTCTTTCCGATACAACCAGAATCCAGTGGAAAGAGCAGGCACCGGAGCAGGCGAAATGGATTTATGAGGATTTTGCAGAAAGCGTGACCAGAGGATTCTATGATGACAGATACTTCTATGAGGTGGTGGACACCGGACGAAATGGGGCAGACTTAGGCTCCCTGGACCTGTACATGTATCAGCTGCAGAGCCGGGAACTGGAAATTACCCTGCACCTCGGTGACTTTTTGTATACAGAAGGCTATGAGCCGGAGGCAGATGCGGAGTATGACTTTATCCGTCAGAACGTATTCTGGGCGCAGAGTGAGGGCGACACCCTTTATCTTGCTATTGGACACAATACCTATGCGGAGGACTGTCCCCACACCGGCTACCTGATGGCGATCGATTTGCAGAACGGAGAAGTGATCTGGGAGAGTCCCCAGCAGGTATCCAACGCCAATGACTTTGTAATGCTGGAGGATGTGATTATCACCGGCTACGGCTTTACTGCGGAGGATGATTACCTCCATGTGATTGATAAGGGAACGGGTATTGACGAGGAGTGTGTGACATTAAAGTCTGCACCGGATTTCCTGGTGGAAAAAGACGGCGATCTTTATGTCCACACCTACAACACCGATTATATGTTCCAGCTTCGCCGCCAGTCAGAGCTGGCGCGGGACACCCAGGCAGTGAAAGAGGAACTGCAGAACCTGCCGGATTCCATAGAGGAACTGAGCACTTCTTTAGGAGTCTGTGGCTTGGACTACAACAACGGAGTTGTGGGCGACTGGGGAATGAGTTACCTCGCCGGTTTTCTCCAGGCGGTGGAGAATGGAACCCCGGGAAAACTGATCCTTGCCCAGCCCACCGATGAGGGGGATGCCATTCTCACCTATCTTTCCTATAATGGGACAGATGTATATGTGATGCAGGACAGTTCCCGGGACAAACTTCGGGGAAACGGAGAGGCGTATACCGAGAAAATCTGCGATACAGACCAGGTCAAGGAAATCATTGGAGAGGTGCAGGGCATGACCAGAAATCGGGAACTGAACCAGGAGGAGCAGGAGCAAATCCGGTTCTTTGCCCAAAACCGACAGCAGTGGCGTTTTGACCAGGAAACCTATGGACCTTACGGCTTACAATATGCGGTCTATGACCTGGACGGGGATGGCAGACTGGAATTGATGACCACCGTATGTATGGGAACGGGACTTTTTTCCGAAAACCGTTTTTATCATGTCAGCCGGGACGGAAAAATGCTGGAGGCACTGACTCAGTGGGAACTGCCGGAAAGGGAAAATGAGGACAGTCTGGATTCAGATGGCTATGATCTGGAGTGGACGATGGATGCCTACCGGGATTCCCAGGGCAGAGTTTACTATAGTGGAAGTAATATCTTCCGAAACGGAGCTGCTTTCCATGGAATCATCCAGGGCTTTTTCTATCTGGAAGGAGATACCGTAACCTTCCAGGATCTCTGCCAGTCCACTTCAGAGGCAGATTCAGAAGACGAGAACACCATTGACACCTATTACGACATGGACGGTCAGGAAATTCCGGAGGAGGCTTATGAATTACTGCTTTCGGATTTTGTGAAGGGAATGGAAAAGGGTAAAGCCTATATCAACTGGTTTACCGATGACGATGTGACAGAGGACACGGACGATGCCTGGTATCAGAGACTTGCACAAAGCTACCGGTATGCGTTATATTACTAACAACAGGAGAACAACAGGATGAAAACATATACGACAGCAATCTTTGACTTAGATGGAACTTTATTAAACACTTTGGATGACCTGACGGATTCCGTCAATCACGTGATGGAGCAGTTCGGTTTTCCCACCCACAGCACCCAGGAAATCCGCCGCTTTCTCGGAAACGGCATTCGCGTCCTCATGGAAAAGGCTGTGCCGGAGGGAACCGATGCAGACACCTTTGAACAGGCATTCGAGGCCTTTCACGCTTACTATACCGACCATTGCGCCATCAAAACCGCACCTTATCCCGGCATGGTGGAGGTGCTGCGGAAACTGAAACAGGAGGGCTTTCACACTGCCGTAGTTTCCAATAAAAATGACGAAGCAGTAAAAATCCTCATGGAACAGCATTTCCCCGGTCTGGTGGACAGCTCCATGGGTGTGAAGGACGGCATCCGCAAAAAACCTGCCCCGGACTCGGTGCTGGAGGTAATGCGGGAACTTGGTGCAACCAAAGAAGATGCGGTGTACATCGGGGACTCCGAGGTGGACAAGGCGACAGCGGACAACTCCGGCTTAAACTGCATTTCCGTCACCTGGGGCTTCCGGGACAGAGATCTGCTGGAAAGCCTGCATCCTTATAAGTTGGTGGATGATGCGGAGGAGTTGTACCGGGCGCTGGTGTAAGGACATAATTGAGCCTGTAAATATCATTATTCATGGTGGTATTTACAGGTGTTTTTTGTTTTAAAATCAAATGCAGATCATGTACTTTAATTAAATTACATATTGACAGACGCGATATATATGTTACTATATAAATGTACTTTAATTAAATTACAAAAAGGAACTCGCGATGGAAATAAAAAAGCTAGATGACATTATTCGATTTACGCTAGGGAAAAACCCTACGAGAATTAAAGATCAGGAATTATACATATATTCACCGGAGAATTTTGAAAACGACCTGTATTGCATAAACGAGCATGATAGTACATCAGAATGTATTATTAACCTTATGAAATCCAAAGTCGCACCAGTTTCCACAAGTAATAAAGACAAATGTATAACATCAAACTTTCTTAAATGTGAATTTGATGGGAAAATACTTGATAAGTGGTATTTTTGCTACCAGTTTAACGAGGGAAAAGAGTTTGAACAACAGATTGCAATGTTTCATCAAGGAACGACTCTTAGCGTGAAAAAACTGAATGTGAAAACTATAGGGGAACTTAAAATAAGGCTACCGGATATGGATAAGCAACGCAAGATTGGAGAATTGTACCGACAATCTTTGATACAGAATTATTTATTACTGAAACAAGCTGAAGAAATTAAGAATTTAACACTTTCGATTATTAGAAAAATTGAGGAGGATTAGACATGGCAGAAAGCAAGGATTTGTTACAGGTATTATGGAGCGGTGCAGATGTACTTCGAGGAAAGATGGATGCCAATGAGTACAAGACATATTTGTTAGGGCTTATTTTCTATAAGTACTTATCGGATTCTTATCTTGCAAAGGCTTATGATTTGCTGAATGATGAGATGCCAGAGGACTTGCAGGAGGCACAGAAGCAATACGAGGAAGCAATGAGAACGGATGATGCAAAGGATTTGCTGGAGGAACTGGATGCTTCTTTACATTATACATTGGATACGGATATGACCTATGTCAGCATATTAAACGATGCAAAACAGAATGCTTTTAACAGAGAAAAATTGCAGGCAGCTTTCAATCGTATTCAAGAGTCCGATGAACTATTCAATGGTCTATTTGCAGATGTAGATTTGTATTCCAATCGACTCGGAACAGGAGATCAGAAACAGAGCGCGACTGTGGCAGAAGTGATTAAGGTTCTGGATGGAGCAGATTTGATTCATGCGAAAGGTGATGTCCTTGGAAATGCTTATGAATATCTAATTGGACAGTTTGCATCGGAGACGGGGAAGAAAGCAGGAGAATTTTATACACCGCACGGGCCGGCGCAAATTCTCTGCAGAATTGCCATGACAGGTCAAGAAAATAAAAAAGGACTTCAGGTATATGACCCTTGCATGGGTTCAGGTTCCTTAATGCTCAGTTGCAGAAATTATTCTTTTGAACCGGATTATATTAAATATTATGGACAGGAACTTATGCCATCTACCTATAATTTGGCGCGAATGAATATGTTTCTGCATGGAGTACTCCCAGAAAATCAACATTTGAGAAATGGGGACACATTGGATGCAGATTGGCCAACAGATGAAGAAACAGAGTTTGATGTGGTTACCATGAATCCTCCATATTCGGCAAATTGGTCAGCAGCTGAAGGCTTTAAACAGGATGAAAGATTTATGGATTATGGAGGCAAACTGGCACCAAAGTCAAAGGCGGATTATGCCTTTTTGCTCCATGGTTTCTACCACTTGAAACAGACCGGAACAATGGCGATTGTATTGCCTCACGGAGTTTTATTCAGAGGTGCAGCGGAAGGAAGCATTAGAGAAACATTATTAAAAAATGGTTCTATTTATGCAGTAATCGGTTTGCCATCCAATATGTTTTATAACACGTCCATTCCCACGTGTATCATCGTTCTTAAGAAACATAGGGAGGGCAGAGATGTGTTATTCATTGATGCTTCCCGGCTCTTTGAAAAAGAGAAAAAACAAAATGTGATGAACGAACAGCATATTGATAGAGTCTTGGAGTTGTATAATGATAGGAAATCGATTGATAAACTTGCCTATTTGGCATCTTTCGAGGACATAAAAGCAAATGATTTCAATTTAAATATTCCCAGATATGTAGACACAAGCGAAGAAGAGGAAGAAATCAATTTACAGGAACTTACCAATAGCATGGAAGAAACAAATAGAGCAATTAAGGAAAGCAATAGGGCTCTGCTTGAAATGCTTGGAGAACTCACATTTCGTTCTCCAGAGACAGAATCAGCAGTCAAGGAATTTATTGAGATACTCAAGGAGGTGTGAGAATGGGAAATACACCGAATATTAGATTCAAAGGATTTCGTGATGATTGGGAACAGCGTAAGTTGGGGGATATTATAGAAGTTGGCAGTGGAATGGATTATAAACATCTTGAAGAAGGAAATATTCCAGTGTATGGAACAGGCGGCTATATGCTAAGCGTAAATAAAGCATTGTCTGAAAATAAAGATGCTATAGGTATTGGACGTAAAGGAACAATTGATAAACCATATATCTTAAAAGCACCATTTTGGACAGTAGATACGCTATTTTATTGTATTCCTAGTCTTAATAACGATTTGAATTTTGTTCATTGTCTTTTTCAAAATGTAGATTGGAAGAAAAAAGATGAATCTACAGGAGTACCTAGTCTTTCAAAAACAATCATTAGTAACATTGAAGTTTTTATTCCAAAATACAATGAGCAGCAGAGAATAGGACAATATTTTTCAGCCCTCGACAACCTTATCACTCTTCATCAGCGTAAGTGCGATGAAATAAAATCATTGAAAAAATTTATGCTTCAAAAAATGTTTCCGAAAAATGGTGAGCAAAAACCGGAGATACGTTTTTATGGATTTACGGACGATTGGGAACAGCGTAAGTTGGGGGAACTTTTAGAAAAATACGAGGATCCAGTTGAGACTCCACATGATGGTTACGAAAGACTTGGGATACGTAGCCATGCAAAAGGAACATTCCATAGTTTTGTTGAACCCGGAAAAGAATTAGATACAGCCAAGATGCATAGAGTTGCGGCTGATAAATTTATTCTTAACATTACTTTTGCGTGGGAACATGCAGTGGCAATAACAGATGAAAGCGATGCTGGAAAGCTTGTTTCTCATAGGTTTCCGCAATTTTCGTTTGATGAAAAACTCAGATCCGATTTCTTCAAGTATCTTATGCTTGATAATAAATTTAGGGAATATTTAGAATTGTGTTCTCCTGGAGGTGCTGGAAGAAATAGAGTTTTAAAAATATCAGATATGCTAAAGTATGAGATTAAACTTCCAAGTGTAGAAGAGCAGATTAAAATCGGTGAATATTTTTCAGCCCTCGACCACCTCATCACTCTTCATCAACGAAAGTGTGATAAACTGAAAGAAATAAAAAAATATATGTTACAGAACATGTTTGTTTAGGAAGGAAGAGCCGGAAAATATGGGAGCGTACTCGGAGGCATATTTAGCAGATGTGGTTGAAAACCAGGGGAAATTATTTGAGTATGTAGCTGAAAATTATTCGGACAAGGATACCGTGGATTTTATTAACACGTACATGAAAAGTTCGACCAGACGGTATATTGATGAGGCACAAGCTTATGTGAATACCATGAGTGCAACGGAATTATGGGAGTATTTTCTGAAAAAAGATAAATATGAATTGAAACTCGGAAAATCATTGCAAGGATTTATGCCTGATTGGATTGGAGAGTTTTATGCGTATTATCAATGGTATTACGATATACCAAGCGCGGAGGTAGTCAGAAAAATACCTGTTGATTTTTTAGAAAAAGCGTATTACGGATTGTATGATTTAGAACTGGATTTGGCAGTTATAGAAGTTGGCAGAGTATAAACAAATAGTTGGTATGAGGAAAAATTGCTATGAGCGAACAAAAAAAAGAAATAGCATTTATGGTTGCCTGTGTAAATGATTTCGCCAGAAAACATGACATGAGTGTAAAAAATGCATTTCAGTATTTATTTCAGTATGAAGGGATACAATTTTTAAGTGAAAACTATGAAGTGGAACATACATTGCCTTGGGATGTCATCATGGAGGATTTGAACATCTTGTGTGGAAGAAATGGAGGAATGCTATGAGATTATATCATGGAAGCAATGTAGATATATGTGATATTAATTTGTCGATGTGCAGACCATATAAGGATTTTGGCAGAGGGTTTTATTTGACAGATATAAAGCAACAGGCTGAAAAAATGGCAGAACGTGTTTCCAGAATTTATGGTGGTATTACTGTGCTGAATGTCTTTGAAATATCAGATGACTATACAACAGTTCCAGATATTGTAATTAAAGATTTCGGAACACAGACAACAGAAGAGTGGGCAAAATTTGTTATGAATAATAGAGACAGGAACTATAGGGATATTCATAACGCATTGTATAATGGGGATAATAAATATGATATTGTCATCGGACCTGTTGCTGATGATAATATGGCGTTACTGTTCCGACAGTATGAAAATGAAATCATTGATTTTGGAACGCTGTTAAAAGGAATGATTTATAAACAAACCTCTTCGCAATATTCATTTCATACAGAAAAAGCAATTCGTTTGTTGAGAAAGGTAACGGAGTAATATGAGTCAAAAAGAACAACTAATCGAATATATTTCACAGGATGTTATAGATATGATAACAACAGACAGAGGAATAAAATGCGATGCAGCTATGAATTTGTTTTATAATTCACAAGTATTTGAAAAACTTCAGGATATAGAAACTGGATTATATTTAGAAAGTTCGGCGTATATTTATGATCTTTTCAAAGATGAGATGAATTTTGGGAGAATTGTTCAGGCAGAAATATAGTGATGCTTGGGAACAGCGTAAGTTAATTGACTATCTCGAGGTATCAACTCAAAAGAACAGTGATAATCGGTTTACAAAAGAAGATGTATTATCGGTTTCGGGAGAGTGTGGAATTGTAAATCAGATTGAATTTCAGGGACGTTCATTTGCAGGGGCATCAGTTTCAAACTATGGTGTTGTAGAAACTGGTGATGTTGTATATACAAAGTCTCCATTAAAATCTAATCCCTACGGGATAATCAAGGCAAATAAAGGTATTTCGGGGATTGTATCAACTTTGTATGCAGTTTATAAACCAAAAGAAATAGTGGATTCAGAGTTTGTACAGATTTATTTTGAACTTGATTCCAGAATGAATTCATATATGCATCCATTAGTAAACAAAGGTGCAAAAAATGATATGAAGGTTTCTGCAGAAAATGCGTTAAAAGGGATGGTTTCTTTCCCATGCAAGAATGAACAGAAAATGATTTCGACATATTTTTCCACCCTCGACCACCTCATCACTCTTCATCAGCGTAAGTGCGATGAAATAAAATCATTGAAAAAATTTATGCTTCAAAAAATGTTTCCGAAAAATGGTGAGCAAAAACCGGAGATACGTTTTTATGGATTTACGGACGATTGGGAACAGCGTAAGTTGGGGGAACTTTTAGAAAAATACGAGGATCCAGTTGAGACTCCACATGATGGTTACGAAAGACTTGGGATACGTAGCCATGCAAAAGGAACATTCCATAGTTTTGTTGAACCCGGAAAAGAATTAGATACAGCCAAGATGCATAGAGTTGCGGCTGATAAATTTATTCTTAACATTACTTTTGCGTGGGAACATGCAGTGGCAATAACAGATGAAAGCGATGCTGGAAAGCTTGTTTCTCATAGGTTTCCGCAATTTTCGTTTGATGAAAAACTCAGATCCGATTTCTTCAAGTATCTTATGCTTGATAATAAATTTAGGGAATATTTAGAATTGTGTTCTCCTGGAGGTGCTGGAAGAAATAGAGTTTTAAAAATATCAGATATGCTAAAGTATGAGATTAAACTTCCAAGTGTAGAAGAGCAGATTAAAATCGGTGAATATTTTTCAGCCCTCGACCACCTCATCACTCTTCATCAGCGTAAGCGTAAAGTGAAGTGCATGATACAAAAGAAAACACTTTTCAAAGAAAGGACTAATGACGATGGCAGAATTAGAATCCACAATTGAAAAAAGACTGATTGAGCAGCTTTGCAGTAGTGATTCACAATGGACTTACCGACCGGATATCAGGACGGAAGATGACTTGTGGAATAATTTTAAATATATCCTTGAACAAAACAATAAGGCGAAATTAGAAGATGTTCCACTGAGTGAATCAGAGTTTGCAAAAATCAAGAATGATTTATCCCATGCATCCTTTTATGACGCAGGAAAGTGGATGGTTGGAGAAAATGGAAAAGTCTATGTTCATGTACAAAGAGGAAACGAGACGCTCCATCTTGTTGTTCTGAACAATGAACATGTTGCGGGTGGAACCAGTGTCTACGAAGTGATAAACCAGTACCAGACTTTTAAGAACGAAGAGGATGAAGAAGGGAGAAACCGGCGTTTTGATGTGACACTTCTTATTAACGGAATCCCCATGATTCATATTGAACTAAAGAATAAGGAACATTCTTATATAGAAGGATATCATCAAATAAAGAAATATATCGCAGAGGGAAAGTTTAGAGGGATTTTCTCTAATGTTCAGATGTTTGTTGTCAGCAATGTTGTGGATACCAAATATTTTTCAGCAGCCAGAGATACCGAATTAAACAAAAAGTTTCTGACAGGCTGGATTGACAGAGAAAATAAACCAGTATGTGATTATCTTGACTTTGCGCAGACTGTACTCAGAATACCCGAAGCTCATGAGATGGTAACACAATATACAGTGCTTGATAATGATAAGAAAAAGCTGCTTATTTTACGACCTTATCAAATTCATGCAATTGAAGCGATGAGAGAGGCTTCCAAAGTTGGAAAATCAGGATATATCTGGCATACAACCGGATCGGGAAAGACAATGACCTCTTATAAGGCTACGAGAAATCTGCTTATGGATATACCCTCTATTCAAAAGACAATCTTTTTAATAGACAGAAAAGACTTGGATTTACAAACAAAGGGAGCATTTCAATCCTATGCAGATAACGATACCATTGATGTAGATGATACAGAACATGTGGGCAGTTTAATAAAGAAACTGGCAGATGATAACAGGCAAATGATTGTAACCACGCGTCAGAAGATGCAGGTTATGATAAATCGCAGACTAAAAGAGGGTACAAAGGAATATAGTAAGATAAAATCACTAAAAGTCGCTTTTGTTGTAGATGAATGTCATCGAGCTGTGACACCACAGACCAAAAGAGATATCGAGAGATTTTTCAATCATTCAATTTGGTTTGGCTTTACAGGAACTCCCATTTTTGAAGAAAACAAGTATGAGCAGAAAGGTGATTTGGCACAGACGACGGAAGAATTATATGGATCGTGTCTGCATAGCTACACGATAAAAGAAGCCATTCACGATGGAGCAGTATTAGGGTTTAATGTAGAAAACCTCGGACCTAAGAGCATCCCTGCAGATGAGGAAGACAAATATTATCACAGCGAAAATCATATGAGAAATGTTTTGAACGTGTTGCTTAATCAGTCACTTGCTAAGTTTGGTATGCAGAACGGAAGAGGAAAGACCTATGAGGCGATGCTTACAGTGGAATCCATATCGGTTGCCCAGAAATATTATGATATGATTTTAAGAATCAAAGCTGGCGATGACGAATTGAAAATCAGTGATGAGGTCAAAAAGGTTCTCCCCGATTTTCCCAAAGTTGCAATTACTTTTTCTGTTTCAGAGAACGAAGAGGCATCTCAGACGAATCAGGATGCTATGAAACGATATCTTGCATATTACAATAAGAATTATGGAACAAAATATGCAATGGAAGGATTAAGCGCATACAATGGCAATTTAAATGACCGCTTAGCCAGAAAAGAAAAACGTTACATGGATAGGGAACAGCAGGTAGACCTTGTCATTGTTGTAGACCGTTTGCTTACCGGATTTGATGCACCGTGCTTGTCAACGCTCTTCATTGATAGAGCGCCTATGAGTCCACAAGGGTTAATACAAGCGTTCTCCAGAACGAACCGCCTGTATGATCAAAATAAAGAATACGGGCAAATTGTAACGTTCAGAAATCCAATAGAATATAAGAAAAAGATAAACGATGCACTTGTTTTATATTCCAAGGGAGGTATCGGGCAGGCAATAGCAGAGGACTGGGACACGGTGTTGGAAAACTTTTCTGTGTCATTAAAAACCATAAGAACTTTCGCACCTACACCTGCGGATGTCATGCGTTTGTCCCCAAAACAAAAGAAGACATTTATCTACTTGTTCCGAGATTTGGATCATGATTTTGCCCATTTGAAATCCTTTTCCACATACGAACCGGGTTTGCTGGATGAATTTGAGTTTAGCCAGGAAATCTATGAAGATTATGCTGCAATTTACAATAATGTAATAAAAGAATTAGAAAAGGATTCACCGGATGGTACGGATGAAGATCCCATCAGAGATGATTATGATTTAGTAGCATATAGTAAATTTAAAATTGATTTTGAATACATTGTTGGATTGTTGCAGGGATTTGTTGATTTTCTGGATCAAAAGGATGTGGAATTTGACGAGATTGAGTTTGAACATAAGCTCTTGCAGCTAAAAGAAATCGTGAAGGAATTTGCAGAGGACAATCCCAAATTAAGTGATTTGCTACTGCAGGTGTTAGGAGAGATTGAGCAGGATAAAGCCAGATTTATGGGGCAGGATATGGCTACTATTATCAATCAAATGCGCTTTGCTACAATTGATAAGGAAATCGCAAAGTTTGCTGCGAAATGGTTTGTACCCTTTGAGGATGTAAAATACGAAACGTACAATTTCAAAGAGGGAGAACTTTCCAACGAAAATAAATTAAAAGAGCTTGCGGACTATAAAGCCTATAAAGCAGTCACTCCCGATCCACTTCCGAAATTTAAGTTTAACGGAGCGCTGATAAAAGAATTCAAAGAAGTATTGATGCCGGAAATCAGTCCACTGTTTGAGTAATTTGCAAGAAAGCTTGCAGCGTTGTTTTCTGCAAGCTTTCACCCTAGCAGTATCAAATATGGTGGAGAAGGATTCAACTTAAATTGGACAAGGATCGCATGATTAAATCAATGTCCTTGCTTTCCAATTCCTGAATGATATGTAAGTATGTTTTCTGGGTTGTTGCCATATTAGAGTGTCCTAATCGTCGTGCCACACTGGCGATTGATACACCGGCGAATAATAATAGTGAGGCATGGGTGTGCCTTAATCCATGAATAGAAATGATTGGGATTTCAACTTCTTTACAATGTTTGACGAGTCGATTGTTTACGGTAGAATTATAGATTTTTCCATGGACAAAGATGGGCTTATCTTCTGGTAAATCCTTTACAAGTTCTGCAAATTGCATAACAGTCTGCCAATCTAATGGGATTTTTCTCACGGATGATTTGTTTTTGGTAGGAAGGAAACCACTGTGATTTTTGTAATCCCATGTTTTGGAAACAGAAAGCATTTGGTGTGAAAGGTCAAAATCTTTTGGAGTAAGGGCTAAGGCTTCAGAAAAGCGCATTCCTGTCTTTGCTATCAATAAGATAAGCCAATCCAGATTCACTTCTGATTTTAAGTCAAGGTGATCCAACAATTTATGAAGTTCATATTGATTGAGGTATTTAGGTTTCTTATCTCGAGGTGTTTTCCCTTTAATGATAGCTTTGCGCGTGGGGTCTCTTTCAATGAGTCCCTCGTCAACGGCATCAAGAATGGCACATTTGAGGTGATGGTGGAAATCCATGGTGGTTTGCCGCTCATGGGAAGTGGCATAATCATTGAGAAGTTTTTGATATGCAAATCGATCGAGGTTTTCTAAGGCAAGTTCAGGGATTAACTGTTCCAGCCATTGATGAGCCATGAGATACTTACGCATGGTAACAGGTCGGATGGCTCCCTCTTTATAGACGGAAATCCACTGCTTGTAATAGTCACAGAATAATGTGGCGTTGGTGTTAACTGGTGCTGCATTCATTTGAGTTCCTCCTCTTCAATGTACATTTGGATTTTGTTATGATACACTACATATTGTTACGGGAAACCTTTCCCGATTCATTTTAACTTACTCAGAACAAAGGAACACACCTTTCATGGATAAATATCAGGTTTTAAAACAATATTTCGGCTATGATTCCTTCCGGGAAGGGCAGGAGCAGATTATCGACGCCCTGCTTTCCCATCAGGATGCCTTTGGAATCATGCCCACCGGTGCCGGGAAATCCATCTGTTATCAGATCCCGGCACTTCTTTTTGCAGGAATTACCATTGTGGTATCCCCCTTGATTTCCCTGATGAAAGATCAGGTAGCGCAGCTGAACCGGGTGGGTGTCTATGCCGCTTACCTCAACAGCTCGCTGACGCAAAATCAGTATTTCAAGGCACTGGAATATGCCAAAACAGGAAAATACAAAATCATTTATGTGGCACCGGAACGTTTGCTGACGGACTCCTTTTTATCCTTTGCCAGGACGGCACCCATCGACTTCGTGGCGGTGGATGAGGCACACTGCGTATCCCAGTGGGGACAGGATTTCCGTCCCAGCTATCTGAAAATTACCCAGTTCATTGATCAGCTTGCCAAACGCCCGGTACTGGGAGCCTTTACTGCCACCGCTACCGATGCGGTCAAAAAAGATGTAGTGGAAATTCTAAACTTATGTAAACCATTTCAGATTACCACGGGCTTTGATCGGCAAAATCTCTACTTTGAAGTACGCACCCCCAAGGATAAATTTGGAGAAGTTTTGTCCTATGTCATTGAGCACGACAAGGATTGTGGGATCATTTACTGCATTTCCCGGAAACTGGTGGAAGAGGTCTGCGAAAGACTGAACAATGCAGGTTTTTCTGCAACCCGTTATCATGCGGGGCTGGAGGATGAGGAACGCCACCGCAACCAGGAGGATTTTATCTACGACAGGAAAAGGATTATGGTGGCAACCAACGCCTTCGGTATGGGCATCGACAAGCCGGATGTGCGCTATGTCATTCACTACAATATGCCCAAGGATCTGGAGAGCTACTACCAGGAGGCTGGACGCGCCGGACGGGATGGGCTGGCCTCTGAGTGTATTTTGCTTTACAGCGGACAGGATGTGCGAACCAACGAATTTCTCATCAGCCATGATAAGGAAAATGAGGAACTGGATGAGGAAACTCTGCTGGAAATTCAGGAAAAAGACCGCCAACGGCTGAAAAAGATGACCTATTACTGCATGACCGGAGACTGCCTCCGGGAATATATGCTGAAATATTTCGGAGAATATAAGGGTGGGTACTGCGGTAACTGTAGCAATTGCCTCACTCAGTTCGAGGAAGTGGATGTGACGGAGTCCGCCCAGAATATCCTCCACTGCATCTACCGCACCGGAGAACGGTTCGGACAGACGCTGATTCTGGATGTGCTGCGGGGCAGCAGTACGGAGCGGGTGCATCGCTGGCATTTGGAAGAAAGTGCCTACTACGGCGTGGAAAAGCGGACAAGCCTTGTGAAATTGAAAAAGATTCTGGGAGAACTGCTGGCACAGGATTATGTGCGTGCATCGGATGATGAATTTCCGATTTTGCAGCTTACAGACAAAGGAATGCAATTTTTCCATACGAAAGAACCATTGCTGATCAAGCTTCCGAAAGAACTGGAAAAGGCAGCAGCTCCGAAAAAAGTTGTCAAAAAGACGACCTCCGTGCAGCTTAACTACGCCGCAGGAGATGGAGAACTCTTCGAGCGTCTGCGGGAACTGCGTGCCGACATTGCCAGACGGGAGCATGCCCCGGCTTATGTGGTCTTTACGGATAATACCTTATTGCAGATGAGTGTGCGCCGACCCGGCAACAAAGAAGAAATGCTCCAGGTTCCCGGTGTGGCACAGGCCAAATATGAACGTTACGGGGAAACCTTCCTTGCAGAAATCGAAACCTTCCTGGAAGAACACCCCAAACCGAAGATTATGGTGAAACGGAGGGTGTAAAAAAGGGGGAAATCACTTTCCCCAATTTTTTCTCCAAAATTCTGTAAAAGTCTCCACAGACACCCCATCTCTAAATTGCAGTTGATAGCAATACTCCCCATCAAACCAGAACGCATAAGGATAGCTGTCGCTGTCAGTATTTCCTGAAAGCCAGATTTCAGAACCGTCAATCGTTATCTGTCTTTCTCCGGAATACTGTTCTGCGAAATCCTCCATGGAAGTGGCAGTGTCATCCTTCCATTTTAAATACACCAACATTTTGGAATTGGAACGATCCGCATAATAGATAGCCGCCGTGCCATTGTAGGCGGAATAGGTTACGGTGTCTACAGTAAAAGGTAAATCAGTCAAATCCTCCAAAGGCATATCCAATGCCGCAGATAAATCCTCTATCGTATCGTAGGAAATATTTTCTATATCAGAATCCTCCACAGAAGAGCCAACACCTTCCACAGCATTTACTCCCAAATCCGGTGCTGTAGAGGAAAGCGAACCATTTTCTTCTGGGGAATCCTCCACCGCTGCCTCCTCCATCATAATGGAACCCGTCATTTCATTTGGCAGGGCTTCCGTGGTATCCTCAGAAATGTCCATGGCAGCGGACGACTCAGGTGCAGCGGAATTTTCTGCAAACTCCCGGGCACGCAGCTGTGTCACACCAAAAGCCAATCCCACCACAATTACCAGGGAAGCCGCAATGGACAAATATTTTTTCCAGTAAATCACCGGAGAAGCTTTCGAAGGTGCCTTTTTCGCTCCCACCCGTGCCTTTTCCGTTTTTGCCGTTTTTTCCCCCGCTCCCGCCTGCGCAGCCTCCGGCTCCAACGTTTCCATGATGCGTTCCCGCATTTCTTCGCTGACTTCGACATGCTCCATCATTTCCTGATATTTCTTCCGAAATAAATCATGCATAGTCATACACCTCCTGCAAGATTTCCTTCAAACGTTCCCGCCCTCTCTTCAAGTCGGAGCGCACGGTAGATTCTTTGCGCTGCAAAATCCGTGCAATTTCTCCGGTAGCATAGCCCTCCTGATAAAAAAGATGAATGACCTCCCGATATTTCTCAGGCAGAGACTTCACCGCCTCCCATACAAAGGAAAGGTCTTCTGATTCCTGTCCTGCAAGGGTTTCCTGTAACTCATCCAAATCCGCTGCCTGACGAATTCGATTGCTGCGGATCCGGTTTTTGCTTAAGTTGGCAGCCACCTGCATCAGCCATGCCTTGGCATGGGCCTCATTCTCAAAAAGCGGTGCCGTATGAATAAACTGCACCAGTGTGTCCTGCAGCACTTCTTCCGCATCAGCCATATTGTGGAGATAGGAATAGGCGAGACGGAGGATGGCGTTGCCATACATGTCAAGATAATGGGCAGCGTCTGTGTTCAGCCGATTGTTTGCCTCCGTGTTCAGCCGACTGCGCTCAGCAGCCTCCATTGCTTTGGCTCCGTCATCAGCAGCTACGAAAGTTCCGTTGATGTCACCAACTCCACTTTTTATCTTTGAAAAATTCCTCTGCCGGGAAAAAGCAGCCACCAGCCAGAAACCCCCTTCCCGGATTTTTTCCCGCAAGGGTGTGCTATAAGCGCTGTTGGTCTTCCAGCGTTTAATGGGGTATAATGTCAGTACCATAGTGAAATCCTTGTTTAAAGTGCAGTCACTGCACCTGCTGAGAATCGTCTGGTGCGCGGATGTAACAGTCGCGCACATGCTTCCAGACCAGTATACCTGTCCACACGGGGAAAGGCAAGCATCGGACATTCTCTATAAGAAATACAAATCGAAACCCAAAAATGTTGCAAAACCATGAAACTTTTTCAAGTCCCCACAGGTCTAATCTATAGAAAGCACAAAGGAGGTGGTGGATGTGCAGTACCTTTCCGGAAAGAAAACAAAAGAAAAAGCGGTGGAGGAGACCATCCTCGCCAACTATGACAAATATTACCGGCTGGCATACAGCCATGTCCATAACGAGTCGGATGCCGCCGACATCGTACAAAATACAGCATACCGGGCGATTCGGGGCAGCAAGACCCTGAAAGAAACCGACTTCGCATCCACATGGGTGTACCGGATTTTATTAAACGAAATTTTCCGCACCTGCAAGACAAAGCCGGAACAAATTTCCCTGGACACCATGCGGGAGGAGCAGGGCAGTCAGGCCGAGCCTTTCGTGGAGGACTCCTACACAGACATAGATCTGACAAATGCCATGGAAACCCTTTCCCCGGAGGACAAAATGGTCATACAATTTCGCTACTATGAAGATTTGAAACTGGAACAAATTGCAGAAATTCTACAGGAAAATGTAAGTACCGTCAAAAGCAGACTCTATCGCAGCATGAAAAAGCTGCGGATTGCGTACGCAGGGGAGGAATCTTGATGAAACAGGAAAACTATAACGAACATGATCTGGAAACGCTGCGCACCTCTTATGAGAGCCGGCACATGCCACAGGAACGCGTGGAACAGATGAAACAGGAAATGGAGAGAGCAAAAATGAAAAATAGAAAAGAAGAAAAAGTAACCCATTGGAAACGTGGCGTGGGGATTGCAGCCGCAGTGCTGGCAGTCTTTATCATTCTGCCAAACACCAGTGCCTCCGTGGCGCACGCCATGAGTGATATTCCCGTGCTGGGACGCCTGGTGGATGTAGTTACCTTCCGTAGCTACCAGTATGAGGACGACAGAAACTCTGCGGATATCGAAGTGCCGGGTGTGGTGGTGGAAACCATCGGTCAGGACGAGATCGAAACAGAGGAAACGGATAAACAGCAGCTTCAGCAGGCTGCAGACAGCATCAACGCGGAAATTCAGCAGATTACCGACAAACTCATTGCAGAGTTTGAGAAAGGACTTTCCCAGGAGGAAGGCTATCAGTCCATGACCGTAAGCAGTGAAGTAATCGCCTCCACTCCCGATTACTTTACCCTGAAACTGATCTGCTTCCAGTCTGCAGGCAGCGGTTACGAGCAGGACTACTACTATACTATTGATTTAAAAACCAAGGAGCGGCTCCAACTGAAAGACCTCTTTAAAGAGGGTGTTGACTACATTACTCCCATCAGTGACAATATCAAAAAACAGATGAAGGAGCAGATGGCTGCAGACCCAGGTGTAAGTTACTGGCTGGATTCCGATATGCCGGAATGGGATTTTAAAGAAATTACCGATGAAACCGGATTTTACCTGGATGCAGATGGCAACCTGGTGATTTCTTTTAACGAAGGGGATGTGGCACCCATGTCCATGGGATGTGTGTCCTTCACGATTGCCCCGGATGCCATTGCCGATATTCTGACAAAATAGTGTTATGTAAACCGCGAGCCGCAATCACACAGGTGCCGTACCAACACCGGCACTACCTCCACCTTTACTTCTCCATAGCCCGCCAGGCAGCAGGAGAGGTGTGGAAATATTCCCGGAATGCCTTATAAAAGTTACTGCTGTTGTTGTAACCCAGCATATAGGCGATTTCTTCCATAGTGAGCGTTGACCCTTTCAACAGAGTCAGCGCTCTTTCCATGCGCAGCTTTAGCAGAATCTGGGAAAAGGTTTGCCCGGTCTCCTCCCGCAGCACCTTGGAAATATAGTTGGGATGGTAGGAAAAAACCGCAGCAATCTCCTTTAGCGACACAGCATCCGTGTGGTCGTTCATATACCGAATAATTTTGTCAGACAATCGGCTTTCCGCGGAGGGCGGTAACTGCTCCTTGTAAATCCGTGCCGCATAAGTCAGCATGGTCAGTACCAGAAGCTTTAATAACTCCTGGGAATCCTCTTTTATATTGGCGTACTCAACCACCATCATTTCCACCAGGTTCCGCACATAGGAATCCTCCCCGAAGGAAAGATGGATAAACTCATCAGAAAATTCATTGGTCTGGGGCGCCAGAAAAAAACGAAACAGCCCGGAACTGGCAGAAATGGCCGGCAAAAAAGTACGGAAAAAAGCCTCCCGGCGAATCAGTACTTCCACCAGAATCAAAGCGTTGCAGCTGCGTCCCTGCAACGCATATCCCGCGAAGGGCTGGCCGATATAGCATTCTCCCTGGCGTACGGTCAGTTCATTATCATAGGCATAGCTGAACACATCGAAATTACACTGATAGGCATATTTGATAAAGAAGTAGTCCTGCCGGTGGAAAAATTCATGAATCTGGTTTCCCATGCGGACACAGATCATAATATCTTCGTCCTCCCTGCCCGGCCAGCGGTACATTTTCTCCTGAGAACTGCCCGCAGGAGCATCGTAAAAGACCCAGTTTAAAGAATCATACTGCTCCCGCAAGGCTTGTAATGCGTTCCACAGTGCAGGCGCCGTGCTGTCCTTGGTGATACATTGCTTTTCTTTTTTTTCGCTTTTTCCAAGATGTGTACCCATCGATGCTCCCCTTTCTGCTAGTTTCGATACAACCCCAGCCGTTTGCCTTGCTCTTGCCGTAGATACGGTTACCGGATTCTTTAGTTTTATGTTACATCATCATATTAGAATTTACCACATCAAAAATTAACATTTGATAGTGCCAAATAGAAAAATCTGGATAAAATAGAGACTTGAGGGAAGGGTAAGAAGCCTTTTTACTGTTGGAAAGGTTCTTATCAAAGACAAATTTGCGATGCACCGGAAGACAGCGCAAAAAGGAGATTTCTATGCATAAGAAAATGAATGAGGCAACACAAATTTACGATGAGAGCGGTTCCTGTGGCAAGGCAATCCTGTGTGCCTATGCAGACGAGATCGGAATCCCGAAGGAAGTAGCAGCCCGGATGATGGATGGCTTTGACGGAGGCTATGGAGACTGTGGCGAAATGTGCAGCGCTCTGTCTGCCATTACCATGATTTTAAGCTGCAAGTGCTGCAAGGGTGACGAGGAAAGCCGACATGAGACTTGCGGGAAAATCAAGCAGGCCATGGAAATGTTTGAGAAAGAGTACGGCGGTATCAAATGCAAGGATATCCTCAAAGGCTGTGACCCTGAACAGGCACAGTGCCGTATGAAAGTAAAAGATGCGCTGCTGATTTTAGATTTATTAATACCGAAAGAGGACGAACAAGATGAATGAAAGACTATGGGGAATTCTGACAGATTCCTTTACCAAAATTCTGGTGCCGGGACTGACCGTAACCATTCCCCTGACCATTATCGCTTTTTCCCTGGCGATGGTCATCGCCGTGGTGGTTGCACTGATCCAGTTTGCCAATGTGAAAATCTTAAAACAGATCTGTCGCTTTTACATTTGGATTATCCGGGGAACGCCCCTGTTGGTACAGTTGTATGTGATTTTCTTCGGACTGCCGAATCTGGGGATTATGATTGACCCTTTCCCCTGCGCTGTTCTGGTTTTTGCTATCAATGAAGGTGCTTATTGTGCCGAAACCATGCGTGCTGCGCTGGAATCCGTCCCCAACGGACAGATTGAGGCAGGCTACTGCGTAGGTATGAACTATCTCCAGATCATGTGGAGAATCGTGCTGCCCCAGGCACTCCGCACCGCATTCCCGCCGTTGATGAACTCCCTGATCGGCATGGTGAAGGACACCTCCCTGGCAGCAAATATTACCGTAGTGGAAATGTTCATGACCACCCAGCGGATCGTGGCGCGTACCTACGAACCTCTGGCACTCTATATTGAGGTTGCCTTGATTTATCTGATTTTCTGTACCGTACTGACCCGGCTGCAGCGTGTGATTGAGCGCAGGCTTAACAGCTACACCCACCATCGGGACAAATAAGAGGAGGTTCCTATGTTAGAGGTAAAAGACATACATAAATCCTTTGGAAAACTGAATGTTCTCAAGGGCGTAGATTTGAATGTGGACAAAGGAGATGTCATCGCTATCCTGGGACCCAGCGGTTCCGGCAAGACCACCCTGCTTCGCTGCATCAACTTCCTGGAAAACGCTGACAGCGGTGAATTGATTTTTGACGGCGAAAGTTTCCAACTGGGGCATATGACGAAAAAAGACATCACCCGCCTGCGGAAAAAGACAGCCTTTGTGTTTCAGAACTATAATTTATTTTTGAATAAAACCGCACTGCAGAATGTGACGGAAGGGCTGATCGTAGCCAGGAAAATGCCCAAAGAAAAGGCATTGGAAATCGGCAGGAAGATGTTGGATAAGGTAGGAATGTCAGAACGCTATGACTATTATCCCGACCAGCTCTCCGGAGGACAGCAGCAGCGTGTAGCCATTGCCAGGGCACTTGCCACCGACCCGGAAATCATCTTTTTCGATGAACCTACATCCGCATTGGATCCGGAGCTCATCGGTGAAGTACTGGCTGTTATGCAGCAGCTTGCAAAAGAAGGAATGACCATGTTGGTAGTGACCCACGAAATGTGGTTTGCCAGAAATGTGTCCAATAAAGTCGTTTTCATGGAAAACGGAAAAGTAGTGGAAGCCGGTTCTTCCACCGATTTCTTCCAGAATCCAAAAGAGGAACGCACCAAGGAATTCCTGCGTACCACAAGTGAGAAAGTATAGAAAGTGAGGACAAATTTATGAACAAATTTGCAAAGAAATTAGGAAGTATCGTATTGGCAACTACCATGCTGGCAGGTATTCTGACCGGCTGCGGCAAAGCCCAGAACACCGAAGAGGGTGATAAGCTTGCCCGCATCCAGGCAAAGGGTGAAATTACCGTTGCCATGGAGGGAACATGGGCACCCTGGACTTACCACGATGAGGACAATAACCTTGTAGGTTTCGATGTGGAAGTGGCACAGGCAATCGCAGATAAGCTGGGCGTGAAAGTCAACTTTGTAGAAGGCGAGTGGGATGGACTTTTTGCCGGACTGGAAAGCGGACGCTATGACCTGGTAGTCAATGGCGTGGATGTCACCGATGACAGAAAAGAAAAATACGACTTTACCGAGCCTTACGCTTATATCCATACGGCTTTAATCGTAAAGGATGATAATGAGGACATTAAGAGTTTTGAGGATTTGAACGGACGCACCACAGCAAACAGCATCGACAGTACCTATATGCTTCTGGCAGAGCAGTACGGCGCAACTGTATCCGGCGTGGACTCCCTGGATGAAACCATGCAGATGGTACTTTCCGGACGTGTGGACGCCACCCTCAATGCAGAGGTTTCCTTCTACGATTATGTAAGCGTACATCCCGAGGCACCCTTGAAAGTCGCAGCTCTCACCGAAGAGGCAAACCTGGTAGCCATCCCTGTACAAAAAGGCGAGGATAGCGCCACACTTTTAGAGGCACTGAACAAAGCCATCGAGGAACTCCGCGCAGACGGCACCCTGGCACAGATTTCTGAGAAATATTTCGGAAGTGATATTACTTCGGAGAACTAAAGAATTGCTAAATCTATAACTTCACTACCACAGGGTCGTGCCCCATTGCGGGCACGACCTTTTCCAATATTACTAAAAACTATGACCACCGCCGCTGCTGGAGGCACCGCCGCCACCTCCGCCGCCGCCACCGCTGCTGCTTCCACTGCTGGAAGAAGGCGGATTGTAGACCTTCCGTTCATGGGTGAAGGTTGCCTGAGGATTGTGAATGTCACAATGATAAATCATATTGTCCTTCAGTGCGTTCAAAGAAGGTTCCCGTTTCTTGCTATAAGAGGTCACGACCAGAAAGTTGATGACCAACGCGATTGCAATCGCCAACAGGAAATTACAGGTGTAACGCATGGGCTGTGGAATATCTTTTCCCTGCAAAACCGCGTAAATCTGCTCAAATCCCTGGGCAGCACATTCGTAATAATCTCCGTCCGTTGCGTAGGTATAAATGTTGTCGGTAATCGTATAACAATAGCTGTCCGTCACCATATACTGACATTCGCCGAAACCGGAAATCCACAGCTGCCGGTTATCCATATCAATGGTAAAAATGACACCATCGTCATAAGGACTGAAAAACGATCCGTAAACTGCCTTGCTCAGGTCGTATGTATCCTCATAATTGTTATAGTTGGTGGTATAAAGAACCGCATGACCATATTCTGTGATCGGTTTCATGACCTCTAACAGATCCGATTCCTCTGCATCGGTCAATAGATCTGCCTCATCGCTGATCACCACCTCATTTGACTCATCCGCATAAAGAGAATCATCTGCTGCGAAAACAGGCAGTACCGAAACACCACTCAAAAGCAGAGCTGTCAGAAAAGCACTCACTTTCAAAAAACATTTACGCACGGTCATCACCTCCTGTTCTATCAAACTGGGGCAGCTTCCGGGATGCCAGAATATTATAATTGTGGATAATCCGTACAAAGGTCAGGAAAACCACGGCGATGCAGACCAGCATACAGCCGTAATACCAGTAATCCGATACCGGAGCCATAATCCACATCAGAAGCGATACGATAAAGCAGATGATGCATGCCGTAGGTGAAAGGGCATCCAGGGAAGAAGCCTCTGCCTTCTTGGTTTTTTTACGCTTCCGATATCCCTTTTTCCCTTTATCGTAGTCACCGGCTTCCTTCTTTTTCATGTTGTGGGACTCTACCATTGCCATAATCGCTGTGATAATGGTCAGAATGGAAGTCATAAATAACGCTTTGGAAGCCGTCATGGTGAAGAGGAGATTTAACAGCAGGAAAATCGGAATTGCCAACAGCAGCGAGCCGATTCCGTACCGCTTTTCGTCAATGGGAATGTCTGCTGCGATTTTACCGGTCTGTCCATTGATGGTGACATAGGAGACACGATCCTTCTTCCGATAGGACAGAAACCACACCGGAAACATGGCATACCGGGTAGGCTGTACCTTTGTGGGCAGTGCATTTGCTCCGCTCCTGGGAGGCAGCGTAAGGCTGTAGTCTCGATAGGCAGGACATTTTTCAATGGTAGAATTGGAAATTTCCGTTGCCATTTCCACCGCCTCGCTCTGATAAAGAGCAGGGTTCACATCTTCCGTATCTGCATAGAAACCGCTCAGATAGGAGGGGTGGAAGGGCTGCATTTTTTTCACATCATAGGGAGCAGCACTCTCACTGATGTCATCAGAAAACTCTGTGGAAGCATCATGGGTGATGCCGTCATAGGACGCATCCAGCTCGCCGGTCAGGGAAAAATACCGGGTGATATCATAATCGCCCTCACGGTGGCTCTTGGAACCCTTCAGATAAATGGAACCATTCTGTACCACATGATAAATCCAATAGGGCATGTAAATTCCCCGGAAGCCGTCGATGCATTTTTCATCCTTTAATTCCTTCGGAGCAAAAATGGAATGCTTCATCAGTTTGGCATAGGATTTTACGCAATCATCCTTCGTGATCTGGAATGGAATGATACCGTCCGGTCGTTTTTCCTGGGAAATCCGGCTGTCCAGAATCGTGGATGCTCCGCAAAAGCTGCAAAAGGCAGCAGCGGTATTGTCACTGCTGACAATCTCTGCACCGCACTGCGGGCAGATAAACTTCGTTACTTCAAATTCTGTTTCTTCCTCAGCACCACCGGATTCCTTAAAATCGTAGGGTGCCATCTGTGTCTGGCAATGGTCGCACACCAGCTTCTGGCTGGCAATGTCAAAACGTAAACCACCACCACAGTTAGGACATTGGTACATAAGTTCCCTCCCTTGTAAAGTTCATTTCTTCTTCAGTTTACATTATATGACAAAAGAATACCAGTAGAATTTATTGTCTCCGCAACAATCCCTGTCTTTCTCCGTTAAGCCGGTTGTACCGTGAATCCAAATATGCTAGGATAAAAATAAATAAAGCAGGAAGAAACTGGATTTTGAGGTATCCTTATAAAAATGAAAAAGCATAAACTCTCCCTTTCCCGTATGATTACCATACTGGTGGTATTTCTGGTTACCATTTTTCTGTTATGGACCACCTTTTTGTTTTTATCCCTCTATACCACAGGTATGAAAGAAAATGCCAAAACCACCAGTGAACAGGCGGTGGTGCAGGCATCCAATGCCATTGCCAATTATATCGAAGATATGCAGGACATCATGAGCATGGTACAGAACAGTTTTACCACCAGTACGGAGGAGCAGAAGAAAACACTGGAAATGCTATGCCGTGTCCGGTCAGACCTGGTTGCTATCTATATCTACAATGAAGAAGGAAGCCTGACAGATTCCTACACAGGCGGACGGAGCATGAAACAGAATAGTTTGAAGGATTTGTCCTACATTTCCAGGGAATACTATAATCCCAGGACACTCTATCTTTCCGAACCTCATGTGGAGTCCATGCTGCAGGATTACTATCCCTGGGTGGTATCTGTTCTGCAGGAAATTACAGTAAACAGTGGAGAAAAGGTGAGAGTGGTCATTGATATCCGTTTTTCCAAAATTTCCGACTATGTGGATAATGTGGGAATCGGACAACACGGCTATTGTTTTATTGTGGATGCCAACGGGGAAATCATCTATCATCCTCAACAGCAGCTGCTATATTCCGGGTTAAAAGAGGAGCCGGCAAAAGAACTGAACCTGAACCGGAACGGGTCTTTTGAAACGGACAATCTGATTTGCAGTGTGCGGAAACTGGATCAGTGTACCTGGAAAGTAGTGGGGGTAAGCTATGTCAGCGAGATGGTGACAGCGAAAGCAACGGAACTCCTCAAATATATCTGTGTGGCATTTACTGTGATTTTTCTGGTTACGGTAATTGTCAGTATGTTCATGGCAAAGCTGGTTACCAATCCGGTCAAACGACTTATTCAGGCAATGGGAGATTTCGAGCAGGATGCGGCGGCGTATGTGTATCAGCCGGTGGGCGGAACCATGGAAATTACAGCACTTTCCCAGTCCTTTGAACACATGGTGGGAAAAATTCAGGACTTGATGAATCAGGTAAGACAGGAAGAAATTTCTCTGCGTAAGACAGAATTAAAGGCTTTACAGGCACAGATTAATCCCCATTTCTTATATAATACCCTGGATGCCATTGGCTGGCTCTGTGAGGCTGAGCGCAGCCAGGATGCAGTGGAGATGGTAAACGCTCTGGCGAAATTGTTCCGTATCAGCATCAGTAAAGGACATGAACTGATTACCATCGAAAAGGAAGTGGAACATGCCAAGAGCTATCTGAAAATTGAAAACTTCCGTTATAAGAATCAATTTACCTATGAATTCCAGGTGGAAAAGGAATGTCTTCCTTATTACTGTAATAAAATCACCCTGCAGCCTATTATTGAAAATGCCATTAACCATGGATTGAGCCGCATGGTGGATGAAGGACACATATTGATTCGTATCTATGAGGAAAAGGATGATATTATCTTCCAGGTGGAGGATAATGGTGTGGGCATGACGGAAGAACAGTGCCAATCTATTTTGCATAAAGAGCCGGGAGACAGTTCCGGTATCGGAATAAAAAATGTGAATGACAGGGTGAAAATCTATTTTGGAAAAGAATACGGACTTACGATTCAAAGTGAATTGGACGAAGGAACCACGGTTACGATACGGATGCCTAAAGTAGAACAGAAGGATGCAGCAGGATGGGAGAAGGTTTGAGAAAAAAGAAACAGAAAAAGGGAAGAAAATGTTTCCTGTTATTGATGATAATAGTATTACTGTCCTGCACCAGTGGATGTAGCAGGAAGGCAGAAACCGGAAAAACACAAATTGCTGTTGTGACGAAATCCACCACCAGTGCCTTCTGGAAAAGTGTGTATGCAGGTGCGCGCGCTGCATCCACGGAATACAATGTGAATGTCACTTTTGAAGGACCGAATTCGGAGGATGACTATGAAACCCAGAATGAACTAGTACAAAATGCCATAGATGCAAAGGTGGATGCTATTGTTTTTTCGGCGGTAGACTACAATGCCAATGCAGAGGTCATTGACCAGGCAGTGCAGCAGGGAATCAAGGTGGTTGTCATTGACAGCGATGTCAACAGTACCGGAGTAAGCTGCCGGATTGGAACCGACAATTACGTAGCAGGAGGCATGGCAGGACAGGCAGCCTTGAACAGCGATGCGGAAGAACTCTATGTAGGTATTGTCAACTATGGCATCAATTCTGCCAATGGACAGCAGAGGGAACAGGGCTGCAGGAACACACTAAAGGAGGATTCGCGGGTCAGCGAAATTACCACGATCAATGTACCTTCCACCATGGAGGATGCCAGGGAAGGGACGAAACAGATGCTGCTTTCCCACCCTGAAATCAATGTAGTGGTTACCTTTAATGAGTGGACCAGCCTGGGTGTAGGTTGGGCAATCCGGGATATGAACAAGGCAGACCAGATGCATGTGGTTGCCTTTGATTCCAATGTAGTCTCTGTAGGAATGCTGGAGACCGGTGAAGTGGATGCGCTGATTGTACAGAATCCATATGCTATGGGGTATCTGGGAATTGAAACCGCAGTAAACCTGGTAAGCAATCAGCCCGATGTTCTGGAAGAGGTAGATACAGCCACAACCATCGTTACCAAAGAGAATATGTATGAGCCGGAATGCCAGAAAATTCTGTTTCCATTCAATGAGAACAGATAAATTTCTGAATGATTACTCGCTCTGTGCATATTCCGATCGATATTTGGACGGGGATACTCCGTACTGCCGTTTAAATACATAACTGAAATAATTAGGGTCGGAATATCCCACACTTTTTGCAATATAATAGCTTTTCTCTGTGGTCTGGACCAAAAGACGGGCAGCCTTCTCCATACGATATTCCGTCAGATAACCGATAAAGGAATTACCGGTTTCTTTCTTAAATACGCTGGAAAAATAGGAGTTGGAGATAGCCAGAGCCTCACACACATCATCCAATGACAAGCCCTCATTCTGATAATTTGTCTGTACATAATTCTTCGCCTTACGGATTAAAGATTGGGTGGAACTGTCTCTGGCAGTCTTCATATTTTCATGGAGCTGCACACAGTAGCTGCTCAGCCATTGCTCTAGTACATCCCGTTCCATATTAATCAGCCGGGGATATTCGCCTACAATTTCCGGGGTGCCCTCCCCGAGTTTAATATCATTATTCAGTGTAAAATGATAAAGTGCGCTGACTAATTCCATAACAGCAACCTGATGCTCCTGCAGGGAATTCGAGGAGATATAGATTTTGTCTACATATTCTTCAACCGCATCCAGAATCATTTCATTGGATCCAAGACTAATCATCTTCAGTATTTTTGAAAGCTCATCACTGCTGTCCACAATGTTTTCCCGTTTTTGAGGAATAATCTCACCAAGGTTGATGGCTCGCTCACCACCATAAAGCACACGATAGGATACTGCCTCTTTTGCACTGTCATAGGACTGGGGCAAATCCAGGACAGTATGGCATATCTGTCCCACACCAATGGTTACCGCCGCACCAATGACTCGGTGCAGATATTTGCAGAAACGATCACATTCATCCGTCAGATCCAACAGTTCATCTTCAGCGGAAAGCTGCGCGATGACTACCGTATTATCCAGATAGGTAAAGCATTTCGCCTTCCACTTTCCAGTCAGCCGTTCTCTGACCTGTTTATCCACGGAAAGAGTCAGAAATCGTGCATCCATATCCTTTGGAACCTGGTTTGAGGAGGTGTGGACAACCAGACAGCAAAACAGAGGACCCTCAAAGGAAATCTGGTAATTATCCATATATTTAAACAGTTCATCCTCATGGATTCTTCCTTCTATCAAGGTAGAGTAGAAGTTTGCCTGTAAAAGAGGGAGAGCGTTCATATAATAAGCCTGAAGAACTTCCAGGCTTTTCTTTTCGCCGATCTCCTGATCCATCTTTTCTTTTAATTTTGCAAAGACATTGGATAGTTCACTGGCATTTAATGGCTTTAAAACATATTCATCAATTTCGAGATGAATGGCTTCTCTTGCATATTCAAATTCGTCAAAACCGGTAAACAGCAGTACATGGGTAGAAGGGTAGTCTTGCTTGATATGGCTGCACAATTCCAGTCCGTCCATGTAAGGCATCCGGATATCAGACATCACCACATCCGGTTGGTATGCCTCAATCATTTCCAGTGCCTTAACGCCGTTATTTGCATGCCCAATCACAGAAAAGCCTAGCTCAGACCAAGGGAGCTTCTGCATAATCATTTGAATTACTTCTTCTTCATCATCCACCAGCAGTAAGGTATATTGAGGCATTCTTTTTCTCTCCGTAAACAGTATGTAGGTTGAAACTTGTCCTCATTATAACAAAAAAAGAGTGACAGACCAACAATAAAATGTCTGACACTCTTTCAAATTTCAATATTTTAAAAATTTCTCAGTAATTATTTCTTCTGTACATATTTCAGGCAGTCAAGAGTAACGGCTACCAGAATGATGATACCGGAGAATACGAACTGCAGGTTGGTATCAATACCCAGGATGGTAAGAGAGTAGGTTAAAGCGGTGAAGATAAACACACCGGTTACCACACCGGAAATCTTACCGATACCACCGGTAAAGGAAACACCACCAACTACGCAGGCTGCAATGGCATCCATATCCCAGCCCTGTCCATAAGCGGCAGAACCGGAACCAACCATACGGATACATTCAAGCCAGGTACCGAAACCATACAGGACACCTGCCATAGCGAATGCGCCAAGGGTAACCAGGAATACGGAGATACCGGATACAGCGGCTGCCTCAGAATTTCCACCGACTGCATATAAGTTTTTACCAAAGGTAGTTTTGTTCCAGATAAACCATACGATGATAATTGCAGCCAGTGCCCAGAGAATAATGGTAGGGAAACCATTGATCTTAGGAATAATCATGCTGGGAATGGAGGACTCAATTGCACCAAAGGATACACCCTTTGTAGCATAAGTTACCAGACCGAAGATAATCAGCATGTTTGCCATTGTGGAAATGAAGGGATGCATCTTGAACTTTGCGGTAAAGAATCCTGCAATTGTGGTAAAAAAGGTACAAAACAGAATACATAAAATCAAAGCAAGGAAAACTCTCACAACAATGGGAAGCCCGGTAAAGTCGAAAATGTGTCCGAATACACCACCGGTATTGATTCCCTGATGCATGACAATGGTAGCGGTGGTCATACCCATACCAACCATTCGACCAACGGAAAGGTCGGTTCCGGCAAGGAGAATCAGTCCGGCTACACCAAGGGCAAGGAACATTCTGGGAGATGCCTGCTGCAGGATGTTAAGTACATTGTTGTAGGTAAGAAGAGGAGTGCCCTTCTTGATTGGTGTGATGATGCAAAGCGCGATGAAAATCAGCAGGATTGCAATATAAAGTCCATTCTGTAAGAAGAAAGAACGACAATTAAAGGTATATTTGTAATTTTCCCATTTCTGGGCTTTAGATTGTGTGAATGTAAATCTGGAAAGACGCAGCATATCAATCAAATGATATTTATGACGGTATGCTTCATGCTTTCTGTCTTTAATTTCCTGATATTCTTTTTCTAATTCCAGCTTTGCATTGGAAAGACGATTCTTATGTACATAGTTTTCGTCCTTGATTTCCTGTTTGTCGGAAAGCTTGGAAAGATTTTCTTTGTGCTGTTTCTGCAATTCAGCAACTTTTTCGTTATAACGAACCTTAGCCTGCTCCTTTTCGGCAGCGCAGCTTTCTTTTACAGGAGTGAAATACTCTGTATCAAAATGCTCCTTCAAATAGCTTTCTGCATCGGCAATCAGCTTTTCAACTTCAGCTTTATTTTTGTTTTCTACAGCCGTTGCTTTGTCAAGGTTTTTCTGGATTTCAGCAATCTTGCTGGTTTTTTCACTTTTTGATAAAGTACGGTCACGTTTGATACCGTCGATTGCGTTTTCGTATGTGATTACCTTTGCAGTACCGTCTGCACGTAAGGCATCAATTTTTTTCTGTATTCCACCGACATAATCGTCGATTGGCTGACGTAAGGCGATTTCCTCCGCAGCCGTAAGAATTTTATTATTAGCCATATTTGTCTTACCCCTCGTTTATAGGTATTTTGCACTGAGTCTTAAAAGTTCTTCCTGATTGGTTTCCTTTGTGTTGACAATCCCGGAGAGATGTCCGTTGGACATAACACCAATTCGGTTTGTAATACCAAGAATTTCAGGCATTTCAGAAGATACAACAATAATTGTTTTTCCTTCTTTTGCCATCTTAATGATTAACTCATAGATTTCATATTTTGCACCTACATCGATTCCTCGAGTGGGTTCATCCATCATGAATACCTGAGGTCCTCTTTCAAGCCACTTACCGAAGATAACCTTTTGCTGATTACCGCCGGAAAGACTGGTAATCATATCGTCCGGTCCCATGCACTTTGTATGCATGATTTTAATTTCCTTAGCAGTGGAGTTTACCATCTTTGTATCAGAAAGAGCCGGTCCATTCTTATAAGCATTCAGATTTGCAATGGTGGTGTTGAAAGTAAGGTCAGTCTTTAAAAAGAGGCCGTTTGCCTTACGTTCCTCTGTAATCATTGCAAAGCCGTAATCCATGGCTTCCTTTGCACTGGTGAAGTTCATCAGCTTGCCATTCAGATATACGCGGCCTGCAGCTCTGGTACGTACACCAAAAATAGTTTCCAGAAGTTCGGTACGTCCGGCACCAACCAGACCGTATAATCCGAAAATCTCACCTTTCCGGACATCAAAGGAAATATCCTGCAGATGGGGTTCATACTTGGTAGACAGGTGCTGTATGGATAAAACAACATCGCCAGGGGTATTGTCCACAGGAGGAAAACGATTTTCCAATACACGACCAACCATGGCAGCAATTAATTCATTCATGTTGGTATCTTTGGCATCCTTGGTCATGACAAGATTACCATCCCGGAGAACGGAAATCTGATCACAGATTTCAAAAATCTCATCCATTTTGTGGGAGATATAAATTAAGGAAATTCCCTGGGATTTCAACATTCTCATCATTTCAAAAAGCTTATTAACTTCCTGAACCGTGAGAGAAGAGGTGGGCTCATCAAGAACAATTACCTTGGCGTTATAAGAGATTGCCTTGGCAATCTCACACATTTGACGCTGAGAAACAGACATTTTTCTCATTGGCTGTTCCAGATTGACCGTCATGCCTAATTTACGGAAAAGGTCAGAGGCCTCCCTTTTCATTCTTCCTTCATCCACCATACCCATCGCGTTGCGGGGATAGCGTCCGAGGAATAAATTATCTACTACATTTCTTTCCAGACACTGATTCAATTCCTGATGCACCATTGCAATTCCGTTTTCAAGGGCATCCTTAGGACCGGAAAAGCTTACTTCTTTTCCTTCCAGATAAATCGAACCTTCATCTTTTTGATAGGTGCCGAAGAGACACTTCATCATTGTTGACTTACCAGCGCCATTTTCACCCATAAGACCCATAACCGTGCCTTCTTTCACATCCAGATTGATGTGATCGAGAACCCGGTTTCGTCCGAAGGATTTGCACATGCCGCGTATGGATAAGACAATGTTATCTTTCTTGTTTTCCATTGCGCTTACTCCTGTCATAGATTAGTTGCATTGTTTCTTAAAAAAGTTTAGGGAGAATTTCTTCTCCCTAAACGATTCAAATCCTATCGGTTTTTTACTGATTAAGGATTGACATGTATGAAGCTGCGTTATCTGTCTTAACCATGTTGATTGCAAATGCATCATACTGGCTAGGATTTCCTAAACGGTTTGTAATGTTAGACTCAGTCTGTCCATCACCACCGATGTACTCAACTTCGAGATTTAAGAGATCATCGTATTTCTGCAGCAGAGGCTGATAAGTAGAACTCAGGAAGTTATCAGCAGCGTTGTAGATGTTCAGCCATACCTTCTTGGAAGGATGAGCAGTTGCATCAAGCTGTGTAGAAACAGGTGCCCAGGTAACGGTGGAATCTGTGAAATCCTGATAGTTGTCAGCAGTAACTGCTACGTTTAATGCGTAGTAAGAACGCTGATCAGCATCGTATTTGTAAACATCATCGGATAATACGTTGCCTGCATCATCAGCAGTACCGATACCGGTATCAATGTCAACACCATCTAAGGCGTTACGCAGAACACGAAGAGTTAAATAAGCCTGAACATCAGCGTGCTGGCTGATGGTTCCGCCGTATCCCTCTGCAATAGCTGCAACAGCATCGCTGTTTGCATCGTATCCGAAGGTAGGAACTTTGTTGTCTTTGGACCAAGCATTGAACATGGACATTCCCATACCATCATTGTTAGATGCAACGATATCAATCTGATCGCCGAAGGAAGAAGACCAGGTACCGATTGCGTTACCAGCGGTAGCAGCATCCCATGTTGCACCAGCGGAGTTCTTCATTTCCTGAGAAGCAAGCTCACGAACCACATATTCTTTACCGTTTACGGTAATCTTACCATCCTGTACAACGGTAGCAGAACCGTCTACGTTGGTTCCGGCAGGATCACTTACGATATTGCCGTCAGCTTCAATCGCTGTGCCAAGAGCTTTACGAACACCTCTGGTACGAGCGATGGAATCGTTGTGTCCGATATCACCGATTGCAAGTACATATCCGATTACGCCATCTCCGTTACGGTCGATGGAATCAATGTTTGCCTCAATGTAATCAGCAATCATCTGTCCCTGAAGTTCAGCACCCTGGTTTGCATCGAAACCTACATAATAGGTATCTTTGTTAAAGTTTAATGCATTCATGTCCAGTTCGCCGGTGGAACTGTTGGAAGGCTGACGGTTAAACCATACTAAGGGCTTATCCTTATTTGCTACATCTCCGGTAGCAGCAACCTCTGCGGTAGCGGAGGAATCTGTTGTCTCTGTATTAGCGTCAGAGGCAGCAGGAGCGGTGGTTGCAGCGCTATCATTGGAACCACATCCTACAGCGGACATAGCGAAGATAGCAGCCATGGTTAATACAACAAGTTTCTTTTTCATGTTTATTACTCCCTTTCTTTTGTTGATATTTACAGTATAGTGTTTTCCAAAATGTTTTCTATAGAATATTTTTAGGTTCACATTAAAATTTTCTTGTTTTTTTTCGTCATTTAATATAGAACCTGCATAAATTTGACGCAGCTTTTTGGCATTATGCACTTCGACTTAGCACTTTAACGGGCAAAAAATGAAAAAGGAGGCTGTAAAAAAGCTCCCTTAACATTATAATGAACCTCTTATTTTCTTGAATAGAATCAATGGATAACCATATCCAGGTAGCGTTGAGCCTCCTCCTGGGTAAGAGAAAATGCTCGTTGCAGTTTCGCAAGAATGATTTCGGGGGCTATGCCGTCTTCTTGTTTATCCAGTATAAATGCATGGATTCCATCCTCAAGACCATGCTCATATTCGGCTTTTCGTAGTTTCTTTTCTTCTTTTTCCTTATCATACTCGAAAATGCTCACCTTATAGACCTCCTTGCGGTTCTGCTGCAAGATCGGAAGAGCGTCGTGTAGGGAA